>ENA-OREN01003241-OREN01003241.1-marine-metagenome-genome-assembly--contig:-NODE-3241-length-15317-cov-3.436286_pt1 | contig 15317 bp, 21 predicted proteins | sample MGYA00248624_ERZ508555 | MGnify/ENA primary metagenome ERZ508555 (study PRJEB26222, sample SAMN06267773) | marine metagenome | isolation source: Saanich Inlet, British Columbia, Canada | place...
ATACGCACAAGCGTCTTCTAGAGCATGCGGTCTAGACATTATACCAGCATGACCTACTTCTGGTTCAGGCGGTCGCACTAGTAGAAAGGGTTCCTCTTCTTCTTGGTCCATTTCGATATCATCTTCCGAATCTGAAATTACGATTGCTTGTTGTCTACTAGCCATTATATAGAATAGAATATTATTTATTTATCAACCTTAAAATAATTTGTTCTTGTCTATCCATAATTTTACGCATTTCGGCTAATTCTTTTCTTATTTCGATGTCATTAAATTTTTTTTCATCAAATTTATCTTTATTGAAATCCACAGAATAAACAACTGAAGTTTCTTTATTTGAAATTGGTAAAAATGCTATCGGTCCATTTTGGGTAAAAATTTGAATAGCAGTTTTATTATTTATTGTTTCATGTTTTAAAATTGTGATGTAAGCAAAATTATTATATTTTTTATCAATCTTTTTTGAAAAATATTTCCTTGCTATAAAATTTTTTGAATTGCAGTTTATAATTAAATCATATTTTTTTTCATTTATAATTTTTTGATAAAAATTATTTTTTTTAATAATTTTATATTTAAAAAATTTACTTTTTAGTAATTTATTAATTAATAATTTATAAAGTTCTCTATTTTTAATCATCAAAAATAGATTTTCTTTTTTTTTTTTAAAATTTAAAATTTCTCCATTTTTTAATTTTTCAGAATAAATTTTTATTTTTTTTATTTCCCAAAAGTACTTTTTCTGGATCTTTAAAATTTCTTTGTTAAAAAAATCAAAATTCTCTTTTGATATTCCTATAGTTCGATTTTCGGATAAATTATTAATTTTTTTTTCACTATAGATATCAACATTTATTTTTTTATTTATTAAATTCTTAGCAAAAGATAGACTGGTTAATCCATCACCTATTATACAGACATTCATAATTAATTTTTAATTTTAACAATAAAAATTAGATGATACAAAGTGATTAATTCGTTTAATTAAATTATGGAAATAAAAAAAATATTAAGAAATACATTAAATTTTAGCGTCAGTAGACTAATTGAGACTTTGAGCTTAATTGTTGTAGTTTCGGGTGTATTGTTATTAATTTCATTATTAAGTTATTCTCCAGAAGACCCTAATTTTATTTTTCCTGATAATACCAATATAAAAAATATTTTTGGAATTAAAGGGAGCTTTATTTCTGATCTTTTTTTTCAATCAATTGGCTTAATTGCTTTATTAATTCCTTTTAGTCTTATTATTACGGGTATTAATATTTTTTTGACTAAAAAATTTTTTTTTATTTTAGAGAGTTTATTTTATATTACTTTATATTCTTTATTTGGTTCTTTGTTTCTGTCAAATTTTTATTCTATTACTTTTAAACTTTATATTAATGGAAATGGAGGTTTTATAGGTAAATATTTAGAAACTACTTTTTTGAATTCACTAATTAATATTAATACACAATTTTCATATTTTATTTTATTATTTTTAATTTTAGTCTTATTTTTAATTAGTATTCAATTTAAACTTAAAGGCTTTCTAATATTTTTTAGAAATTTGTTTTCGAAAAAAGAAAAAAATTATACAAATGAAAATGAAATAATTGAATCTTATATTCCTCAAGATGAAATCAAAAATTTAATTCAAGAAGATCTACCTTTTATAAAAAATGAAAATAAAATTAAAAATAATAAATTTAAATTTAAGTTACCTTTAATTGATCTATTAAAAAAACCTTCTACTAAAAATACAGATAAAATAAATAACGAAAATTATGTTGATAGTGAATTTTTAGAAAAAATTCTTTTAGATTTTGGTGTAAATGGAAATATCAAAAAAGTAAGTCATGGTCCAGTTGTAACTTTAAATGAGTTTGAACCTGCTGCTGGCGTTAAAGTTTCAAAAATAATTAACTTATCTGACGATATTGCAAGAAATACAAGTTCTGAGTCTGCAAGAATAGCTATAATTCCTGGCAGAAGTACTGTTGGTATTGAGTTGCCAAACTCCTCGAGAGAAAATGTTTTTTTAAGTGAAATACTTAATAATAGCGATTTTTCAAAAAGAGATATTAAATTGCCCATAGCTCTAGGAAAAAATATTTCTGGAATTCCTATAATTGGAGATTTAGCTTCTATGCCTCACTTATTAATAGCTGGAACCACGGGCTCAGGTAAATCTGTTTGCATCAATACTATTATACTGTCGTTACTCTATAGACATACTCCTGATAAATGTAAGTTTATTTTAATTGATCCAAAAATGTTAGAATTATCAACTTATGAAGGAATACCTCATTTACTATGTCCTGTAATCACTGAAGCTAAAAAAGCTGCATCCGTTTTGGGATGGGTAGTTAAAGAAATGGAAAATCGATACAAGCTTATGACAAAAGAAGGTGTAAAAAATATTGATGGTTACAACACAAAACATAGTTTAGTAATGCCATACATTGTTGTTGTTGTTGATGAAATGTCAGATCTGATGTTGGTCGCAGGAAAAGAAATAGAGAATTATATTCAAAAATTATCTCAAATGGCTAGAGCTGCTGGTATTCATATAATTATGGCCACCCAAAGACCTAGTGTTGATGTAATTACAGGAACTATTAAAGCAAATTTCCCTACAAGAATATCATTTCAAGTAACATCTAAAATAGACAGCAGAACCATACTTGGAGAACAAGGAGCAGAACAATTGTTAGGTAAAGGAGATATGTTATACATGTCTTCTGCTAATAGAATAGTTAGAATTCACGCTCCATTTGTCTCAGAAAATGAAATTGAAAAAATAAATAATTATTTAAGAAACCAGGCTAATCCAAATTATGTTGATGAAATTTTAAACTTTGTGGATGAAAAAGAAACAAATGAAAACTTATCTGATAGGGGGGATAAAGATGAATTATATCAATCGGCAATAGATATTATTAGGTCAGAGGGCAAGGCCTCGACTTCATTTTTACAAAGAAAGCTGCAAATTGGATATAATAGAGCCGCAAGAATTATAGACATGATGGAAGCAGACGGCATAGTTAGTAAGGCTAATCATGTTGGCAAAAGAGATGTTCTTTAATGGCTAAATTTATAATTTTTTTTTTTTTACTTAATTTTTATAACTTAGCCCACGCTTCAATTAAAGAAGAAATAATATTTAAGCTAAATCAAATTAACAATTTAAGCTTTAATTTCAAACAAACGATTGATGAAAAAAAAGAAAGTGGAAATTGTATTATAAAATATCCTAAAAAAATTTATTGTGCATACAATAACGCAAAAAAAAAAATTCTTGTTTCTAATGGTAGATCTTTATTAATTAAAAATAAAGATAGTGAAACTTTTTACTTATATCCTCTAAATAGAACGCCTCTTGATTTTTTATTAGACAAGAATTTTCTTATAAAAAGTATACGCTATCTAAAATTTAGAAATATTGATAATAAATATATTAATTTCAAAATAATAGAAAAAAACACTGAAATTAATATTTTTTTTGACAAACAAACGTTAAATTTAATAGGTTGGCAAACTGAAGATATATATCAAAACTTAACTATTACATTTATATCTTCAATAAAAATTAATCAAAAAATTAATCAAAAATTATTTATTTTGCCAAATAGCAATTAAGTTTTGAATTTTAATATTTCAGATTTAAAAACTTTCATTCCTCTAGATATATAATTTCTTAATGCATGTCTGTGATCTAAAGAACAGGTATGAACCCACGCTCTCTTTGAACCTAAAACAAAAGATATTTTAATAGCTTCACTAAGTAAATAGGCTCCTAATTTTTTTCCATAATATTCTTCAAGTATTCCAAAATAGGCTATTTCAGCTTCTTTTGCATCCTGATAAAATATCAACTCAAAATATCCTGCTATATTTTTTTTTTCCTTAAGTATATAAGTAGAAAGTTTTTTATCAGATACATAATTAATCCATTTTTGATCAGACCATGTAAGTCTATCAACCCATTGGTGTTTTTTACCTATATTTTTATAGAAAAATTTATTTAACTGAAAATCTTTTGTTTTTACTAATTCTAATGAACAATTGTCTGATGGTTTATCAACTATATTTAAATCTTTAAGCGACTTTATCTCTAAATATTTTCTTGTAACTTCCTTTATCACTCAACCATTTTTCCTATTTTTTCACCCCCAAAAAGATGGAAGTGAAGATGTGGCACTTCTTGACCGCCATGGTCACTTATATTGGCTAATGTTCTATATCCTTTTCCTATATCTGTTGAAACTCCAAGTTTTTTTGCCACTTTATTTATACCCTTTATCAATCCCACAATCTCTTCTGGCGATGCGTTTAAACTAAAATCATCAAGATCAATATATTTTCCTTTTGGTATTACTAGAGCATGAATTTTTTTTTTCGGATTAACATCATGAAATGATAAAATAAAATTATCTTCATAAATTTTCTTACAAGATATTTCTCCTCTCAAAATTTTTGCAAAGATATTATTATCATCATAGCTCATTTTTTTCTTTTTTCTAATTCTAGCATCACATCTTCAATCTTAACTTGATTAGCCTCTAAATACATTGTCAAATGATAGAAAACATCTGCAGCCTCGTGAATTTTATTTGTATTTTTTTCAACAGCTTCTATTAATTCGCCTATTTCTTCTAGAACTTTTGATTTACTTAAAGATTTATCAGTAAGTAATTTGTTAGTGTATGAGTTTTGATTGGGAGTTTTTTTTCTTTCTCTTGCAAGTTTAAATAAATTTTCGAGAGTATTTAGCATTCTAAATTCTAACAGGTATTCCTTTTAAATCCAAATATTCCTTAGCTTCTTTTACAGAATGTTTCCCATAGTGAAATATAGATGCAGCTAAAACTGCACTAGCTTTTCCTAATTTTATACCTTCTACTAAATGATCTAAATTTCCAACACCTCCGGAAGCAATTAAAGGTATATTTACTTTGGAAGATATTTTTGACATTAATTCAATATCATAACCTGCCTGAGTACCGTCTCTATCCATAGAAGTAACTAGTAGCTCTCCTGCCCCACAATCTTCCATTTTCTTTGAAAATTCTAAAGCATCTATTCCTGTGTTATTTCTTCCTCCATGAGTAAAAATTTCCCATTCATTCTCTTTTTTTTTAGCATCTATTGCAACAACGATGCACTGAGATCCAAATTTCTTTGAACTTTCAATAATAACTTCTGGATTTTGTACGGCAGCCGTATTTATTGAAACTTTATCTGCTCCACAATTTAGTAATTTATTAATATCATCAACACTTCTAACTCCACCACCAACTGTTAAAGGTACAAAACATTTTTTAGAAGTTCTCTCAACTACTTCGTAAATTGTATCTCTATTTTCATTAGATGCCGTAATATCTAAAAAACAAATTTCATCAGCACCACCATCACTATAAATTTTTGCTTGTTCCACTGGATCTCCAGCATCTTTTAAATCTAGGAAATTTATTCCTTTAACTACTCGACCATTTTTAACATCTAAACAAGGTATTATTCTATTTTTAAGCATCAATTTCTCTCGCTAATTCGTCTAATCTAACGTCTCCATCGTATATTGCTTTGCCAACTATAATACCTTCAATATTTTTATTATTTAATTCTTTTGCTTTTTTAATGTCATCAATTGAAGATACGCCCCCAGAGATAATCACAGGACAATTAGATATGTCAGCAATTTTTGCTGTTTCTTCAAAATTTGGACTTTGTTTAGTGCCGTCTCGATTAATATCTGTATAAATCAATCGACTGGCACCATAATCATTTACTTCTTTTAAAAAATCTAAAGTTGATTGATTTAAATTTTCTTTCCAGCCAGAAATCGACAAATATCCATCTTTAGCATCCAATCCTAATGCAATTTTATTTGGAAATTTTTGACATGCTTTTTTTAAAAAATTTTTATTTTTTATAGCTGCGCTTCCTAAAATAACTTTTTCTACACCTACATCCATATATTTTTGAACACTTTCAAGGTTCCTAACACCACCACCAATTTCTATTTTAAGATCAAATTTACCAACTATTTCTTTGATAATATCGAGACTAACCGTCTTTCCAGTTAAAGCCCCGTCTAAATCAACTATATGTAAATTTTTAAAACCATGATCTTTATATTTTGCAGCTTGATCAATTGGAGATATTTTATATTCGGTTTTATTATCAAAATTTCCTTTGATTAATCTAACACATTTTTTTTCTTTAATATCGATTGCGGGAAAAATTTTCATTTTACAAATTTATAAAGTTATCAATTATTTTAAGTCCTGCCTTATCACTTTTTTCAGGATGAAATTGTGTTCCAAAAATATTTTCTTTTTCAACAGAGCAAACAATATTTGATGAATAGTCTGTTGTTGCAGAAATTACATTTTTATCTTCTGGAATAAATTCATAACTATGAACAAAATACATATGAGAATTGTTTTCTATACCTTTAAAAATTTTACTTTCTTTGATAATATTTATTTGATTCCAGCCTATATGTGGAAGTTTATATTTATTATTTTGATTATCAATCTTTGATAATTTCCCAGAAATCCATCCAAGACCTTTTGTTTCAGTTTCTTCATAACCGATGTCTCCAAACATTTGGTGGCCAACACAAATGCCAAGAAGAGGTTTTTTATTTTTAATTACAAATTCATTTAATGTTTCCACTAAGCCATCAATATTATTTAATGCATCAATACAACTTTTGAATGAACCTTGTCCTGGCAAAATAACTTTATCACTAGATTTAATTTTTTCTAAATCAGAGGTAACATTTATAATTACACTATTTTGAGCAACTTCTTTAAAAGAGTTTATTACAGAGCTTATATTTCCAGAGTTATAGTCAACGATCGTGATATTCATCAAATTTATAAAGAACCTTTGGTTGATGGAATGCTCTTCTTGTTTCTAGAGTCCATCTCTAATGCTGCTCTCAATGATCTTGCTAGAGCTTTATAACAAGATTCTATAATATGGTGACTATTGTCCCCATAAATATTTTCAACGTGCATTGTAATGCCTGCTGATTGAGAAAAAGCTTGGAACCATTCTTTAAATAATTCTGTATCCATCTCTCCAAGTTTTTCGACTTTAAGTTTTACTTTCCAAATTAAATATGGTCTATTTGAAACATCAATAGCAACTCTAGTTAAAGTTTCGTCCATTGGTATCATGGTATGAGCATAACGTTTTATTCCAACAAATTTATTTGCAGCTTTTTTTAAAGCTTCACCAATTGCAATTCCTGTATCTTCTGTGGTGTGATGAAGGTCTATATGCGTGTCTCCTTTTGCTTTAACTTTTAAATCAATACAAGAATGTTTTGATAGTTGTTCAAGCATATGATCTAGAAAACCAATTCCTGTATCAATTTTATATTGACCTTTACCATCAATGTTAACCTCAACACTAATGCTCGTTTCTTTAGTTTTTCTTGATACTTTTCCTTTTCTAGCCATATATTTTAAAGGTATACATAGATTAATGAACTATATCAATATTAGTAATCACCTACTTGAAGATTAAAAATTAATATCCATCTATAATTTATGACTACAATAGTGCTTATAAGAAAAAATAATGAAGTCGTTGTCGCTGGAGACGGTCAAGTAAGTATGGGAAATACCGTTATTAAAAGTACTGCTGCTAAAGTTAGAAAGATTGAAAAAAGAAATGTTATAGCAGGTTTTGCAGGATCAACTGCTGATGCTTTAACTTTATTTGAAAGGCTTGAGGCAAAACTTGAAAAACATGCTGGTAATCTTCCCAGAGCAGCTGTTGAATTGGCTAAAGATTGGCGAACAGATAAATATTTAAGAAGACTGGAGGCTCTAATGGCTATTGGAGATAAAGAAAATAGTTACATCATTTCAGGTACTGGCGATGTGCTAGAACCAGAAGGAAATGCGATAGGTATAGGCTCCGGTGGTAATTATGCTTTAGCTGCGGCTAAAGTGTTGTTGGATACTGATTTAAACGCTGAAGAAGTTGCTAGGAAATCTATCGAGGTAGCTTCTGAAATTTGTGTTTTCACAAACAATAATATTAAGATTGAAAAAATTAAATGAAAAAATCAAACGTTACAACTTTAATTCCTAAAGAAAAAAACAATGAAACTGATAATTCTTTAGTTAGTTCTTTGTCACCTAGAGAAATTGTTTCCGAACTAGATAGATACGTTGTTGGACAAAAAAAAGCCAAAAAAGCTGTAGCTATAGCTTTAAGAAACAGATGGAGAAGACAAGCCTTAAAAGGTGAAATGAAAAATGAAATTTTACCTAAAAATATTTTAATGATTGGGCCAACTGGAGTTGGCAAAACAGAAATTTCTAGAAGACTTTCTAAATTAGCTGAAGCACCTTTTGTAAAAGTTGAAGCAACTAGATTTACTGAAGTTGGATATGTTGGAAGAGATGTGGAACAAATTATAAGAGACTTATTAGAAATTGCTATTGCGATGGAGAAAGTAAAAAAAAGAAAAGAAGTTTTTACAAAAGCTCAAATCCTGGCTGAAGAAAAAGTACTTGATGCTTTAGTTGGAAAAAAAGCAAGCCTTGCTACCAGAGAAAGTTTTAAAAAAAGACTACGTGATGGAGATTTAGACGATAGTGAAATTGAAATATCCATAAATGATAGTGGATCGATGCCGTCATTTGAAGTACCGGGTATGCCAGGCGCAAACATAGGAATGATCAATATTAGTGAGATGATTGGAAAATCTGTTGGAAGCAAAGAAAAAAAGAAAAAGATGACCGTTAAAGAATCTCATGAAATTCTAATTAATGATGAATCTGATAAATTAATAGAAGAAGATAAAATTATTAAATCAGCCAAAAATTCTACGGAAAATAATGGAATTGTTTTTTTAGATGAAATAGACAAAATTTCGGGAAGAACTGATCGTGTTGGAGGAGATGTTTCAAGAGAGGGTGTTCAAAGAGACCTGCTACCTCTAATAGAAGGAACTACTGTAAGCACAAAGTACGGACCTATTAAAACTGATCATATCTTATTTATTGCATCAGGAGCATTTCAACTTGCAAAGCCCTCTGATTTATTGCCAGAACTTCAAGGAAGATTGCCAATAAGAGTTGAACTTGATGCATTAACAAGTGATGATTTCAAAAGAATCCTAAAAGAACCTGATTACAGTTTAATCAAACAATATATTGCTTTATTAAAAACTGAAGATGTAGATTTGGAATTTTCTGAAGACGGAATAGATGCTATAGCCAATATGGCATCAGAAGTTAATGCGACTGTAGAAAATATAGGAGCTAGAAGACTTCACACTATTATTGAAAGAATATTAGATGATATCAGTTTTACTGCTACTGACAGATCGGGAGAAAAAATTTTAATTAACGAAAACTATGTTAAACAAAATCTAGATGAACTTGTAAAAGATACTGATCTATCTAAATTTATTCTTTAGCTTATTCTTTAAAAAAACATAAAAAGCACCACTGCCTCCATCTTCAATTTTTGCATCTGTAATTTCTATAATCATTTTCATCAAACTTTTATTAGACTCAATATATTCTGGTACTGAATATTTTAAAATACTAAGGTCTTTTGAAACATAAGGATTTAATTTGTTTTTAGATCTTAACCCTTTACCTGTTATAACAATAATTTTAGTAAAACTTGTTTCAAAGCATTTTTTTATGAAACTTTCAATAGCTTTATTCGCATTTTCAAGGGTGTAACCATGAAGATCTATTTTATTAATTTTTTCTTGTCTTATAATTTTTTGAGTAGAAATGTCTTTGTTTGGAACTTTTTCATTATTGGATATAAAGTTTTGCCAGTCTTTTTTATCTTTGTTTGAAATTTTTTTAATCAATTATGTAATAGTATCAATTAATAACCAATTAAGACTTGATGATTTCATATCTTTAGAAAAAATCCATGTATCATAAACTTTTGTTATTTTTTCAGAATCTCCAGAGATAATTTTTTTATCCTTGTCTTTTACACAAGTGATAAGTTCACTGACAAAATCTACTGTCACTTCCAAATTATCCTCATTTTTTTTATAAGTTTTAATTGAAGCAGAATTAATTCCGATAAAAGTAATTTCTGCAAAATGACCTTTAGCCTCTCTTTCGGAAAGTGCTTGTTTAAATTGGTTATAAATTTTTTTACTTAAAAGAGGTTTGCTTGTTGTTATTTTATTATCACTATCACTAAAGTCCGTAATGATTGTTTCATAGGCAATTTTTGCACCTTTTAAAAAATCACTTTTTTCATTTTCATCAAAATTCTTATTTTTTGTTTTTTCCTTTACAGCAGTTTTCTCAAAATTATTTTGAAGTGACGAAAACATTTTTCCCTCAAAACCTGTTTTTTTTCCAAGTATTCCTCTTAAGCGAAGAAAAATAAACCCAGCAATCATTGCCAAAAGTATAATATCAATATATTCAAAACTAGAATTCATATTATAAATAATATTTAGTATGTTGATTAATTACAACTAGCAATTTAGATTAAGGACAAATGAACACATTTTTATTGTTAATAATAGGTATCCCAATTGTTGAGATTTACTTATTTATTAAAGTTGGAACGCAAATTGGAGCTTTTAATACCATATCTCTAATTTTTATAACTGCCTTTTTAGGCATAGTGTATGCAAGATATGAAGGTTTTAACACGTTAAAATCTGGCATGTCACAAATTTTAAGAAACGAACTGCCAGTATATGATATTATTTCGGGTGCGGCCTTAGCTTTTGCGGCTTTGCTTTTAATACTACCGGGTTTTGCGACAGATTTTTTTGGACTATTAATTATTTTTCCACCAACAAGAAAATTAATTTTAAAAAAAGTATCAATTAAAAACGTTAATAATGATAAAAAACAAGATTATATTAATGGAGAATTTGAGGATATAGACGAAAATAATGACAAAAAACTATAAAATTTTAACTCAATTTATAAAAGATATGTCCAGTGAAACACCTGATGTTCAAAGCTATTTATTTGTAAAAGAAAATATTTCAAAATATCAGTTAAATATTGAAATTAATTCTAAACCTTTAAAAAATAAACATGTAGAAGTTAATACAACACTTAAATTTGAAGACAAAGAACCAAACAAAAAAAAATCTCACTTTGAAATAGTTTATGTTTCGGTTGTAAGAATTAATGAAGAAATTAAAGATAAAAAAGATTTGGAAAAAATAATTTTATGTGATGTACAAAATGAAATTTATCCAAATTTAGAAAAAGTTTTTATAAACTTATTAAACGACTCTGGTTTCCCAGGTATAAAAATTGAAAAAAAAATTGATTTTGATAAATTGTATAATGAAAGGCCTAATTAAAATAATTCTTCTTTAAATTTCTTTTTAAATAATCTTTATGTAATTTAATTTCATTTTCTGATGGTTTAATAATTTTCTTAAAATAAAAGTTGTTTTCTTTTAAATTATCTTCTAACTTTTCATTATCTTGATTTTTAAAATTTAAAGTAGGTTCTTTTTGATCCAAAAGATTAATATAAACTTTTGATAGCAAGTGACAGTCAATTAATGCTGTATGCTGTGTCCTTTTAGAATTATCTATTCTATACCTTTTACAAAGAGCATCCAAACTTGTTGGGGAACCTGGAAATTTGTCTCTTGCTAGGCTAAGTGTATCTATTACATCTTTATTATTAATTTTTTTTTTTCCTAATAAAGAAAGTTCATTATTTAAATGAGATAAGTCAAATTCTGCATTGTGAATTACTAATCTCTTATTTTCTATAAAGCTTAAAAAGTTATCTACAACATCAATAAATTTTTTTTGTTTATATAAAAAATCATCTGTATACCCATGCACTTCTAGTGCTTTCTCTGAGACTTTTCTTTCTGGATTTAAATAACAATGAAATTTGTTATTAGTTGGAATAAGATCCTTAAGCTCAATGCATCCTATTTCAACTATTCTATGCCCCTCTTTGACCGATAAACCTGTAGTTTCTGTATCCAATACAACTTCAATCATTTATAAAATTTTCCTTAAAATATTATTTATATCTGTTTTAATTGACACGTTTGTAAAATTATTTTTAATAATAAATTGAGATTTTTTCTTTTTATAATCTAGTGGTAGTTGAATATTCTTAAATTTATTTATAAGTGTTGAATTAAAATTTGATCTTTTTCTTAATCTTTTCACAATATCTGATTTTTTAGATTGAACAAATACTAAAATATCTTTTTTTTTATTGATCTTATTTTCTAATAAAAGAGGAATATCTAAAATAACAATCTTTCTATTTTTATTTTTTTTTAAAAATATATTCATTTTTTTTCTTATTTCTAAATGAACGATTTTAACAATTATTTTCAAATTTATTTTATTTGCTAATATAGCTCTAGAAATTTCATTTTTATCAACTGGAAATGAATAAATATATTTTGGTAAAATTTTTTTTAATTTATTAAAAATTTTTTTATTTTTTTTATATAGTTTACCTACCTCAATATCAGCATTAAATGCTGGATAACCAAAATTTTTAGCTACATAACTTTTACCAGACCCAATATCTCCTAAAATTCCAATTCTAATCATAAGGGGTAATGAAGCTCCAAATCTTCAAGGTCTTGCCTTTGGGCTTGCCCGTCCCAATCGGCTCGTGGTTGTATTTCATGCCAAATTCGAAACGACTCTGCGGCTTGATGTAAGAACATTAAACTACCATCTATAGTTTCATGACCTAATTTTTTACCGGTCAAAAGAAAATTAGTTTCTTTGTTTCCACGCTTATAAATCACATCATAAAATAACTTTTGAGAATAATTTTTCTTTTTTTTATCATTATCACTTTTATGTGTGCCTATGGGCTTAACAAATTCTAAATGTTTAAAATCTAATTCAATTTTATCATCTTTATTTAGTCCTATGCTAGTGGCATTTATGATCATATCAAATTCGGTGTTTTGCCCCCAATTCACAACTTCTAAATCTGGATAAATATTCTTTAAATCTTCTATTTTTTTGTTTGTTCGATTGCTTATAATGATTTTTGTAACTCCCATTTTTTTTAAAACATATATTATTGAAGCAACAACACCACCAGCCCCCAAAATAAATATTTTTTTGTTTTTTATATTAAATTTTAAAAAGCCTAGACTTGCTTCAAAACCATATATGTCTGTATTAGCTCCAATTATCTTATTGTTTTTTTTTAGTATAGTATTGACTGATTGTACTTTTTTTGCTTCAGGAGTTAATTCATCAAGAAAAGGTATTACCGATTTTTTAAATGGAACTGTTACATTGATGCCATCTAGTTTTTCGTTCTTAACCTTATCAATTATTTCCTTTAAATCTTTCTCTTCTATTTTTTTTTTTTCATAAATAGCCTCAATTTTTGAGGTTCGAAGCCATTTGTTATGTAGTTTCGGAGACAAAGAATGATCAATTGGGTTTCCTATAACTAAATATTTTTTCATTTATAATTATTTAAGTATTCTTTAATTTTTTTCACTGGCAACCCCATTATTGTGTCCTCATCTCCCTCTATTTTGGAGAATAAAGACCTGCCCTCTCCTTCAATTTGATAGACGTTATAAGCATATAGTGCCTCGTCAGTTATTTTAGACAGATAGTTTTTAATTTCTTCTTTTCCTAGCCTCTTCATGGTCAAAGCAGCTTTATCAGTATAATTCCATATCATTGAACCATCCCGAGATATACAAACCGAACTTATTAAATGATGTGTTTCACCATTTAAATTATTAAGTATTTTTAGGGCTTCGTCTCTGTCTGCTGGTTTTGAAATTATTTTTCCATTAAGATCTATAACGCTGTCGGCTCCTAGAACCAATTCTCCAGTTCTTTTTAAACTTATCTTATTCGCTTTTAGTTCAGCAAGATTCCTAGAAATAATTTCTGGTGATGCTTTTTCTTTTAATAGGCTCTCTTTAATACTATCTTCATCAACATTTGATGGTTCAACTAAACATTTAATTCCATTTTCATTTAAAATTTTTTTTCTAACGTTGCTTTTAGAAGCAAGAATTATCTTACTAATCATTATTTTTATGTATTTCGTGTATTTTAATTATAGAGGCTGCGGCTTCTTCAACCGATTTTCGGGTAACATCTATTGTTGGCCATGCATATTTTTTAAATGTTTTTTTTGCCTCCTCAACTTCTTTTTTAATTATATCGATACTTGTATAATCCGTGCCCTCTGTTTCTCTAAGAGTATTCATTCTATTTTTTCTTATATCAAGAAGTCTTTCTGGCTCACTTGTTAAACCGACGATGCAAGTTAGTTTTGGATTTTTTTTGAGGGTCTCTGGTATAGATTTTTCATTTACTAGAGGTATGTTTGATGTCTTAAAACCTTTGTTGGCTAAATAAATTGATGTTGGTGTTTTGCTTGTTCTACTAACGCCTAATAAAATTATATCAGATTTTTGAATTTCGTTAATTAAATTTCCATCATCATGATTCATAGTAAATTGAATAGCTTCTATCCTCTCATAATATTCTTCATTAAGCGCATGTTGCCCACTTGGTAAATGAGAGGCTTGTTGGTTTAATAGTTTTGAAAAACTAAGTATTAAATTCCCCAAAACTCCAAAACAAGGAATTTTTTTTTCATCGCTTTTGTTTCCTAAATATTTAGCAAGATTACTATCAACAATTGTATATAAAATTATTGGGTTTTTTTTATTTTTTGCGTCATCGAGTATTTTAAATATTTGATTTTCGGTTCGTGTAAAAAAATAAGATTTAATTTCATATTCAATATTTTTAAATTGAGCTTTTATAGCTAAAAATACTCTATCCAACGTTTCTCCTGTTGAGTCTGATATTAAATATATTTGATATGTATTACTCATAAATAAGATGTTTATAACTTAGTATTATTGTGGTTATCTTTAATTTTTAAAATATTTCTTAGTTTTCTTTGAAAAACCTGGTTTTTATTAACATTAATAAACATGTTAATTAATAATATACATTTAATCTAATAAAGTTAAATAGAGCTTTAAATTTACTAATTTACATTATTTTATTAACTTTTAAGCAAAGTCTTCCTCCACAAATAATTCCAATTATTGATTTTGAAAGCATTTTATCTCCAGCAAATGGTCTTCTGTCCCATTTTGGAGTTGAAATTGATGTAATAGCATTCACATAATTTCTTGTTAAAGCAATTATAAGTCCAACGGTGTGTTCAGCTGTTGGTGTAACTTTTTTTAGAAATTTTTGACTCTTGCTTAATGTTAAAATTTTGATTTTTTTTTTTTTGCAATATTTATGATCTATAAATGTATCTGATGTTGTGTTTGAGACTAAGAATTTAAG
>ENA-OREN01003243-OREN01003243.1-marine-metagenome-genome-assembly--contig:-NODE-3243-length-15312-cov-4.730555_pt1 | contig 15312 bp, 15 predicted proteins | sample MGYA00248624_ERZ508555 | MGnify/ENA primary metagenome ERZ508555 (study PRJEB26222, sample SAMN06267773) | marine metagenome | isolation source: Saanich Inlet, British Columbia, Canada | place...
GAGGTGTATTAATATACGCTTTTAACAATGGCGAAATAGACTATCTAGCTATGGCTAAATGGTCACAGAAACGCATTAAACGTCTGCTTGGTCTTGATACAACAATCATTAGCAATGCCGAACAACAAGCAACAAGTGGAGGTGTAAGAACATTTAATGCTAAAACAGCACCTTGGCTAAACGCTAGTCGCTGTAATGCCTGGGAAGACAGTCCTTATGACGAAACTATTGTTCTTGATTCTGATTACATTGTAAATTCAGATATCTTATTAACATTATTTGATAGCCCACAAGATTTTCTCATACATCAAACAGTCAGTGATGTTACAGCACAAAATCAATTTTATGGGCAACAGTCGTTTGGGCAGTTACATTTCCCACAAAGTTGGGCAACTGTCTTTTACTTTAATAGAGCTAAACACAATCAGCTGATATTTGAGACAGTGCGTATGATTAAAGAAAACTATCAACACTATGCAAACTTATATAAGTTTCCTCGTATGCCTTTTAGGAATGACTTTGCGTTTTCAATAGCATTAAGTATGTTAAACGGACATACAATAACAGATAATAACGGTATCAAATGGCCTTTAACCACAGCATCAACCAATGTAGTAGTCAGTGTTAATGATGAAAAGATCATGTTAGAGTATGAGAAAAACAATAAACATATGAGATTAGAACTACGAGAGTTAGATCTACACGTAATGAATAAGAAAGCAATGGAGGAAATCTGTGCAAGCAGTTAAGGCAGAACGAGGATATCTAATAGTAGCACAGGGTGAGCAGTATCATCAATGTGCCCGTGCGTTAGCTAAGAGCATACGATACTTTATGCCTGCTAGTAAAATAACAGTAGTAGGTGACTGTAAGGATCCTACGTTTGATTATGAAATAGCATTACCTCACGGTGACCAAGGTGGGTTAAGGAACGATTGGCAGATACTAGAAGCTTCGCCATTTAGACAGACTATTAAACTAGAAGCAGACATGATACTGAACGGCAGTATAGACCATTGGTGGACAATGGTAGAAAAGCGAGATGTTTTTGTAGCAGAAGGTGCTCGCAACTTTTATGGACACCGAGCTGTTGAAAGAGATTACCGTCGACATCTAGATATTAATAATTTACCTGATGTATATAATGCTGTAACCTATTGGAGACGTAGTCATTTATCAGCAAAGTTTTTTACAACTTGTAGAGAACTATTTGAAAATTGGGATCAGGTTAAATTAAAAAGTTGGACGCAAACAGAACCCGATACTGATACTGTTTATGCTATAGCTATAACATTGTTAGGACGAGAAAACTTCTTATTACCTACGTCATATCCTAAGTTTGCACATATGAAAGGTAAGATTAACTGGTGTCACGGAGAGGATTGGACTAAGGAACTAGTATGGGAACTAAACAACAAAGGTTTGAGGATTAATACTATACAACAGAAGATACCTACGCACTATTACATTAAAAGTCTTGCACAAAAATTAGAGGAACACTATGAGCAACTTTTGGAAAATTAATAAAAAATTTCACGGAGTAAAAGCACGAACAAAGTGGGAATATCGCCTGTATTACAACGAGGACGGCACGGTACTTACCTATACCACTAACAACAAGCCCGGTAAGTATATAGTAGTATCACAAAGTATCTTTGCACAAAACAGATATGATGTACGAGTAAAGAATGGAGAAATTCAAAATTTGAATAAAATAACTGAGTTTCGTAAACTGATTCCGAGCAAGCAGGGTATTGAAACTCTAGTAGATGATGTTACAATAATAGGAACTGGACAACATTGGGAAACGAAATACTATGACTGAAATTGATGTATGTGATTTAGATGTAGTATACCTTAGTTACGATGAGCCCAAAAAAGAAGAGTTTTGGGTGCAAATTAAAAACATGGTACCGTGGGCAAAGCGTGTAGACGGAGTAAAAGGAAGTGATGCCGCACATAAAGCCGCGGCTGATGCTAGTAATACAGATAGGTTTGTCTTAATAGATGGGGATAATTTACCAAGTGCTGACTTCTTTAACCTCACACTTGAACTCAAAGACGAAGAATATGAGCGAGCAGTGTTTCGTTGGAGAGCTCGCAATCATGTAAATGGACTTATGTATGGCAACGGTGGATTAAGCTGTTGGCCTAAAGAGTTTATTTACAATATGAAAACACACGAAAACTCAGAGGGCGATGATGAAACTAATGTAGAGTTTTGTTTTGATCCTTTATACTGGCCCATGTATGATTGCTACTCAACTACATATCCTAATGCTACACCTTTTCAGGCTTGGCGAGCAGGTTTCCGTGAAGGTGTTAAGATGTGTTTAGATAGAGGACACAAACCAACCATAGATGAATTTAAAGATAGAGCCCACAAGCGTAACTTAGATAATCTCAACATATGGCATAATGTAGGTCGTGATGTTGAGAATGGCATATGGGCTATAGCAGGAGCAAGACAAGGCACAGTAATGACTATGCTATCTGATTGGGATCATACAGAAGTACAATGGTTTGATAACTTAGAAAAGTTATGGAATGAATGCCAATCTGATGATGCTGAAACTATAGCACGTGAGAACGGTAAAGAACTTAGAAGATTAGATTTAGATGTAGCCGAACTTGACGAAGAACAAAGCAAGTTCTTTAAGAAACACTACAGATCCAATTGGCAGAATCAAGGTCCAATGGTTAGAGAGATTGACACGCTAAAATGAGAATATTAGTTAATGGATGTAGTTTTAGTAGAGGCCCTATTAGTTGGCCCTATTATCTTAAAGGTTTAACAGATAAAACAGGACAAGGTGTTATTAATCTAGCTCAAGCTGGCGCCGGAAACACCTATATCCATGACACTACTATGCGTATATTAGAAAAAGAAAAGTTTGATATGGCTCTCATCATGTGGACAGGTATTCATAGGATTGATAAACAGGTTGAAGACATCACTTTATTTGAGTCACCTGGCACCAGTTGTTATCAGAAAACACAAAACGATTGGCCCGAAAAGATAACGGAGCCCGTGAATGACCAGGATCTCATTGAGGATAATTGGATATTCAGTGGCGGAGCATTAAATGGCACGCCTGAAATAGTATCAGCATTCAAAAATGATTATAAATTCATTGGTGATAAGGAGTTCGTTGATCACTTCATAGTCAAGATTGTTAGTTTACAGAACACTCTCAAGCAACTAGGCCTACCCTTTGCTTTCAGTTTCTATCAACCGTACATTGACAAAATTAAAAAGTCAACGCTAATAGACTGGGATAATTGTATAATCAATAACAACATTACTAACATTGCTAAAAGGTTAAACAGTTATGATGAAGATGGCCTTCATCCTGGTCTAGAAGCAAATCAGCAATGGGCTAACTGTGTTGTTGAACACTTAACACAAAAAAATATAATATGATAACATTAGAAAACATAGACGGTAAGATCTGGCATATTGAAACTAAAGTTATGGATATGGTCAAAGAGTATCAAGAACAGAGAAAATTGACAATCAGTCTAAACGGGGAAGGTCCTTGTTGTGAAAGTTTAGGATTGTATGCTATACTTGATCATATGTGTGAAAAGTTTAGTATAGATAAGAAAAAAATTACAATACTCACAGCAAACAAAATAGAGCAACACACTGAGTACAATATAAAACAAGCACCTGGTGATGACATAGAAAGAACAGCAACAGCTCTTCAACACATTGATACAGCAAAACATATCAGTAAACACGTTGGTTTGTTTATTGGCAGAAGCAATGGTTTTAGATTATGGATAGCTAGTCAGATTAGAAAAAACTATAACGACAAAACAGCGATGTCATTTCATTTTGATATGAACAACGAACAACACCATCCACACATTGGATTAGATGATATGATAAGAGCAAACGCAACACCAAATCAGCTACAAGATGCTAAAGAGCTAATAGCACATAGTCCAATAACATTTGATCAGCAAGATAGTTACCCTATCCTACATCCTGAGAATCTAAATATTATTAAACAATATAAAAATGTTTTTTTAGACTTAGTTATGGAAACTTACTATAGTGGCTCTACATTTTTTATGACAGAAAAGATTTGTAGACCTATAATTAGTCAAACTCCTTTTATAGTATTTGCCGCACCAGGATTTTTACAAAATATAAAAGATATGGGATTCAAAACATTTGATAGCTGGTGGAGCGAAGAATATGATGACTACGGTGAAGAACAGAGAATAAGTAAGATACAGCTGGTTCTCAACGACATATATTCTAAAAGCACAGATGAATTACTAGCAATGCTCAAAGACATGGAACCAGTACTCAAACATAATAGAGAGCTAATCTTAACGTATGCAAAATAAAGGCGATGAAGTAGGTAAAGACTTTAAGTCTAAGTTCTTAAGTGATGCAGAAGTCATGAAAGAACAGCTAGACACTGTAAGTCCTAGTATGTGTTTAGCTAAATGGAAACAGGTCAGCTTACACCTTACTACGGGTAAAAACAACAGTTGTTATCATCCACCATTACACGATATAGATGTTAAGCCGTTAACTTTTCATCCAGGTGCTCTACACAATACAGCACAAAAGAAACAAGCACGTAAGCAGATGTTAGAAGGCACTCGTCCTGATGAATGTTCATACTGTTGGAACATAGAAGATGAAGGTAAACTAAGTGATAGACATTATCGTTCAGGTGAGCCCTGGGCCGCAGACAGTTTTAAAGAAATAGTAGATGCACCGTGGGATCAAGATGTTATACCTAGCTATGTAGAAGTAAACTTTAATCATAACTGTAATCTACGCTGTAGTTATTGTTCACCACAGTATTCAACTGCTTGGGAAAAAGAAACTAATAAACATGGTGCGTGGCCTACATCAACACCTCATAACGATCCTAAATACTTTCAAGGTAGCCGTAAGCCTATACCGTTTAAAGATCACAATCCTTATGTAGAAGCATTTTGGGAATGGTGGCCTGACTTATATCCAGAACTTAAACACTTCCGTATGACAGGTGGCGAGCCAATGATGGATAAGAATACGTATAAAGTATTTGATCATGTACTAGCTAATCCTAAACCTGACTTACACTTATCAACAACATCAAACTTTTCAGTTGATGAAAAACTATGGACAAAGTATTTAGGTTATGTCAAAGATATATGTAGTAAAGACAATGTAGAACATTTCATGCAGTATGTTTCAGTAGATGCGTTTGGTGACAAAGCTGAATATATCAGAGATGGATTAGACTTTGATTTATTATGGGAACGTGTTAATCAGTTCTTAACAGAAGTACCAGAGCGTTCGAGTATAACATTTATCATCACAATGAATAATTTAAATGTAACTTCATTTGGTAATTTACTAGCAGGTATAAATGGGTTACGTCATGTGTATTCAAACACATATCAACGTGTATGGTTTGACACTCCTTTACTGAGAACACCTGAATGGCAAAGCATGCAGTTACTTCCAGAAAGCTATTGTGATCAACTTGATCTGATATGGTCCTGGATGCTAAAGTGGGCAGAAACAGAAGAAACACGCTTTAAAGGATTCAAAGATTATGAAATGCAACGACTTGATAGAGATATAGCTTGGATGAGATCAGGACAAAAATTAGACGCTAAATATCTAGCTAGACAAAAAGCAGACTTTTATAAATTTTTTACAGAACACGATAAAAGGAGAGGCACAGACTTCTTAAAAACATTTCCTGAGATGAAATCATTTTGGAAAGAGTGCGAACAATATGCTAAAAGATAAATGTATTCTTGGTTTAGGTAACAATACAGAAGACACTGACCAACGAACTACAGTATTATCAGAGTCTGCTGGCAAAACAAATCACGGATTAATATCAAAATTTGACGGAGTTGATGTAGACACTTTCTCTCCAACTGTTGGATTCTATCACACTAGTTATGTTGACTTAGATTATAGTGATTTAATTAAGTTAGCCGACAAGTTTGATGAGATTATTGTGTTAGATCAGCCAGTTGAATCATACCAAACCACACACGAGTTTTATCAAACTGTTAGTATAGCAAAACATATTGCAAAAACAAAAACAGTTATTTTTCAAAATAACAGATTTGAGAACACACTAGAAGATATTGTTAAAGAAAACAAAAGTATATGTATACTGCCTTTTATACAGTCAGTACAGATAGATGGAAATAATATGCCGTGTTGTCGAGCAGGAGATACTCTTTCAAAGTTTGATCCAGCTATTCCTTATGATCAAGACGCTGGAAGAAATCAATTTAAAGAAAAAATGTTAAAAGGTGAAAAGTTAGATAAACATTGTGATGTGTGTTATAAGCTTGAAGATAAAAATGTTATTAGTCCTCGCATTAGCCTAACAGTTGAGTGGGCTAATCGACTGAATATATATTCGTTAGAAGAATTAAACTCGATCAAAGAGCCAGTATCCTACGAGGTACGAGCAAGTAATGAATGTAATATAATGTGTAGGTCATGTACTCCTTTAAGTAGTAACTTAATTGCTGATGAAAATAAAAAAACAAAAGTATATTCAGTCATACCATTTGAGTATACTGGATATCAACATATCAACATAGACAATATAGAAAAGCTCTATGTAGCCGGAGGCGAACCAACTATCTCAGAGGACCTTTATCTATTCCTTGAAGAGTGTTTATCAAAAGGAAAAACAGATTTAGAGATACAACTAAACACAAATGCTGTAAATTTAAGTACACGATTTAAATCAATAATTAAACACTTTTCAAATATTACATTTGAAATTAGTATAGATGGATATAAGGAAGTTAATCAATATGTTAGATGGCCGACCAAGTGGAACAAGCTAATTGATAATATAGATTACTTGTACGAAAATAATCATAGAATATCTTTTAACACCGTAGTATCGATATACACTATTACTAGTTTATATGATTTAATTAATTTTTTATCTTTAAGATATAACGATTCACCTCATCATTTGACGCGGGCAGAGTCTGAATATGATATATTGTCGCCTTATAATTGTCCGGCAATAGATACAGTAGTAAGTGTGTTGTCGAAGATTAAACAATTAGATACATATAAAAACAATGTAACTATTAATAGTCAAATAGATAGTTATTATACACATTATACTAGTAGTCCTAAAATTAATTTAGAAAAATTAGAAAAGTTTTATGAATACAACAACAAACTAGACCACGCAAGAAATGTTAAATTAAAAGATTATATACCGGAGTTAGAAGTATGCCGAAGCTTGATAACGAAACAGACTTAGACTATAAACGCAGAGTAATTGACATTAAGTCTGAAAGCTTCTGTGCGGCTAAATGGTACAATGCTACTATATGGCTAGGCAGTGGACAAACTACTAGTTGCCATCATCCCTTACCACACGCTATTGATCGTGACGCTATTAAAACAAACCCAAGTGCTCTACACAACACTGTTGAAAAGAAAGAACAACGTAGACAAATGCAAGCGGGTGAAAGACCTAAAGGCTGTGAGTACTGTTGGAAAATTGAGGACATGGGCACTGATAAGATATCAGACCGTGTAGACAAAACAAGAATATACACAGACGAAGCATTAGATCAAGCATACAACACACCTAGTCAAGAAGATGTTAATCTTAAAACCCTAGAGATCGCTTTTGACAGGACTTGTCAACTAGCTTGTAGTTATTGTAACCCTGCGTTTAGTAGTACATGGGTTAAAGATATTAAGCGTAACGGTAGTTATACCAAGTTAGCCAGTGATGGGCGTAATCACTTTACTCATACTCACAATAGCAGTCAGCTTTATACTATCAATGATCATAATCCTTACGTTGAGGCCTTCTTCAAGTGGTGGGAAACAGACTTACACAGAACACTAACAGAGTTAAGAATAACAGGTGGTGAACCTCTAATGTCAGGATATACTTGGCAACTGTTTGATTGGTTTAAAACTAACAGAGGTAAGAGTAAAACACGTATAGCAGTTAACTCAAACTTGGCCATAGAACAAGATAAAATAGATAGACTGTTAGAAGCCGCAGAAGATGTTGAACTAGACATATACACATCAAACGAAGCAACATACAGTCACTCAGAATATATTAGAGATGGATTGGATTACGATCAATGGCTCGCAAATGTCATTTACTTGCTAGATAGTAAAAAGCTACGTGGTCTTCACGTAATGTGTACAGTGAACGCTCTGTGCTTGATTAGACTGCCTTATTTGCTGAAAAAGATAGTTGAACTTAAACAAGAATACGGGCAAGATGCGATTAACTTTACACTAAATATTCTGCGTTTTCCTAGCTTTCAATCAGCACTGGTACTACCTAAAGAGTTTAGATCAGCACAGGCAAACAGATTAAATATATTTAAAGCAAACTATGGTGAACACCTACACGAGTTTGAACGCAATCACATAGAACGTTTAGTTGACTACTTGAACATAGTAGAAACTCCGCATTCAGAAGCATTTGAAATGCCTAAACTGTTAAATGACTTTAAGGAGTTTCATAAGCAATACGATGAACGCAGAAATAAAAACTTTACAGCAACGTTTCCAGAACTAGCAGAGTGGTATAATGGCTTATAACTATAACTCAAGTGACCCAATAAAGATTGGCCTAGATGAACTCACTGACAGAGAGAAACATCTACTAACTGAATCTAAGACATTCTGTATGTATCCTTGGATCCACTTACACGCATACCCAACAGGTGATGCTCATCCTTGTTGTCACAGTGAACATCAAGCAGGAAACTTTGGTAACTGCCAGACTACACCAATGAAAGAAATATGGTCAGGTGACAAGATGAAACAACTACGTGAAGACATGTTAAATGAACGTGAAAACCCAGCATGCACTAGATGTTATGAACAAGAGGATGCCGGTTTCTTTAGTGGACGTAAATCAGCTAACAAACATCACGGACACAATATTAAAAAAGGTACAGACATAGATCCACCTTTTGAAATGACATATTGGGATATACGTTTTAGTAACTTATGTAATCTATCATGTCGTTCATGTGGACATATCTTTAGTTCAAGTTGGTATCAAGATCAAAAGAAACTAGCAGGAGAAGAATGGAGCAAACAAAATAAAGCTTTGTTTTGGGCTGGTAGACATGAAACAGATATAATAGAACAGTTATACGAACACTTAGATTATGTAGAGCAAATATACTTTGCTGGTGGCGAACCGTTGATGATGGACGAGCACTATGTTATCTTAGAAGAACTTGAAAAACGTAAACGCTTTGATGTTAGATTAGTATACAATACAAACTTTACTAAAACAAAGTTAAAAGATAGATATGTGTTTGATTACTGGAAGAAGTTTGATTCAGTAGCAGTAGGAGCCAGCTTAGATGCTATGGGACCAAGAGCAGAATACATACGTAAAGGAACAGACTGGCAAGAAGTAGAAGCTAACAGAAGATTAATGTTAGAAACTTGTCCTGATGTAGACTTTTATATCTCACCTACATTAAGTATACAGAACGCACTACATATTCCAGACTTTCATAGAGACTGGGTAGAAAAAGGATTACTTAAACCTCAAGACTTAAATGTTAACTTACTACAAGATCCTGAATGGCTACGTATTGATATCGCGCCGCAACATTATAAAGATAAGATTAAAGCAAAGTTTGAAGAACACTTAGCTTGGTTACGTCCTTTAGACAAACTTAATAGAGCAACTGTAGGATTTGAATCAGCAATAAACTTTTTAGAAACAGATAACACACATCTACTTCCTAAATTTTTTCAACGTATGGCCAAGCTGGATGAAATACGTGGTGAAAATATGTTAGATGTGATTCCGGAACTTAATGAACTTACCAAATAAAACATTCTGTATCTTACCTTGGGTCAGTATTGAAACTAGTCCTATAGGTACCTTACGCCCTTGCTGTCTAGCAGAAGACGAATTAAAGGATACTAAGGGCAATAAGTTTAAGATAGGTAAAACTACAATCGAACAAGCTAGAGACAGTGAGCAGATGCAACAGCTACGCCAAGAGTTTTTAGATGGCAAAAAGCCAGACACTTGTAAGAAGTGTTGGGCAGTAGAGGATTCAGGCGGCAAATCAAAAAGAGAATATACCTTAGATAGATTAGAGCATATGGGCATAAGTGACGAGTGGACTCGTGACGCAAAGCCGTTAATGTTTGTTGACTTTAAGTTAGGCAACATATGTAACTTAAAATGTCGCATATGTGGTAGTTGGAGTTCAAGCTCATATGCAACAGAAGAAGTACAACAGTTCCCTACAGCACGACGTAAATCTAGTTTCCCTTACAAGATGATTGAACAAGGTCGCTGGCCAAGAGAACAACAATCATTCTGGGAAGAGATGAGTGACAATGTAGACAACATACGCTACTTAGAGTTTACTGGTGGCGAACCCTTTATGATTAAAGAACACTTTAACTTTTTAGAAACCCTAGTAGAAAAAGGTGTAGCAGGCAATATTGAAATACACTACAACACCAACGGTACAAAGTTTCCAGATGCTAAGGCGATCTGGAAACATTTCAAGTTAGTTGAAATAGCATTTAGTATAGATGACGTTGACGAACGTTTTGAATACCAACGTAAGAATGCTCATTGGAGTGAAGTCAATGAAAACATTGGTAAGTTTAAGGAGCTTAAACAGGAGCTAGGAAATATTGTTCTACAGGTATGTTCAACTGTTAATGTGTTTAATGTATTGTATCTTGAGAAGTTAAGTCATTGGATTGATGAACAAGACTTTGATTTTGTTTATTGGAACATGTTACATGAAATAGAATATAACTGTGTTGCTAACATGTGTGATGAACTAAAAGCTCTTGCGGTTGACACACTAGAACAAATACCTCAAACAAATAAACATAAAAAAGAATTTAACAGAGTAATAACATTTATCAATCAAGGTAAGCGTAATCATTCTACACGAGAACTATTAGCTAACATTAAAAAGTTTGACAACATACGAGCAGAAGTATTATCAGATCACCATCAAGAACTAGCAGAGGCCATTGGGTATGAGACCTAAGTTACTATTACATCCTGATAAATGGAGTAATGCTACCGCATTTTTCTTAGAGGAGTTGTATCAAAAACATTTTGACATAAGCTATGATCTTAACGATGAGGGTATAGTCTATGCTCATTGGCAAGATTGGGAATGGGCAAAACGTCTTAAACGTCCTGCTATTATTGATCACTTATGGGATCCTTGGACTAATCCTGAGATCGTAGACACTGACTTACTAAAAGTTATACGCAGTGACGGATGGTTTGCTATAGCTAACGAATGTCTATGGTACCAATCACTAGGTTATAGTAATTATCAAGCAAAGAACACAAACGATCGGACATTCCTTATGTTAATGAATTATCAACGATTACATAGAGACCAAATTTGGGATAAGATACAGCCTCACTTAGATAATGCCCTTTACAGTTACCAAGATAGAAGAATAACCATCGACGGAGATATTGCTAGAGAAGAAGGCCCGTGGCAAAGATATTTAAACAAGACATGGTACGACAGAACAGCATTTAGTCTGGTAGTTGAATCAAGCACTGATCAAGGTGCACATAGTGAAAAAGTATTAAAGCCATGTGCATTCCGACATCCATTTATAGTATGGGGGCCACAAGGATATCTCAAATGGTTACGTAGTTGGGGATTTGAAACATTTGATAATTGTATAGACGAAAGCTACGACCTAGAAACAGATAATACAAAACGTTTAGAAATGATTATCAAAGAAGTTGCTAGACTAAATGCCACACCAAAAGATTATTTTTTAGACAATGAAACACAGCGTAGACTTGACAATAACTATAAAAGGTTTTATAATATTGAATGGGCTCACGAACAAATGGAACTTTACTTTGACCAAATCAAAGAATATAGCAGTCGTTGGTAATGGTTTAATAGGCAAACGCTTACAACAGTTTGTTAACGCTAACTACGTATTTGACAGTAAAACGTTACTAGATGTGCCTTTGCACGAATACCACACAGTATATGTTGCGGCCCCTAGCGGAAATAGAATATGGGCAAGTGAAAATCCAGATTTAGATTCTGCATCAACAGGCTTGTTAATACGCACATTATTAATACTTAAATGTCAGCGTATAGTCTTAATATCAACAGGTGACACACAGGTAAGACCCGATACCGGATATGGGAAAAACAGATTAGAATTAGAAAATGCTATCCGAGGACGGTTTAGTAATCATTACGTCATACGATTGCCTGGGCTAATAGGTAATGACATTACTAAAAATATATTGTATGATATCAAACATAAAACAGAATGGGCAACCAAAATAAACGGACTAACTAAACAACAGTGGTATCCTTTAGATAACTTGGAACAAGATATTACTAGTATATTATCTAACGATAAGCGTGAAGTTAATCTGGTTAGCGAACCTATTTTAACTCAAGATATAGTCGACGAGTTCGATCAACCAACAGTTAATACTACGGCCTTAGGTATCAATTATAACCTAAGACCTTACAAATACACTAAGGAAGAAATTTTTGACCAAATCAGTTTATATCTGCGGGGATAGTTTTTACTGTAGTGATCAAGAGTCAATTATCGTACCTTGGCACGAGCAGATTGCATGCACTAGGCTAGCCATAGTGTGTGCTAGTAATTTATTAATTAGTCTACAAGTAGAACGTGCAATTGGACAGCGAGCAGACTTTATCATTGTAGGCTTTACTAGTAGTTTAAGAAGTGAATTAATGTTTGACGGAAAGCTAGTTCCATTTAGTTGGCTAAGCCTGGACGAAACAACACCATTTGACCAAACAACTATAAATAACTTAAAACAGCTATTTGATAAAATTGATCTTGATACAGCAGTTAAAAGAAATGAATTAATAATAGAAGCAACCTTACAGCGTCTAGTAGACAGTGCTATACCTTTCTTGTTTGATCAGGGCGGCTTTGAACATAAAAGTTATGGCGGAGTTAGAGAATATTTTACCAAATTTAATCAGTTCAGATCAAAAGTTTGCTTATGGGATCATGCCGATACTAGAATACACAGGCCCTACTTTCACATAACTGATCAAACAATACATACACAGATAGGAGACTATTATGCAAACGCTATGGGCATTCGGAGATAGTTATACATTTGGTTATGAACTAAGTGACTGTCCTACAAATGTAGAACCTAATCATAGCCATTTAACATACTCAGCACTAGTAGCAAAACATTTAGGCTACGATTATAAATGTCTAGCTATGGGCTACTATGCTAACAATGCTATTGCCAGAACTATCATTGAAAACATTGATAGCATTACAGATCAAGATCAAGTATTAGTAATGTGGACTTTCCCTATTCGTCGTGAATTTATGTTAGATAATGGACTAATAACAATTGGTAGAGAAGATAATTGAAACAACCAGATAAAAAACCAGAAACATTGTGTATGGCTCCGTGGACTCATACTTACCTAAGCCCACAGACTGAGCGCCGAATGTGTTGTGCTAGTCGTGAGGATGCACAATCATTTGAACAGTATATAGATACCAAAGCTGGCACCGGCGAATACCAACCAATCACTTTAGAAAAACATTGGAATTCAGACCATATGAAATCAGTGCGTAAACGCATGATGAAGGGAGAAACCTTAAAGGAATGTGCCGTATGTAACGATAAGCTACTGAACACAGATGTTTACCGTAGTTATTTTGATCACCTATTCTCCAGTAAATACTATACAAAGTTGTGGGAGACCACAGACGAAACAGGCCATACCACAATGGAGCCTGTAAGTTGGGACTACCGTTTTAGTAATTTATGCAACTTTAAATGCCGCACATGTGGCGACATGTTATCAAGTGCGTGGGAGTCTGAGCAACGACAACACAACATGATTAACTGGTCAAATCCTAAAAACAACTGGATGAAACCCGATGTCAAGAAAGAAATTGAGAAGTTCCAAGACTCTATAGTAGAGCAGGAATTTGCCCAAGCAGTAGAAGACCATAGAATAGAAGAGGTCTATTGGGTAGGGGGAGAACCGTTAATGTACGAGCAACATTGGAAGTACATGAAACGAATAGTTGAATTAGGGGATGGACAAAATGTCTACGCAAGATATAATACTAACCTTAGCAGGTGTGAGTATCGTGGCGTTAATTTGTATCGCGATATTCTTAGTAGGTTACGGGATTGGCAAATCTGTGCATCGATCGACGGAACAGGACCGATTGGTGAATATATTAGAACAGGTCTCAAATATAATAAGTGGCTTGAAAACTTCGATCAAGGAGTTGAAGCTCAAGTACATAGCCGCCAGTTACGTATCGACTTCACGCTCACGCTCCCAGGACTCTTCGAAGTCAAAAACATCCAGGCGCTCGCAAAAGAAAAAAACGTAGGTATCTTAGCTAAAGTAATATTCAGTTTCACACCAGATATTATACTAAGTCCTTTGGCACTTCCAAAAGAAATATTACACCCTTGGCTTGACGAACTGATTACATCATCAGAAGGTGCTATGCGTGATGTATTAACTCAACTAAAAACAAGACCTACATTTGAAGAACAATGGGCAGATACTTACAAAGAAAGTCTTGCTCAAGGCAAGAGTCGTGTGTTACAATTAGAAACTATCCGCAAAGACAAATATACTCTTGCTGATATTTTAAGTGAACGTCCAGAGGCATTAAAGTGGTATGAAGCAATTAGTTAAAGTTACATTACAAAATCCGTTAGATAATACGGATACACTTGACTACTATATCAAACCTAATGATACACAGTTAGCTCGTGATTGGATTGTTGCTCTTAAAGAAATACTATCTAGCAAATTAAGTTTACAAAAACAATATTGTTTCCTTGGATGGCCTGATTCAAATCGTACAATTGAATATCTATGTGACGAACTTAATAAAGCGATTAAAACTATTAATCTGTTTGACTTTACTGAGCACGGATTAGATGACTATGTGATCGAAGAATGGTTCACTCCAGACACTGTGAGATTTCCAGCAACATATTTGATTGAAACAAGAACTCCGTGGAAAAACTTTAGAAATGGTAGAGAAACATTGGGTCTTAAATGTAAACACGGAATAATGAATCAATTACACAATCATTTCGAAGTGTTAGAAGGTACTGTAGAAAAACCAAGTCCATATGGACAAGTGGCAACCTCAGAAGTTAGAGCGGCCATGGGCGAACTTAATCATTTGTGCCACGAGTTGGAAAGCTTAATATTAAGCCAACGCAAAGCAGTAGTTGCTCCAGAATGGGTACGCCCAAGTCAGATAAC
>ENA-OREN01003246-OREN01003246.1-marine-metagenome-genome-assembly--contig:-NODE-3246-length-15303-cov-4.125772_pt1 | contig 15303 bp, 10 predicted proteins | sample MGYA00248624_ERZ508555 | MGnify/ENA primary metagenome ERZ508555 (study PRJEB26222, sample SAMN06267773) | marine metagenome | isolation source: Saanich Inlet, British Columbia, Canada | place...
GAGGAGATCACGATCGGTCCATCGACTACATTGAACCTTTATGTGCTGGCGCAAAGTCTGCGTCATCTGTTGCGCCCGGGTGATGAGATCATAGTGACCAACCAGGACCACGAGGCCAACGTGGGTTGCTGGCGGCGCCTATCCGAGCATGGCGTGATCATGCGTGAGTGGCGCGTGGGTAAGGCTGATGCCGAACTGGAGCTTTCGGATCTTGAGGATTTGATCAGCGACAAGACCCGATTGGTTTGCTGTACCTTATGTTCAAACCTGGTGGGCACTCACAACGACATGGCCAGCATCGTCGAGATGGCGCATAAGGTCGGCGCGCTGGTTGTGGCCGATGGGGTTTCTTATGCCCCGCATGTGATTCCCGATATGCAGACCCTGGGCGTTGATTTTTATGCCTACAGTACGTACAAAACCTTTGGAACCCACCAGGGTGTTTTGTGGGGCTCAAGTGAAGCACTGAAAAAAACCGAAGGGCAAGGCCACTATTTCAACGAAGAGAAATCCCGTTATCGGTTGAACCCAGCTGGGCCGCAACATGCACAGATTGCGGCGCTTGCCGGGGTAACGGAATATTTCGATACCCTGCATCGTCACCACTTTGGCGCCAGTGATCTGAATTTGCATCAGCGTGCTCACCAGGTATTCGAACTGGTAGGCCAGCATGAGGCGAAGTTGGCTAATATGCTGCTGGATTACCTAAAGGACCGAGATGGTATTCGTCTTTTGGGGCAGGACCATGCAACTCCCGGTAGCCGGGCCTCGACGATTGCGTTTCACGCCCGGGCGATGCCCTCAAAACATATCGCACAGCAACTGGCTGAGCGCCAGATCGGTGTCGGCGCGGGAGATTTCTATGCGTTGCGTTGCGTCGAGGCGCTGGGAATGGACCCGGAGGATGGTGTCGTCCGGGTTAGTATGGTGCACTACAATACAGTAGAAGAAGTGCATCGACTTGTTTCCGAGCTCGACACTATTTTTCGATCACATTAAAGAGCATAAATCTATACCCCGCATGATGATCAAACTAAGCATTATTTAGCTCAATTGGGTTCGAATTATTGGTGTTTCGAAATAGCCAATAACGAGCCCATCTTTATCCACAATTTTCACACATTCGGTTGTTAATTAATGAAAGGGTTTAGAAGTTACTTCTCTGATGTTGCTGTTATCTTGCAGAATCAGAGAAAGATCCTAGTTGGATTATTTGTAATGTTCGTTTTAGCATCTTTGCTTGATTTGATCGGTATCGGACTGGTTGGTGGGTATATTTCTTTACTTACCCAGCCTGAAAGTAATGATGCCAGTTTTCTTGACAACATAATTGGGAGCGATCGGTTGTCTGCCAATAGATCAGAAGTCATCCTAGGTATAGGGGCTTTATTGGTATTGGTGTTTTTGATTAAGGCTGCCGCCTCAATATTAGTGAATCGTGAAATCTTACGTTTCTCCAATGGGCAGATGGTACGTTTGCGGGGTGAGGTAATGTCAGCATTTCAAGCGTTACCATACGAAAAATTTGTTCAACGTAGTAGCGCGGAATATGTCCAGCGAGTTCTGGCTTATGTGAATCAGGCAACCAGCTCACTTGTCCTTTTGCTTAGGATGATAAGTGAGGGGATCGTTACGCTGGTAATCCTCTCTTTTTTAGCCTCGGTTAACTTCATCGCATTGGCCGGACTTCTTTTATTTGGAGGGTTAATTTTCGCAGCCTATGATCGCCTCTTTCGGCGTCGACTGCTTACCGGTGGCCGTGAGGCGAACTTAGCGAATGAGGGAGTGATTCAAGGTGTCCAGGAGGGATTTTCGGGGTTGAAGGAGATTCGAATCCTCGGTCGAGAAAAATTCTTTTTGGATCGCGTCGTGGACGGCTCGCGTATTACTTCGAAGGTTGGAATATTCATGGGCACTGTCTCTATTGCGCCTAGGTACCTGATTGAGGTAGCGGTCGTGCTATTCGTAGTTATTCTAGTGTTAGGTATTTACGTTCAAGCGGGATCACTAGAAACTAGTTACCCTTTAATTGGGATGTTTGGTGTGGCTTCGATGCGTCTTGCCCCCGCCATTTCGATGGCAATCTCAAGTACCGCCACTCTTCGAAATCAAAGGCATGGATTGGGGGTGCTTGCTCGAGATTTATCCGAATTTAGTTCAACAGTTAGCCCCCGTGTATGGTCAAGTACAAGCCCCGTCGGAGAAAGATTTTCCTCCCTTGAGCTAAACAATGTGGCGTATAGCTATAACAATGCCAGTCAACCGGCGTTGGATGGAATCTCTTTGGCCATAGCATCAGGAGAAAGTATCGGGGTGATTGGAGAATCCGGGTCGGGTAAGACAACTTTGGTTGATTTAATGTTGGGGTTATTGACCCCGAAAAGTGGGGAAATTTTTTATAACGAAAAGCAGTTGGCATCCGTGTTGAACATGTGGCGATCCAACGTTGCCTATCTGCCGCAAGAAGTATTTTTGAGTGACGAAAGTCTTCGACAAAACATTGCTCTAGGAATTGAAAGCTCGCAAATTGACGATGAATTCGTGGAGCAAGTAGCTCAACAAACTCGACTGTCCGAGTTGATTAGCGAACTTCCAAGCGGTGTGGATACTATGCTTGGAGAGCGAGGAGTACGTCTTTCGGGGGGGCAGCGGCAACGTGTAGCGCTGGCGAGAGCTTTTTATCATCGCCGGGAAGTATTGGTGTTGGACGAAGCGACTAGCGCTTTAGATCATGAAACAGAGCGCGAGATCGTCAACGAGATTCAAGAATTAAAAGGCGAAAAAACCATGATCGTAATTGCTCACAGGCTTTCGACGCTACAGCATTGCGATAGGATCTATCGTTTGAAAAAAGGGAAAATAATTCAAACAGGGACATACGACCAGGTTATCCATGGCCCGAAGATCGAAAGCTAACTTTAGTCGGTAGATCGGAATCTTTGTGACATCGCCGTGGGAGTTCAGGTTGGCCGCGTTCCCGGCTATCTGTCATGACTAGTTAACTTGTCGCTTTCCTTTTGCAAAAATCAATCGGGTGTATGGTCTGATATTTTCCTGGGATACGGCTACATGTAAAGTGTTTCTGAATTAACTCCCGAGCTTTGGCGGGATAATAGAGCCTCCTGAACCAGTAGCGGTATTTGTGATCATCGTAGTAAAGGTATGCAGGTTTTACGATGTAATCGTAATCGGACTGAATCCAGTCTAGAAGATGATGAGGTGCCCAGAAGTTCTTTCCCTCAAAATAAATTTTGTCAGCCCGAGTCATGACTCTCTCGAGAGGAATTGAGAGAAACGTGAACGCTGGATTAAGTAATTGGGGCTCAAAGATATGGTCGACTAGAAATAATGCCATTCTAATCGGTCGTGACCTACCCAACGATCCTACCGGTAGTATCGGAGCACCCTCTGGTACCAGCTTTATACCTCGGGTACGGTGATTAGCAGAGCGCTCGAGAGTAGACTAATGGTAGGAGTCGCGATACGCGAGCCGTAGAGAAAAACAAGATATAAGGTCAGGAACCCAGAAACATAGCCGATGAAGCGAGCCCCCAGCAGGCTCTGACCGAGAATATATTGCGAGAGGCCCGGAAAATATGCGAACCAGGTAGGTAAGATAACGGGAGCGTATTGCTATACCAGTCCAGTTGACCAGAGAAAATCCACCAGGATTTGACTAGATAAATGAGTTCATCGTGGCCGATTGCATTTCCATGTAGGTTTTTATAGGCGATAGATCCGTAACAGACAGCCAGAAAAAGAAACCAGAGATGGGCCGTTGAACGATTCAGATCGGCACGAGAGTATTGGTTTCTCTGTCACGGGTTCTAGTTTTAGTAGATCTTTCAACAGGACTCATGCCGGGTGCCTTCAGGTTCGCTAACGCAAGCTATGCGAGAAAGTGGTTTCGGGGCATGCAAAAATATTGCAGTACCGGTAGATTATTAATCTACCCCCTGAAGAAGTATAATCGGCGTATTAGAAAACAAGGCGATCAATCCGCATCAAAACCGTCGGAGATTCCCAGATGCCTTGTACAGAGTTTGTACCTTTTCAAGGTTACACGGGGGCGCTAAAGCCAGATGATCGATGACCAAAAGTCCATCACAATACTCATCCCTGTGTATAACGAGGAATGGGCTATTTTCCCCCTTTTCGGAAAACTAAAAACCGTAATTGAAAGTGAGCAAAGATTTAGGTGGAAAATCCTGTTTGTTGATGATGGCTCCAAGGATGGGACTGGAAAGAATATCGACCAGTTGGAGCAACAAGAGTCGAATGTTAGTGTCGTCCGGCTTCGCAGAAACTATGGGCTGACGCAAGCGTTACAGGCAGGCTTCGATTATGCCAATAGCGACTATGTCGTAACAATTAGCGGTAACTTGCAGAATGACCCTAAAGACATTCCGAAGTTGGTCTCTAAACTAAATGAGGGATTTGATGTCTGTGTAGGTTGGAGAAAATCCCAAGACGGGAAATTGTATCGCGAGAAGCCAAGCAGAATTATGAATTGGCTGATCTCGCGCATATCGGCAGTCAAATTGCATGACTACGAATGTACTTTACGTGCATACCGAACTGAAGCAGTTAGAGGGTTGAGGTTATCCGGAAATCTTGATCTATATATACCGATCTATGTTTCATGGCAAGGGGGTCGCATAGCCGAAGTAAGTGTCACTCAGTTACCACGCAGTCATGGCCATGGAGTCACAGAAAATCGGACCAAGCGAACACTTAAAACACTTCTTGATCTCGTATTCTTAAAGTTTCTTCAGAGATATTCCACCAAACCCTTATATGTATTTGGCTCGCTGGGGATAGCGAGCCTCTTGTCGAGTTTTGTAAGCTTTAGTTTTATGATTTTTTATAAAATAACTGGTGGTCCTACATTCATTGAAACTCCTCTACCGCTCTTGACCGCGTTATTTTTTTTGACAGGACTCATGCTTTTGGTTCTCGGAATAATGACTGAATTTCTGACCCGAATTTATCGATTTAACGCAAGAATTGAGTTTTATGATCTTGCTAAAAAACCAGGCCATAACGGCTAAACAGCCTCAAATTATTCCTTATGTGCGGCATTGCGGGCTTTGTGGGCGAGGGGGGCCAATCGGCGCTGGATCAGATGCTTGATGCTATGGCCTATCGAGGTCCAGATGACCGCGGCACCTGGCATGACGGACGAAACTGTTTTCTTGGTCAACTTCGACTATCAATTATTGATCTAACGGATGGTTACCAACCAATGATTTCGTTGGATGGCCAGATAGTGGTGATATTTAATGGGGAGATTTATAACCACCAGATGCTTCGAAGGGAATTGGAAGCTCTTGGCCATCAGTTCCAAACAAACCATTCTGATACAGAGGTGTTGATTCATGGCTATAGGCAATGGGGCAAAAAGCTAGTCAACAAGTTGAACGGGATGTGGGCGTTCGCGTTGTTGGATAAAAAAGAAGGAACTCTTTGGCTTTGCCGAGATCGGTTTGGCAAAAAGCCGCTTTACTTTGCACAAGTCGGTGAGTCATTAATTTTTTCATCGGAGTTAAGTAGCCTCTCTAAGCATCCATCAGTTAGCAACCAGCTCGACTCGCGAGCATTGATGAAGTATTTTGGGCACGGTTATGTTCCAGCGCCCGCAACAATGCTTAAAGGAGTGAAGAAAATTCCTGCAGGCCATTGGGGTGTCTTCAGTCTCCGTGCGAAAACATTTCATCAAGAGCGTTATTGGCGGTATAAGATCGCGCCAGATCAGGCGTGGCTCCAAAAGCAGAAAGAGTTAGAAGAAGCTCTTATTGAAAAACTGTTCAATGCTGTCCGCTATAGACTGCAGGCCGATGTTCCAGTGGGAGTTTTCTTAAGTGGTGGGATCGACTCATCGTCTATAGCTGCGCTCGCTTTAACAGTGGGGCAAAGTCGACCAGTTCGTACATATTCGATCGGATTTGAGGAAGAGAGTTTTGATGAATCTCCCTACTCAGATGAGATGGCGGGCGTGCTGGGCACTCAACATACATCTGAAATCTTGTCTGCGGGGAAATGCATTGAGTTGCTCGACACTATTTATAGCCGTTTAGATGAGCCTATGGCAGATGCCTCGCTGGTTCCGTCGTTTCTTATGTGTCAGTTAGCAAGTAGAGATGTAAAGGTGGCATTAGGAGGGGACGGCGCTGATGAATTATTTGCAGGATATGACCCATTTAAGGCCATTTCGTTTGCAAGATATTATGGCAGAGGGATGCCTCGGCCTTTTCACGAGGCTCTGTTGATGCTGGTGAATCAACTCCCAGTCTCGCATAAAAATATGAGCCTGGATTTTAAGATCAAAAGATTTCTTTCGGGGGCGATCCAGCACCCAAGTTTAAGAAATCCTGTATGGTTGGGACCATTGCCTCCGGGGCAGTTAGGTTCTCTCTTCGGAGCAGAAGTAGATACAGATGATCTGTATGAAGAAGCGATAGATGCTTGGGACGAAGCATCTGGATCAGAGATTGATAAGACGCTTCAATTTTATACAGAGTTGTATCTGCAAGATGATATCTTGACAAAAATGGATAGAGCAGGAATGCTGAATTCGCTCGAGGTGCGCTCACCGTTTTTAGATATCGAGGTAGTAGATCTCGTGCGCACGATTCCGGCGCAACTTAAATTTCACAATCGGCAGACGAAGCACATCCTTAAGAAGGCATTAGCGGCAGTGTTGCCAGTTGAAATTCTTTACAGATCTAAAAAAGGATTCGGGATCCCTATTGGCCAATGGTTTAAGAATCAGGTAATAGAAATTGACCCAGATGCATTAGATGGTTTGGTAGATACCAATAAAGTGAAGAAACTATACCAAGATCATCTTAAAGGTAAAGCTGATTGGCGCGCATTTTTGTGGTCCCACTTCGTCGTAGAGCGCTGGATGAATAGGTTGTCGTCCTCGGATTTTCAGGCCTGAAAATCAATTTCTGAGCAACGTTTCTTAGTTAGATCGGATTTTTTCTAGCCAGTAACCTTAATATCGAAAATGAAGTTCTTTGATTTCGGTCAAAACTGGCAAGAGTTTGTGTCCGGTGGCGTGACTCAGGAACAGATTGCACAGGCCCGTGACGAATTTGGGCGGTTGCTTGAGAGTCGGGATGTGAAAGGCCTGAGTTTTCTTGATGTGGGATTCGGTCAAGGCATGGCCGCATGCCTAGCAATAGAAAAGGGCGCCAGGGTTACTGGAATTGATGTAAACCCTGGGTGCCTGAGAGCGCTCATAGGAATGTCCCAAGAATTTCCGCAAGTAGAGATAGCCAGGGCGAAATTTCAAATCGCCTCTATTTTGGACTCAACTACGATTGAGGAATTGGAAAAGCTTGAACCAGAAGGATATGACATAGTTCACAGTTGGGGCGTGTTACATCACACTGGCAATATGCATAGCGCGATAACACACTGCAGCAGACTGGTTAAGCCCGGCGGAACCTTGATCCTTGCGATATACGCCCGGCATTGGACGAGCCCAATTTGGCGCGAGATTAAGAAACTGTATTGTGTGGCGCCGACTGTTCTTCAGCGTGTAATGATTGGGATATTTTACCCAATTATTTGGATCGCCAAGTTGATGGTGACTGGCGTGAACCCTAGCAAAAAAGAACGGGGAATGAGTTTTTTCTTCGATGTTGTTGATTGGGTTGGAGGATATCCATATGAGTTTGCATCAATCGAGGAGATAATAAAGATAGGACAAGCACTAGGATTAGAGTGCAAAAAGGCGATAGCAGCAAATACGCCGATTGGATGTAACGAATATATCTTCATTAAGCGACTTGAAAATACTGCTGATTAATTATGAGTATCCACCATGTGGTGGGGGCGCGGGGAATGCTACACGTTATCTTGCTCGTGAACTCCGAGAACTTGGCCATGAAATTGCAGTATTAACTGGAGGAAAATCGGGCGAACAAAAGATCGAAGGAGTGTGTGTAATACAAGTCGGCTCGGCGCGAAGACGAGAGGACTGCTCCAGTCTTTGGGAGATGGCGAGTTTTGTTATCCAGAGTATCCTCTGGATAACAACCAAAAAGGGAAAAGGTTGGAAGGTTGCGATTATTTTTTTTGGTCTGCCCTGTGGAGTATTTGGGCCAATACTTCGTATGATTAGGGGCGCAGACTACATTATTTCGCTTCGTGGAGGAGATGTTCCTGGGTTTGAGCCGTCCCTAAATGGACTTCATAAATTGTTAAGTCCGCTTCGTAGATTTATCTATAAAAGATCAAAGGCAATTGTTGCAAACTCAGAGTCATTGGCGGCGCTTTCGGCAAAGTCCGACCCTTTTTTAGTGTCTGTAATTCCCAATGGAGTTGCTGAAAATGATTTTTTTCCTATCGACAAACCATCGCCTGGCCACGGTAGCCCACTCAACATTATTATGGTCAACCGTTTTCATAAGCAAAAAAATATTCCTGAAACGATTGAGCGTCTGGCCCGTGCTCGGCACCGGGGATTACGATTCAGACTTACTCTGATTGGTGATGGACCAGATAAGCATAACGTCGAAAAAGCGATACAGAAAAACAACCTTAGAGATGTTGTTACGTTGCCGGGATGGGTTTCTCGCAGCGCTCTTGTGGGCGAACTTCAAAGGGCAGACTGCTTTTTGAGTTTATCGAGTTACGAGGGAATGCCGAATGCAATGCTGGAAGCAATGGCATGTGGGTTACCTGTTATTGCGAGTAAAATTCCCCCCCATGAAGAGTTAATTAATGATGATGTTGAGGGATTCCTTGTCGATCTCGACTCAGATCGAGGATTAGAAAACGTGCTGCTCCGGTTATCAGAAAACCCCAGACATGCGAGACTAGTCGGTGCTAACGCCTGCGAGAAAGTGAGGCGCCAATTCAGTTGGCGTGCGAGCGCCAAGTCGTATCTTGCTCTCATGGAGAGTTCCCCTGGTGTCCACTATTCTAAGGAATTGGATAGGTAGGGTCAGAAGCGGTAGTGCCATTGAGCTTTAGACTATTAATAAGCCGTGAGTATATTTTCCTAGCTAGATATCAAAAATTGAGTGAGATGTACCGAATTAAATTCCACAACGTTTTACCCGGCTGTGGGTAAGTTAAGATGAATCAAGCGGTTCATATTGTCGATTCTTTGGCACTAGGGGGAGCTCAAAGGGTTTTAAAAACCTATTTTGAGTCGGAGAAAAATAACAGGAATGCTCACCTACTGTCACTGCGCGAGGTTGATGACCCAGTGACCATAGATCATCGAAATGTCAAGGTGTCGAAGGGCAGAGGAAGGTATTCACTCAGGCCGATAAAAGATATAGCTAGGTTAACAAAAGGTGAAGATATAACTATTGTGCACTGCCATCTTTTTCGAGCACAGATTTTTGGGCTCCTTATAAAAATAGGTTCTCGCCATAGGTGTAGGCTTATTTTTCATGAGCATGGGAGGGTGGTGGGAAAAGAATCTGAGTCATATCTGGAACATGTCCTTTTTCGTGTTTTCCTCTTTGTTAGCCAAAGATGGGTGGATCAATATATTTGCAACTCTAAACTCACTAAAGAATGCTTAGTTAATTTGGTGTCACCAAAACGACCGGCCGTTATTGTCTATAACCCAATTATTCTAAAAAGAGAAGTCCCTGAAAGTGAGCGAGACCTAATCCGAGAGAAGATGGGGATACCCAAACATAGATTTGTCGTCGGATTTGCAGGTAGATTAATCCGAACGAAGGGTTGGCGTGATTTTCTAGAAGCGGTGAGTATAGTCTCGAAAAATGCAGATATTTCGTTTTTGATTGCTGGAGTAGGCCCTGATTTGGATGAAGCCAAAGACATTATCAATAGACTGGGGCTTGATGAGCGGGGTCAGGTCATGGGCCATGTTCATGATATGACGAACTATTTTGCGGCACTTGACTGTTTTGTGATGCCATCTTTATGGGAGTCCCATGGAATCGCTCATCTCGAGGCACAAGCGGCGCGTGTTCCAATAATTGTTTCCGATATTCGAGGCTTGAGAAAAACCGTTCGGCCTGGAGTAGATGCCATGTTATGTTCGCCTGGTGATAGTTTATCAATAGCGGAGTCCATTATTAGACTCAAAGAGAACGCTGAGTTGAGAGATTCGCTTGTCGTGCATGGACTAACGAATGTGGAAAGATTTTCACTCAGTGGGTATAAGAAACGCATCCATAACGTTGAAAGAGAGTTGTCCTAGTTAGGCGACTGTTCTGGTAACTGTCTCGATCGACCAAAATTAACCAGCTAGTGAAAATCATTGTAGTCGATCGCTTATCTGAGCGAAACACAAGAAGAATACTGAAAAGGTATGATAAAGAGAATGCCAGTTACTATGTCGACTTCACTCGATCTATCGACTCTTGCAAGGAACTCATGGATGCCGGTTTAGTTCGGCTGTCTCCAGCGGATTTCGGTGATATCACTAGAGCAGAATTCTTGAAAGAATATATCGGCATTATCGATTCTTTGTGTGTTGAAAACAGTTGCTCAGTTTGGTGGAGTACGGAGTTAGCAACGAGAAATCATTTCGCAACAGTATTGGCAGATCGGCTAGCAGAAATTGTATGTCTAAAAGCGGCGCTAGTCAGAATTAGACCAGAGGTATTGGTTGTGGTTAGCTCGAGCGTATTCACTGCAGTGTGGCTCAGGGACTACGCGCAAAAACAAGGACACTCTTTTGCCAATCCAGGAAGTTCAATCACACCCCGATCCGTTCAGGTATATACCCAGAATGTTGTAGGCTATATATTCAGAAATATCTTCCTCTCGTTCATCCTGTTGTTTAGGATGTGCCTGGCACGAGTGATGCTCTCCCATTCTGTCAAAAAAATAAAATCAAGTCCAAATGGAATTGTACTGATAAAGACATTCGCTTATCCCGAAGACTTTAAACCGAATCAGCCATTTTCCGATCGTATGTTTGGAGAGCTACATGCATTTTTGGAAAGGCGAGGATATACCCGAATAATCCTATGTCATATTAATCACAAGTTTTTTGATACGATAAAAAAGATTCAAACGGATCCATCGAGCATATATCCATATGAATATTTTTTGACATTACCGAGCATCGCAAGATCATTGTTTGATGTCCTGACATTTGTTCCGTCCATAAGCTCTGCTATTTTCTTCCAAGAGGAAGTTCGGGATTTAATAAAAGCAGAGTCATATTCTGCGGGGGCCCGGGTCAATAACTACGCGCATGCCTTCGTCGCCAACAAGTTATTGCGGGTGTATGACATCAACCGTGTTATTCTGACGTATGAGAATCGTGCGTGGGAAAACGCTTTTATCCTTGGTCTGAGAAAAGAGAAGCCTTCAATACCAATTGTTGGATATCAACATACTGTGGTATTTCAAGCTGCAGCAGGTTATTTTATCGGATCGCGGGAAAGGGAATGCAAACCATTACCTGATAAAATTCTTACCGTCGGTGATGAAATGAAATCTCGATTACTCGAGTCAGGGGAATACCTCGAAAGCACAATTATCCCAGTCGGCGCATTACGATTCGCGCATCTTTGGGAGGTCGAACCAAGATCGCAGGTTACCAAGGGTAATGTTGTTCTTGTGGTACTTGACGGCGTATTGCCGGTAGGCCTAATGGTTTTATATGTACTTAGTCAGGCGGAGTTACTCCATGGGTGGAAGATCCGAATCCGGTCGCATAGAGAATTGCCGTGGTCCACTTTGTCTCGAATCTGGGGTATTGATCTCAGTCTGTATCAAAATGTTGAGATATCAGAAAACACATCGCTTGGCTCTGATCTGAATGAGTGCGACATTTGCATGTATTGGGGGAGCGCTGTTGCTATCGAAGCGCTTCATATGGCCATACCGCTGATTCACTTCGACAGCGAGCACGCACTGAGTTTTGATCCGCTAGAGGGGTTCCACAATCTAAAGTGGACCACTAGAGTTGGCGAGAATCTTGTCGAACTGGTGAATCAGATTCATGCCCTTGACGTACACCAATTTACCCAAGAGGTCGAAGCTACCAAGAAATATCTTCTGCGGCTGTTTCAGCAGCCAGACCCCACGCGACTGCAAAACTTTCTTTGAGGCGCCAATTGTTTTTGCGAATGGATGTGAATGAAATTGCTTAAGTGTGGGATTATTGGGTACGGATACATGGGTGAAATCCGTAGAAGGATTATTGAAGGGCGCCCGGATCTGAGTTTAGACTGGATATGTGATCCAGACATCGACAAGATTCCTTCTCAACCCGGTATTCAGATAACAAAAGAAGCAAACCAGGTGATCGATAGTGATGTCGATCTGGTATTTATTTGCACACCAAATGATCTGATTCCAGATCTGACCATTAAATGCCTAGATCTAAAAAAGCATGTGTTCTGTGAAAAGCCTCCAGGGCGAACAGTCAATGACGTTCGCCGTATGCAAGAAGCGGAAAAGCGCAATCCTAGTGGTAAGTTGATGTTTGGGTTTAACCACCGGTACCACCCAGGCATCATGAAGGCGAAAGCGATTGTTGACTCGGGCCGGTTAGGAAAGATCCTGACCCTGCGGGGACTGTACGGTAAATCCGGCGGTAAGAGTTTTCCAGACTCCTGGCGAAATGATGTCTCTATTTCTGGCGGAGGAATCTTGCTGGATCAAGGAATTCACATGCTGGACCTGTTTAATTTTTTTTTGGGAGGATTTACTTCAGTCAAATCTTTCATCAGTAATGCACATTGGGGATTTGATGTTGAAGACAATGCCGTAGTGATCTTACAGACTGGCAATGATCAGCTTGCTATGCTGCACTCATCCGCCACTTTTTGGAAACATATGTTCCAACTAACAGTGATTCTGGAGGAGGGCTATTTAACAGTCGAAGGCCTCCTCTCCAAGACAGGCAGTTATGGCCGAGAGACGCTGACAATTGGCCGCCGCCAATTTGAAGATGAAGCCGAAGCGATAGGCAATCCATCAGAAGAGATCGTGTATTTCGATCGCGACTTATCCTGGGATCTAGAGGTTGAGAAGTTTGTAGAGTCAATTCGAAACAATACCCCTATCGTTGAGAGCACGTCAGCCGATGCACTCAACGTAATGGAGTTAATATCTAATTGCTATAAAGAAAGTGGATTTCCCACCTATGTAAAGGAGCCTTATTGATGGAAAGAGCGATTATCCATAGCGACCTGGCTCGGGAAGCGATTCAACCTCCTTCATTACTTAATAAGTATTTGGATCTCCTGCAAAGTGACATAAATAAGCTGCTGCTAAAGAAGCCTTTGGAAGATGTCGGATGTCCTGTGTGCGGTGAAATAGCGCGGCGTGAATCATTCCAGAAAATGGGTATGACTTTCAACGTAAGTAAGAAATTGGGAAATATCTATATTTCGCCTCGGCCGTCACCTCAAGACCTTAGAGAGTTTTATCTTGAGTCGAGTGCTCGTAAATTCTGGCTTACTGAGTTTTGGAACAATACTTATGATCAGAGAATCGCAAAAGTTGTTATTCCACAGCTAGAGTGGGTTAATGACTCGATCATGGAACACATTTCAAGAGGTCCCGTCGAGGTAACAGAGATGCTCGCAAATAATTGGGGTTATGCGAGTCTTGCCGAAGGCGTGATAGCTGATGCCAGATATCATCTGGCAAGCCCACTTGTGCCAGACGCACTGCTTCCAGCGACGCTTAGAGAGAACGTGTGGCCGGAGGGAGTAGAGAATGAATCGCAAGATGCGGTGCTTATGTTCGAAGCTCTGGATCGTTCGACAGACCCACAGCAAACTTTGTCGGATGCAAAGGCGGCCCTTAAATCCGGCGGTTTATGCTTCATAACTTGTTTATTATCAAGTGGATTTGAGCCACAGATACTGCGGGAAGAGTCGGACATCTTCATTCCACCTGAAAGAATGAACTTGCTCTCCTACGAGGGCATGGTGCAATTGGTAGAGGGCATTGGGGGCCTGGATATTGTAGAGTTTAGTACGCCTGGCGTACTCGATATTCAAAATGTGATCGAAAAATTGCCAGGCCGAGAAAGATTTCTGAACTACATCTTTAAAGAGCGCTCGGATACCGGAGTTGTTCGGTCATTTCAAGAATTTCTTCAGCTCAATCGATTAGCGACCTTTGGCCGTCTTGTTCTTAAAAAACGATCAGTTTGATTGGTAGTATAAATAGGGGATAAAGAATGGAGTACGCAAGACGGTATTTCAAGGAAGTCAGGGCCATTGCAGAGCAGATCGATTTAGCTGTAATCGAAAAAATGGTGGCACAAATAGAAGCGGCAAAGGCGGCGCACGGAAGAATGTTCTTTCTTGGTGTTGGAGGGAGCGCAGCAAACTGCACCCACGCAGTAAATGATTTCAGAAAAATAGGGGGAATGGAGTGTTACTCACCGGTAGATAATGTTGCAGAGATTACAGCCAGAACAAATGATGAGGGCTGGCATACGGTGTTTGCACCATGGTTAAAATGCAGCCACCTTTCGTCACGAGATATCGTTTTTATCTTAAGTGTCGGGGGTGGGAATAGAGAAAAAAATATCAGTGTCAATCTGATCGAAGCCCTTGATTTTGCAAAAAGTGTGGGCGCAACCGTCCTTGGAATTATAGGTCGAGATGGTGGGTACACCGCTTCTATTGCCGATGCGTGTGTAATCATACCAACCCAGAGTCCTGACACCGTAACCCCACATGCTGAGGCATGGCAGGCGGTGGTGTGGCATATGCTCGTGACTGATCCACGAATTATGTCAATGTCGAACAAGTGGGAAGCTCAAGTTTAGCCATTATCATTAGGTAGCATCCTTTCGAGGTGTGCCTAAGCGGGATAGAGTATTTTGAGAAATCTCAGTCTAAAGAACTGTTTTAGGGGGGGGGGTGGCCTCGATTAATGTCACGACCATTGAAAAGAGCCTAGGTAGGTATCGCTAATCTAATGTCAGTAATACTACGTATCATCGAGCTGTTGCTTCAGAAGCCAATCTGGTTTCTTAATAAAATGATCTGCAAAAGGGTGGTTAGAATAGAAGGGGCAAAAGCATACTTTCATGCCGATAATTGGATAACCAATTACCGTGTGAACACATTTTTTACGAAGGAGCCAGAAACATTGGGGTGGCTTCGTGATAATCTACAAGCTAGTGACACTTTTTTTGATGTCGGCGCTAACATTGGTCTTTATTCCATATTTGCAGCAACCTGTCGAGCCGATGTTTCGATTCTAGCGTTTGAGCCCGAATACTCTAACCTTTACGAATTAAAGACAAACATCAATCTCAATAGGTATTGGGGCAGGATAACCCCATTTTCTCTCGCGTTCGACAAGCAAAGTGGTCCT
>ENA-OREN01003250-OREN01003250.1-marine-metagenome-genome-assembly--contig:-NODE-3250-length-15296-cov-3.180432_pt1 | contig 15296 bp, 13 predicted proteins | sample MGYA00248624_ERZ508555 | MGnify/ENA primary metagenome ERZ508555 (study PRJEB26222, sample SAMN06267773) | marine metagenome | isolation source: Saanich Inlet, British Columbia, Canada | place...
AGGGCAAGACGCTACCCGGAGTCGCGGCCTTGGCCGACAAATAATTTTACGCATGGAAAAAGAACGCAAACTGATCGTCGCCGGAAACTGGAAGATGAACAAAACCGTCGCCGAGTCGATCGACTTGGCCAACGGCTTGGTTCGAGAACTCAAGGACGTCACGGAAGTGGATATCGCCGTCTGCCCGCCCTTCACCGCCTTGGCTGCGGTGTCCGAAATCGTCATCGACTCGAACATCCGGCTCGGCGCACAAAACATGAGCGAGAACGGCTACGGCGCTCACACCGGCGAAATCGCCGCCGGAATGCTCAAGGAATTCTCCGCCAAGTACGTCATCCTCGGCCATTCCGAGCGGCGGCAGTACCAACGGGAGTCGGACGAATTGGTCGCCGCCAAGACCAAGGCCGCCCACGAGGCTGGCCTGAAACCGATCGTCTGCGTGGGCGAGCAACTCGACAATCGCGAAGGTGGCCGCACGGAGGAAGTCGTCGGCACGCAGATTCGCGGCAGTTTGGCAGGCTTGACCACGGCCCAAATGGAAGGCACGGTCGTCGCCTACGAGCCGGTATGGGCCATCGGCACCGGCAAAACGGCCACGTCCGCACAGGCGCAGGAAGTGCATGAGTTCATTCGCAACCTGCTGGGAGATATTTTTGACGAGGACACGGCCCAGAGCGTACGCATCCAGTACGGCGGCAGCGTCAAGCCGGACAACGCGTGTGAGTTGATGAGCCAAGCCGACGTGGACGGCGCCCTTGTGGGTGGCGCCTCACTGGACGTGAGGAACTTTTCTGAGATTATTTTGAACTCGATCTGACATAAGAAAACGAAACCATGAGTATCCTGACTGGAATATTAACAACCGTACTCGTCATAAACTGCTTCTTCCTCGTGCTGCTGATCCTGATTCAGCTACCGAAGAAAGAGTCCGGCTCGGGCCTCGCCTTTGGCGGCGGCACGCTGGACATGGCACTTGGAGCAGGCGCGGGGAATGTGCTGACCAAGCTCACCAAAGCCTCCGCATCGCTGTTCCTGTTGCTCTGCCTAGTGTTGGCCGTCATCAGCGGTACCGGCAAGAGAGGCTTGAGCGAGCGGCTTGCCGGAGACGGGCCACTCCCGCCGGCCACCCCCGCTTTAACGGCCCCGATAGAGGCGACCGAAAAGCCTGAGGGCGCCGCTCCAAGCTCCCCCGCCGAAACTCCCGCACAGGCCGCCCCCGAGGCAGCCACGCCTCCGGCTGCCGTTGAGAAGTCGGCTAAGATACCCGCCGCTCCGCCCAAGGGCGAGGAGAAAAAATAAGCGAGGCTCCCATGATTTTCAAAAGCGTTCCTGTGCAACGGCTGGGGACGCTTTTTTTATGCCTTGGCCTGCTTGCCCAAACCGGCTGTTTTCAGCAACACGAACCAGCTGACTTTGTCGTCATCAACGGCCCCGACCCCGAGTCGCTCGACCCGGCGATCATCACCAGCCAGGCGGACGGTCGCATCGTCTCGGCGCTATTCGAGGGACTCACTCGCTTCAACGCCATCACCGCACAGGCCGAGCCGGCCTTGGCCAAGCGCTGGGACATTTCCGGCGACGGCATCGTTTACACCTTTCATTTGCGGGACGGCCTCCAGTGGTCCACCGGCGAGCCGATCACCGCGCGCGACGTGGTTTACTCGTGGCGCCGCGCCGTCGATCCCGCCACCGCCAGCGACTACGCAGGGATGCTCTTTTATGTGAAGAACGCCGAGTCGATCAACGCCGGTAAAACCGCCGACCTGAGCCAGCTCGGCGTGCAGGCGATCGACGCCAAGACTGTGCGTGTCGTGTTGACCGCCCCTACCCCGTTCTTCCTTGAGTTGTGCGCGTTTTGGACGTTAGCCGTCGTGCCGGAAAAGGCAATCTCGCGGCACGGCGACCAGTGGTGTCTCCGCCAACCGCTGTCGGTGAGCGGCTCGCACACGCTTGAGTTTTGGCACGTACGTGATCGGGTGCGCCTCCGCAATAATCCGCTTTACTGGGACGCCTCCAACACGCGCAACAATGTCGTCGATCTTCTGCCTGTCGAGTCACCGGCCACAGCGATCAACCTGTTCGAAGCCGGCCAGGCCGATGTCATCTGGGACAAAAGCCTCGTGCCGACCGAGTTGCTCGATGCCCTCAGCCAACGGCCAGAGTTTCACAAGTTCGACTATCTCGGCAGTTACTTCGTGCGGTTCAACACCACAAAAAAACCGCTGGACGATCCGCGCGTACGCAAAGCAATGGCGCTGGCCATCGACAAAGCTCGCGTGGTGGCGAAATACACCAAAGGAGGCGAGCGCCCGGCCGAGCATTTCGTCCCGCCCGGCACCGGCAACTACACTTCGCCAAGCGGCCTTGCCCACGACCTCGACTTGGCCAAGCGACTGCTCGCCGAGGCCGGCTTTCCCGGCGGCGAAAGTTTCCCGACCGACTTAGAGTATCTATTCAACTCAAGCCCGTTGAACAAAAACATCGCGGTCGAGTTGCAGCGCATGTGGCGCGAGACGCTGGGCATTCAGGTCAAGTTGCGGCAGGCGGAGCACAAGGTGTACCTCGCCGCCCAAAGCGCGCTCGACTATCACGTCACACGCAGCAGCTGGATCGGCGACTACAACGACCCCAACACGTTCCTCGACATGTTCATGACGCAGAACGGGAACAACCGCACCGGCTGGTCGAGCGCCGACTACGACCGACTCATCCGCTTGGCCAACGCCACCACGGACCCGGCCAAGCGCAACGAGTTGTTCCGCCAAGCGGAGACGATCCTCATCGCCGACGAGTTACCAATCCTGCCGATCTTCTTCTATGTCGGCATCAATATTTACAACCCGAACCGCATCGGCGGCATCCATCCGAACATCCTCGACATCCACCCAATCAGTGCCATTTACGCCAAGAAAGCCTCGTCTGCGGCGAAATAATAATAAAAGCATTTTTAACGCTTCCCATTTGCTTCGTATTTGAGACAATCCGCGCCCTTTTCTGCCGGGAAACAAATTGGCTGAAGACCCAAACGCTTGGGCCTTAAGGCTTTTTGGTTTCCTGCAACCAAACTGTAAAATGAGTGAAACTAAAGAAAATGCCCCTTGGGTGACGTTCCGACCCGAGATCAAAGTGCTTGATTGCACGGTCCGCGACGGTGGCTTGATTAATAATCACCTGTTCGAAGACGACTTCGTCAAGGCCGTTTACGACACCGCCATCGAATCCGGCATCGACTACATGGAGCTTGGTTACAAAGCCTCCAAGACTCAGTTCGCCCGCAAGGAGCATGGCGACTGGAAGTTTTGCGATGAGGACAGTATGCGCCGCGTTGTCGGCGACAACGACACCAAGCTCAAGCTCACCGCCATGGCCGACGCCGGCAAGACCGATTACAAAACCGCTATCCTGCCTGCCGAACAAAGCGTGCTCGACTGCATTCGCGTCGCCACCTACGCACACCAGATTCCGACTGCAGTAGACATGATCAATGACGCCCACGACAAAGGCTACGAGACGTGCTGCAACATCATGGCCATCAGCACCGTCGCTGATCCCGAGATTGACAAAGCGCTGGAAATCCTCGCCGAGACCCCGGTGGAAACCATCGTCGTCGTCGACAGTTACGGCTCGCTTTATCACGAGCAGATTCGTGCGCTGGTCAAGAAATACGTCGCCATGGCCAACGCTACCGGCAAAGAGGTCGGCATCCATACGCACAACAACATGCAGTTGGCCTTCGCCAACACCATCGAGGCGATCATCCAGGGCGCGAACCGCATCGACGCCACTATGCTCGGCCTCGGACGCGGTGCCGGCAACTGCCCGATGGAACTGCTGCTTGGCTTCCTGAAAAACCCGAAGTTCGACCTTCGCCCGATTTTCAGGCTACTGCAGGATCACCTGATGCCGATGCGCCGCACCAAGGAATGGGGTGCCCTAATCCCGTACGTCGTCACCGGCATCCTCAACCAGCACCCGCGAGCGGCCATGCGCGTCCGCACCACCGAGGAGAAAAACCAGTTTCTGGAATTCTACGACGCCTGCACCTCGGAAGTCTGAGCAGGAAAATAACGATCATATAGGAGGCTCAGCTAGCCGCCTTTTTTCCGTTTAAATAAAAATATTTTTTTCAGATTTTTATATTGACAGGATTTTCTAAAGATACTATTTTCTCCGTTTGGAGGAGAAAATATGGTAATATTAGGAACAATACTTACGGTTGTTGGAGCTATTGGCGGATTTGTCACCGGCATTATGCTGTTAATCGCTAACTTCAAGAAGAATGTAGGCTGGGGAGTTGCCAGTCTACTTTTAGGCATTCCACTGCTTGTTTTTGCAATTATGCACTTCAGTGAGGTTAAAAAGCCATTTCTACTTTATATAGCATTCACAGCAATGATAATTGTGGGATTTATGCTTTCGGCTGCTGGAGCCATATCAGGATTAGAAGGATTCGACCCAAATTCACTTCAGTAACCTTGATTTTTTTCATCTGAAATTGAAAGGCGGCCCAACGGCCGCCTTTTTTCTTTCCCGCTGGCGTCAGTAATCCTCCCTCGCTAACGTCCGCCCGTGGACACGCGTGAGGCATTGGTGGTTTTGAATCTGCTCGAGGGAATCGGGCCGGTTCGCGTGCGGCAGTTGCTCGAGTGCTTCGGCGACGCCGCCAAGGTGCTGCAGGCGAACCGCTCAGCGCTGGTGCGAGTCAAGGGCATTGGCGACGACTTGGCCGGCACAATTGTGAACTGGCAATCCGCCACCGATTTGGCCGGGGAGTTGAAACGCGCCGAGGACTTTGGCGTGCGGCTCGTTTTTCAAAATGACGACGAGTACCCGGAGTTGCTCCGCGAGATTTACGACCCGCCGATTGTCCTTTACGTGAAGGGCCGCCTGCTGTCGGAGGACAAAAACAGCATCGCGATGGTCGGTGCGCGGCGCACCACGCATTACGGGCAGGACGCCGCCCGCAAGCTCGCCTACCAACTCGCCGGTCACAGTATCACTGTGGTCAGCGGCGGCGCACGCGGCATCGACTCCGCCTCGCATCAGGGTGCGCTCTCGGGCAAGGGCCGCACAATCGCCGTGCTCGGCACCGGCATCAACATTGTTTACCCAGCAGAGAATGCGGAACTGTACGAGTGTATCGCCAACAACGGCGCGGTGATCACCCAGTTCCCGTTTAACCGCAAGGGCGACAAGCAGAGCTTCCCGATCCGCAACCGCATCGTCGCCGGCATGACGCTTGGCACGATCGTCATCGAGGCGAACCAAAAAAGCGGGGCGCTCATCACCGCCAACATGGCCGCCGATAATAACCGGCAGGTGTTCGCCGTGCCGGGGCGGATCGATTCGCCACAGAGCCGGGGTTGTCACAATCTCATCCGTAACGGCGCCGCGCTGTGCGAAAACGCCGAGGACATCCTCGCGGAGTTTGAGCATCTGTTCCCCAACCAAGCGCTTGGCCAAGCGGACAGCTCCGAGCCGGTGCCGCTGGCCAATCTAACGGATCACGAACAAGCCGTGTTCGATATTCTCGAAACCACCGAGCAGACGATTGACACAATTATTGCCAAAAGCGATCTGCCCACACCAACGGTTTCGGTGGCCTTACTCGGGCTGGAGATGAAGCACTTGGCCAAACAGTTGCCGGGAAAACTCTTCACCCGCCGCTGAGTTACTTTGCAACAGTCTCGATCTTGGCAGCGGCATTGGCCCAGTTGATGGGCTTGTCGGGCAGCAGGCCGAGGTAGAGGATCGCCGCGACGCAAAGGCCAAGCACCATTCGCGTTGGCCAAGCGATCGCCACTGGCGAGTTGTCGGGCGTGTCTTTCGACCAGTATATGGTGCGGATGATCCGAAAGTAATAGTAGATCGACACCACGACACCGAACACCGCCACGGCCAGCAGCGCGAAGTATCCGGCGTCACCGAACGCCTTAGCGGTGACCGATTTCACCAGCAGGAATTTGCCAAAGAAACCGGCAAGCGGCGGTATCCCAGCCAGTGACACGACGGCCAGCGTCAGCGTCAAGGCAAGGAATGGCGAGCGTTTGCCTAGTCCCGCAAGACAGGAAATGTCCTCCCCTTCCCCGTCGCGAGCCAACAGATTGATAATCATGAATGCCGCCACGAGCGTGAACAGGTAGCCGGCGAGATAATACAAAATCGCCGCCGTGCCATCGCCTGACTCCGACTGGGCCACGATGCCCATCAGCAGATAACCGGCGTTGGCGATGCCAGAGTAGGCAAGCAGGCGCTTGAGGTTGCGTTGCGGCAGGGCGCAGAGGTTGCCGTACAAAATTGTCAGCGCAGCAACCACCATCAGCATGCCCGTCCATTGAGCGGTGAGTTCCGGGACGACGCTGCCGAAAAGGCGGATCAGCAAGACGAAGCCAGCCGCTTTCGAACCGACTGCGAGGAACGTCGTCGTGGGTGTCGGTGCGCCCTGATAAACGTCCGGCGCCCAAACCTGAAACGGGAACGCGGAAATCTTAAACGCCAGCCCGGCGAACACGAACAGCATGCCGAACAAAAACACGTTGCTTCCCAGCAGTCCATCGTGCGCGGCACGTATCACATCGAACTTGAGGCTGCCGGCCTCGCCGAACACGAGCGCAATGCCGTACACTAAAAACGCCGACGACACCGCGCCGAGAATGAGATATTTTACCCCCGCCTCAAGCGAGTGCATCCGATGCCGCTGAAAGCTGACTAGGATGTAAAATGTCACCGTGATCAATTCGATTGCGACGAACAACAAACTGAAGTCGTTCGCCGATGAGGCGAACATCATCCCGGACAGCGCGAACAGGATGAACGCGAGATATTCCGACACGCCGCCCTTCAGCCGAGAGGCGAAGTCCATCGCAAAAATCAGGACAAAGATTGCCGTCACCAGGAAGAATCGCTTGAAGAACAGCGCCAGACCGTCGAGCCGATAAATACCGCCGAACGCCTTACCGTCCGCCAGACCAACAAAGCTCTCGCGAAAGCTCAGTAGGAACACGAGGCCAAGCGCCCCGGCGGCGACCCAGCCCAGTGAGCGTCGCGCCGACTCCGACAGGAACAAGTCAGCGAGCAGGACGAGCAGCCCCAGCGCCACCACCATCACCTCGAGTTGAATGAATTGCAGTTGATCGCCCATGTCGATTTACCTTTCGGCCTCCGGCTTGGCCAAGCGTACGATTTTCGTCACTTCGCCCTCAATGCCTTTGGTCAGCAGCCACGGCGCAAAGCCGAACACCAGCAACGCGGCGAGCAGCAGGCCAAGCGCAGTCGCAATCAGCGGGTTGACGTCGCTCGCCTTGGCCCAGTCGTCACCACGCGGCCCATGCAGAATGTTGCGAATGGCGCGCATCATGTACAGGCCGCCGATCACAAATGCGCTCCACGCGGCGATCACCGTGATCGTCTTCAGCCCAGCCGCCCATGCGGCAAAAAAGATCGTTATCTCACCGGCGAAATTTGCGAATCCGGGCAAGCCGCAACCGGCGAACAACGCCATCAGCAGCGCCGAACCGGCTAGTGGCATTTGGCGCAGCAAACCGCCCATGCGGCTCATGTCGAGCGAGCCGGTTTGCCGATACAAATGCCCGCTCAAGCCGAAAGCCAAGGCGGCGAGCAGGCCATGGGCGATCATCACCAACACCGCGCCGGTCAGGCCGATCACGTTCAGGCTGGCGATGCCGAGGAAGATGAAGCCCATGTGCGCGACGCTGGAGTTGCCGATGAGCAGGTTAAGGTCTTTTTGGCGAACGGCGACCAAGCCGCAGTACAGCAGATTGCCCAAGGCCAGCCACGCCAACACGCCGAGCCAACTTTGCGCGCCAACCGGTGCCATCGGGATGGCCACGCGGATGAGCCCGTATAGACCGAACTTCTTCAGCACGCCGGCGTGCAGCATCGCGGTGGCGGTCGGCGCGGCGCCGTAGCCAAGCGGTGCCCAGGTGTGGAACGGCCACAGCGAAACCAGAATGCCGAAGCCAAACAGCAGCAGCGGAAAAATCCACTGTTGCGCCGCCTCATTGATCGGTTTTTTTCCCACTTTGTCGATTAAATCCGGGATGCTGAACGACTCCGCGCCGGTCTGCACGTACACACCAATCAACCCGATGAGCGCCAGCAACGCGCCGAGGCTGAGGTAGAGCGTGATTTTGTAGGTGGCGTAATTGCGGTTCGCCCCCCTGCCCCACACGCCGATCATGATGAACGTCGGCACCAGCGCGAGTTCGTGAAAGAAGTAAAAGAAAAACAAATCCATCGAGGCGAACGCGCCGAGGATGCCGCCGATCATCACGTTGAGCAGGATATGAAATTCCTTCACCCGATGCGTGATATCGTTCGCGCAACAAGCAGCCGCAAAGGCCACGATCGCTCCCATTAAAATAATGCCGATGTTGATGCCATCCGCAGCCAAGTGAAAATACAGACCGAGGCTCTCGACCCACAGAACCTTGGTTTCGAACTTCAACTCGCCGTCGATCTCGAAAGACAAAAACGCAATCAACGCGCAAAGCAGCGACAAGCCGGATGCCCCGATCGTGATGCCGCGGATCACCCGCCGTTGTCTGCCGGGCACAAACCCGACAGCCACAGCAGCAAGCAACGGCAACATAACAATGATCAACAACCAATCCATTTCTCGATCAACTCAACGTGAAAACCAAAAGCACGGCCATGCCGGCGGCGAACCAAAAAGCGTACGTTTGCAGGTTGCCAGTTTGGGCCAGGCGCAACACGCGCGCGACCAACTCGGTCGTGCCGTGTGTGCCACGCACCAACAACCCAGCGATTACCCAGCGGTCGATGGCGTCCGCCAGCTTGGCCAAGTTTTCCTGCACTTGGTCGATGAGGCACTGGTAAATTTCATCAAACCAAAATCGCTGGCGGAGCGCCTTGGCCAAGAGGCCCAGCTTGGCCGGGAGCGGATCGGCCTTGGCCCCGCTGTACAACGTGTTGGCCACGAGCATGCCGAACACTACGACGACGAGCGACGCGGCCAGCACCAGCGGGTTTGGCGCGTGAGCGTAAAAGTAACCGGCGAGCACCGACGGCACCGCGAGCACGAGCAGCGGCACGGTCATCACGGCGGGACTCTCTTTCGCTTGCTCGGCGTGTACCGAGCGTGGCTCGCCCATGAACGCTACGACAAACAGCCGCGTCATGTAAAACGTCGTCAGCAACGCGACGAACACGGCAACGAAAAATAGCAAAATATTATTCTCCAGCGCGACGTCGAGGATGGCTTCTTTGCTGAAAAAACCGCTGAAGAGCGGCACGCCGCAGAGCGCCATTGTGCCGATCAAAAACGTCCAGTATGTCTTGGGCATCCGATCGCGCAGTCCGCCCATTTTCCAAATTTCCTGCTCGTGATGAAGCGCCACAATTACCGAGCCAGCCCCGAGGAACAGCAGCGCCTTGAAGGAGGCGTGCGTCGTCAGGTGAAACATGGCGGCATCGGGCGAACCCAAGCCCACCGCCATCATCATATAGCCGAGTTGGGAGAGCGTCGAGTATGCCAGGATGCGTTTGATGTCGTCCTGCTGCACCGCCATCAGCGCGGCCATGAGCGAGGTCAGGCCGCCGATCCACGCGATCGCCTCCATTGCCCACGTGCCGTCGATCAGGAAAAATACGCGGCACAGCATGTACACCCCGGCGGCCACCATCGTCGCGGCGTGGATGAGTGCGCTGACCGGCGTCGGGCCTTCCATCGCATCCGGCAGCCAGACATGCAGCGGCGCTTGGGCGGACTTCCCCATCGCCCCGCAGAAAATCAGGAACCCGGCCAAGCCGGTGATCGTCGCCGTCCCCCCGGAGACCGACTTCAAGTCGGCAAACCCAACCGAGCCAAGCGCGGCCCAGACCATCAGGATGCCGAGCAAAAAACCAAAGTCGCCAACCCGGTTAGTGAGAAAGGCTTTTTTGGCGGCGTCGGCCGCGCTGGGTTTCTCGAACCAAAAACCGATCAGCAGATAACTCGAGACACCAACCAACTCCCAAAAAATGAACATCATCACGAAATTGTCAGCCAACACGATGCCGAGCATCGAGAAAATGAAGAGGCTTAAGAATGCGAAGTAGCGTGAGAAATCGTGATCCCCCTTCATGTAACCCAGCGAGAAAATATGAATCAAACTGCCGACGCCGGTGACGACGCAAAGCATCAACTTGCCTAGCTGGTCAATTTGCAAACCGATGTCGATTTGCAATCCCCCGATCGCAAGCCAAGTGACGCTCGGGTGCAGTTCGCCGCCGAAAGCGACCAGCAACAGCGTCAGCAAAAACGAACCGGTGACGGCACCGATGGAGATCACCGCGCTGGCCTTGCGCGAGCGAAACGCGCCCAATCCAATGACCACCGCCGAGAAAAGCGGGAGCAGCAAAATGAGCCATGCAGCGGTGTTCATCGGTTACAGTTTCATCGTGGCCAAGTCCGCCACGTCGGTGGTTTGGCGTTTGCGATACAGAGCGACGATCAGCGCCAACCCGACGGCCACCTCTGCCGCGGCGACGGTGATGATAAAGAACACCATCACCTGCCCGTCGAGAGCGGTTTCTGCCTTTTCGTTGAAACGCGACATGGCCACGAGCGCCACGTTGGCGGCGTTGAGCATCAACTCGAGCGACATGTAGATGATCAGTAGGTTGCGCCGCACGATCACACCCAGCAAGCCGATCGCAAACAGCGCCCCGCTCACCAGCAGGTATTGGCTCAAGGTCGGTTCCATCAGCGCGGCTCCTTTCTGCTCAACAAAATCACGCCGACCATCGCCACCAGCAGTAGGATGGAGACGATCTCGAACGGCAGGATGAATCCTTTGTCGCCGCTGAACAGCGCTTGGCCAAGCGCGCGTGTGCTGCCGACCATCTTGACCTCCGCTTGGCCGGTATCCGCTGCCACTTCTTGCTGCTGAGATGCTTCACCATACTTCGATTCGATCGAGCTTTTGTAAACCGAAAACAGAGCGCCAACGGCCATGATTCCCATCGCGAGACTGACGAGATTCAGTTTGCGCCGCGCGGCCTCCCGGAGATCCAGCAACATGATCACGAACAGAAACAGCACCATCACCGCCCCGGCGTAAACGAGGATCTGCACCGCCGCGAGAAAGTACGCGCCGAGCAGGACGAACAGCCCGGAGATCGAGATCATAGTCGTCACGAGAAACAACGCGCTCGTCACCGGGTTGCGGCTGAACGGATTCGCCACCACCAACAGCGCACTCAGCACTGTCAGCCCGGCGAAAATGTTGAACAGAGTTCCTTCCATACCTAAATCAACTCGTCAGTGAAACTTTGCTTGCTCCCCGGCTTCACGCGTTTTGGTTTCCCATTTTTTGATTCCCTCGCCCACCCCATCCTGCACGTGGTGATCGTAGGCGCGCTTGTCCGCGCCGCCCAACGCGAGCAACTTTTCCATGTCGTAAATCAGCTCCTCGCGGTTCTCGCCGGTGATGGCGTAATCCTCCAGCAAAAAAATCGCCTCCTCCGGGCAAACCTCCTGGCAGAAACCGCAATAGATGCAGCGGAGCATGTCGATCTCGAAGTCCTTCGGCATCTTCTCCGCGCCCTCGCGATCGACCACGCCGCTGTCGCCCGGCGGCGTGATGCGAATGGCCCTGGGCGGACAGACAAACTCACACAACTGGCACGACACGCACTTGGTCTTGGTATCCGCATCCTTCACCAAATACGGCGCACCGCGGTAGCCGGTGGGTACATCCCATTTTTCCTCCGGATACTGCATCGTGGTCTTGGCGGCATAACTCTTCTGTTTGTCGCCATAGACCCCCGAGCGTTTCCACGAGAAGAAATGACGCAGCGTGACCTTGAAACCGTTGAGCAGCGTCGGCAAATACAGCCGTTCCCACCAGGTCAGTTCTGTGCGATCCACTTTCATTGCGTCGTCCTCAACTGTGCAGCACCCACAGCACGATTGCCGTAAGGATGATGTTGGCCAAGCTCGCCGGCAGGAACCGTTTCCAGCCGATATTCATCAGTTGATCGTAGCGGAATCGCGGCAACATCCAGCGAATCCAAATCATCAAACCAAGGAACATCGCGATCTTCGCGATGAACACGCCGATGTGCACGAGCCCTTTGCCAATCGACGACTGGGCCGGTGTGTTGAAAAAGTCGCCGAACGGCAGCGTCCAACCGCCGAAAAACAGCACCACCATCAGCGCCGAGCCGGCGATCATCGCCGCGTATTCGCCCATGAAAAACAGCGCGAACCGCATCGAGCTGTATTCAGTGTTGTAACCGGCGACCAGTTCCGTCTCCGATTCCGGCAAGTCGAACGGCAGCCGGTTCGTCTCGGCGAAAATCGCGATCAGAAAAATCGCAAACGCCAACGGCTGCTTGAATACGAGCCAAGCGCCGCTGGCCTGATAGTCGATCACCGCGCCGAGATTGAGATCACCCACCAGCATGAACACCGGCACGACCGCCATGCCCATCGCAATCTCGTACGAGATCATCTGCGCGCTGGAGCGGATGCCGCCGAGGAACGGATACTTTGAGTTCGAGGCGTAGCCGGCCAGCACGACGCCGTAAACTCCCAGCGACACGATTCCGAAGGTAAACAGGATACCAACATCAAGATCGGCGATGACCATCTTTTGTTTCCCGAGCATAGAGCCAAACGGCAACACAGCAAGCACCACAAATGACGGCACCATCGCCACCGCCGGAGCCATCCAATAAAATACTTTCCGCACATGCGCCGGAGTGAAGTCCTCTTTCACGAACGACTTCAGCCCGTCGGCCAGCGGTTGGCCAAGACCAAGCAGCTTGATATTCGTGAACGGGATGCCGACTCGGTTCGGCCCGACGCGATCCTGTATCCACGCCGAGATGCGTCGCTCAGCGACGACCGAGTAGGCGACCATCGGCATCACCACGGCGAATACCGCGACCACCTTGAGCAGCGTCATCACCCACGGCGCAGCGAACAGTTCTGTGATCGTGGCGAACATTACAATTTCACATCGGCGCCGTTGTCGCCCAAGCCGGCCCACGTCAAGCCGGCGGCTTTGAACGCCTTCACCTCGCCAGACATTTGGTTAAACAAACCCTCAATGCTGTTGAAACCGTCGAGGCCAGTGACGTTGTGCACTAGCTCGTGCAACACCTCCCACTCCGGCATCGCGTCGCCGGGCGGCTCAAAGGCTTTTGTGAATTTCTGCACGCGTCCTTTCACGTTGGTGAACGTCCCACGCTTCTCCGCATGCGCGCAGCCCGGCAGCAAATAGTCAGCCTTTTTTGTCGTGGCGTTCGGCAGAATGTCGCTGACGATCAGCATTTTCAACTTGCCGAGCAGCTTGGCGTCGATGCCGTGCTGCGTGACGTCCTCTCCGAACACAATCAGCGTCGTGATTTTGCCGGATTCGATGCCCTTGACGATTGCGGCCAGCTTCGAGCCAACGCGCTTGGTCGTGATGCCGATCAACTGCGCGCCGGTGGTGTTCGGATTGCGATCCCCGGCGACGAGCAGGTGGTCAGCTTTGCCCTTGCGCGGTACGGAGTCGGTCAACGCCTTGTAGCGCTTGGCCAATTTGTTCAGCAGAAAAAGTTCTTCGTTGGTTTGACGCGACGACGCGACGACCGCCACCGAGCCTTCGGCGGCCTCGGCCAAGTGCCCGGATATCTCCTTTAGCGCGCTTGGCCAAGTGGTGTCGCCCTGCGGCCATCGCAGCTTGGCCAAGCGATCGTCGCGACCGATCCATTTGTAATCAAGCCGACCGGTGTCGCACATCCAGTCGCTGTTCACCGCGTCATTTTGGCGCGGTTCGTATCGGTACATCCTGTTTTCGCGCGAGCCGATGACCGTGTTGCAACCGGTGCCGCAGCCGGTGCAGAGGCTCTTGGTTTCCTTGAGGAACCAAACGCGCATCTGGAAGCGAAAGTCGTCCGACGTCAACGCGCCGACCGGGCAGATGTCGACGGTGTTGAGCGTGTAGTTGTTGTCGAACGGCTGGCCGGGATAAGTCGAGATCGCGTTGTAACTGCCTCGGTTCACGATGCCCAAAGCGTCATCGCCGGCGACGTCGGCAGTGAAGCGGATACAACGGGTACACATCACGCAGCGCTCGGCGTCGAGCGTGATCCGCGGACCAAGGTCGACCGACTTGGGCTTGTGCACCTTGACCTCGGCGAACCGGCTCTCCGGTTGGCCATGCTCGACCGAGTATTCCTGCAGCTTGCACTCGCCGGCTTGATCGCAAATCGGGCAATCGAGTGGGTGGTTGATCAGTAGCGACTCGAGCACCGCCTCGCGCATCTCGCGGGTTTCCGGGCTGCTGGCGTAAATCTCCATTCCCGGGATGATACCGGTTGCGCAGCCAATGACACCGCGCGGTGTCTGCGGCTCATACGGGAGCTGCATTGGAGAAATCTTTAGTGAGCCATCCTCGTTTATCGGAGGCTTACCATCGGGGCCTGGGCGACCCGGCATGCCCACATGCACGAGGCACATTCGGCAATTGCCGGCCACCGGCAACTTGGGGTGGTAGCAGTAATGCGGAATCTCGATACCGGCGTGCTTGCACGCCTGCAGAACGGTGGTCGGCTCCGGGTTGCCCTGCCAGTTGGGCGTGGTACGCGGCACCTCCACGGCACGGCCGTCCACATTCACCGTGACGGTTTCTACTGCCGTTTCTGTCTGTATTGCCGCCATCGCTATTCTGTTGCGCCCTCCCCGTTGCGCTTGGCCAAGCGAGCCTCGTCCTCCGCACCGCGTTTCTCGAAATCGTCGCGGAACTTGTCCACGAAACTCAGTACCGGCCAAGCGCACGCTTCGCCAAAAGCGCAAATGGTGCGACCCTGTATATTCTGCGCGATGTGCTTTAAGTAATCGGCATCGCCCTTGCGCGCCTCGCCACTGCGCATGCGCTTGAGCGCCTTGGCCATCCAAAGCGAACCTTCGCGGCACGGGGTGCATTGGCCACAGCTTTCGTGCGCGTAAAAATCGGACAAGTTGCCGAGCGCCTCGACGATGTCCACCGAGTCATCGAGCACAATGATGGCGCTCGAACCGGACATTGAGCCGCACTTCATCAGCGTGTCGAAGTCGTACGGGATGTCGAGCAAGTCGAGTTTCTGTTCAACGACCGCGCCCCGCTTGTCCTTGCTCTTGATGTCAAACGTCTCGTCGGCGCGGAACACTTTCGACGACGATCCGCCGGGGATGATCGCGCGCAGTTTGCGGCCATCGCGCAGCCCTTGGCCAAAGTTTTTGTGAAAAATCAACTCGCCGAGCGTGGCTTTGCCAACCTCGATCTCGTAGTAGCCGGGCC
>ENA-OREN01003252-OREN01003252.1-marine-metagenome-genome-assembly--contig:-NODE-3252-length-15290-cov-3.897522_pt1 | contig 15290 bp, 17 predicted proteins | sample MGYA00248624_ERZ508555 | MGnify/ENA primary metagenome ERZ508555 (study PRJEB26222, sample SAMN06267773) | marine metagenome | isolation source: Saanich Inlet, British Columbia, Canada | place...
TATTTATGGAATCTGGAAAAATAGAATCAGTATTAACACTAAAAATAACCGTAAAAACCCCATCTGGTATGACAGAAGCAGATTTGGCACGCCCAGTAATAGAAGTTTATGATTTCTTAGAAAACAAGTTATCTTATGAAATTTATAGCTATGGAGAAGATACTGTTGTAATCCCAGTTACAGAAGAAAAATCTTCAACAACAAAATTTAAAACCTTTCTGAACGCAACAGACCCCAATGATAATAGAGTCAGAGGGACTATGCTTTATCATGGTGCTTCGACAGGGAGATGGTCGGGTCGTTTGATACAACCTCATAATTTCCCCAGAGGGAGTATTAAAGACGTCAATGAGTGCAAAGGAAGGATGACTCATACTCGCTACACCTATTACCCTGTCGAGCTAAAACTAAAGGCCATTAAACTTACTCAATACATTCCTTTTCATCACTTGTCTAAAATCATCAATGTTCCCCGTTCCACTCTTGATTCCTGGAAAAACCTTGGTGCGGGGAAGGATAATATTCCTGTCAAAGAAAATATCTCGCCAATAGAAAGCTCACCCGAAATAAAGAAACTGAAAGACATGATTAAACGCCATGAAGGTAAAACAAGAAGAAAGTATTCTAAGCCAGAAAAAGATTTGGTATTAATTCTTCTTGATCAGTTCGGCCCTAAACTTGTTAATGAACAAACTAGAATTAGCTATGACTCTTTGAGACGATTTCAACGTGAACGGGCAAAAGGCTTTCCAAAAGTTAAAATTAGCTCCAAATATGCTCCCGTTATTGAAATTATGAAAAAATATCCAGGCATGGGGCCCATGCAAATTAGAGACTATGTTCATCGACACCTTGGGGTTTCTATGGGAGTTAATACCGTTCGTAAAGTCATGGAAGATAATGGATGGATTCCTTGTTACACTCGTAAAACTATTGTTGATACAGACTCAAGGAGGTATGAGGCCATACGACGAAACTATCTTTGGCATCTTGATTTTAAACATTTTTATATTAATAAATGTAAAACCTATATTCTTTTTATTGAAGATGATTATGAAGCTCACGTAAAAACTTTTGACCGTGACCTCCAATCTCTTTTACATTTACCAAATGCAAAATACTTAAGGGGGATAGTAATTGGTAGATTCCAAAAGCAAACTCAAATGACCAAAGACTTACTCACAAAAATAATCAAAACTAAAGTAGAATTAAATAAAATTCCAGTTATTGCTAACGTGGATTTCGGGCATACAAACCCAAGGATTACTTTTCCAATAGGTGGGGAATGCGAAATCATCGCGTCAAAAAAAGAAATAAAAACCACTCTCACAAAACACTAAAAAATTAAAGGTGACAACATGAATATGAAACAAATAATTATACTAACACTTCTAGCGGCAACTTTGCTTCTAAGTGCATGCACAACTGCAAACGATCTTGACATTAATAACGCAGACCCTGCTCTTTTAGATTTGGCAACCTGTATAAGTGACTCAGGAGCTAACTTTTACGGGGCATACTGGTGCCCACATTGTGAAGAACAAAAAGATATTTTTGGAGCAGCGCAAGTTAATCTTCCATATACAGAATGCGATGCTAAAGGTACAAATGGTGACCCACAAGCTTGCACTGAAGCTGGAATTACAAGTTACCCTACCTGGATTTTTGCAGATGGAACAGTTATCTCTGGGACTCAAACCTTTGACACTCTTGCAGGTATAACTGGTTGCACTTGGGAAGGATAAATCAAACCAAAATAATAAACAAATACGAAAACTTCAGGACAAAGTTCTGACGGCTTAGAAATGCAAGGCATTTCAAAGAAACAAACAATAGATTTTTTTAATTTTTATTTTACTTATTTTACTTTTTTGAATTCTTTTGTATCTCTTTTACAAGATGTTCTTCAATAGCTTTAGCCATCTCGCGAGTTGACTTAGATTTTCTAATTTTACGTGCTAACCATCTTTTTTTGAACACGTCCTTTATCCAAAAAGCAAACTCATTATTTCTTCCAAAGTGTCCGTATTCTATCATAGAGGAATCTTTCATTCTTTTCAAAACAATTACTAATTCATCTAAGTACTCAATTTCAGAGCCATCATCAAAGCGAAATTTTCCTTCAGCCAAAATATGTGGTCTTTTTAGTAATCGTCTTTTAGCAAAACTCAAAAACCATGAAGATCCACTTAGTTTCAAAAGTACAACTACTAAGATAAAAAGTAGACACACATACCCAATTAAAAGTAATATTTCAGGTCCAAGTGATACAATCCCACTTTGAAACAATATTGACTTTTTCAAAAGTTCACTACTTAGCATGTAAGGGTTATACAAAAGTGCCTCGCGAATGATATAAGAAAAACTTTCAATTGGTAGTATCAAATTAGACAAAAAGGTGAGCGCACCTCCTAGCGATAGTAAAGCAATATTTGTTCCTTCTTGAGTTTTGAAAATATAACCAATCAAATATCCAAGTAGTAAAAATAAACTAATTGAGAGCACTAGTATCAATCCAGTCATCGCAATATTTGCAAAAACCGGGATGTGTAAAAAAAACTGTGCTGCTAACAAAACTAATGTTGCTTGTAGTGCTAAAACTACAAATGTAACACAAAACCTAGCAAAAAATCTAGTTAAGTTAGAAGTAGGGCTAGTATTATTTCTAAAATAAGCTTTTGATTGCCTTTCGATAACAATCAAGTTACTAGCAAGTATCATCCCAACAAATAATAATAGTAAACAAAGGTAATATGGGAACATAAATAGTGATTTGTCTGATGAAGATAGGATTTCATGTACTGAAATTCCAAACTTATTCTCAATATCTTGTCCTGAAAGAGCTGCAATCACATTCGCTGAAGTCCCAATGTCACTAAGTTCATCTTCAACTAATCCAATCTGGGTTTGTAATGAACTAACACTACTTGAAAGACTTTCTGAAGAACTAAGTAATCCTTCCATACTTGTATCCATTGTGCCAACTGCGCTAGCAAGTGAACCCATAGCTGATTCAAGATCATTTAGTACATCAGTAATATTTTCTCCTTCAGTATCTAGAGCTTCTTGCAATGCCTCTTGTGCATCACTTAAACTACTACTTGGGTCTGTAATTGCATCAACTTCATCCAAGATGTCTTCTGCATTTTCAAGAATAGTATTGTATGAATCACTCATCTCATCAACAAGTAATACTCCACTAGCTGAATCACTAACTGCTGACCCCATTTCAGAATCAATGCTGTCCACGTCTGACTCAACATCACTACTTGATGAACTGATCTCACTCATAGCAAAAGAAGCTTCACCTTCAAGAATTTGCATAGCTTCTTCTTGTGACAAACTAATACTCAAAACCTCTTCTCCAATTCCACCAAGAACTTCTTTAGTTTTCTCATCAGTGATCTCTTCACTGGTGCTCTCAATATTTGCACCGACAGAGTATATTACTTCTTGGGCAACATTAAGTCTTGATTGATCAACATAAAATTCTACATTTTTATCAGAATCATCTTCAGACACAAAATTTTCAGGGAAATTAACACACAAATTAATTATCGAGAACTTCAAATCTTCAATACAATCATCAACATTTTCATAATCAATTAAAGTATATCCTTCTTCTTCAAGTCCAGTAAAAAAATCAGTTCCAACTCCCTCTTGTGATGAACCTGATATCCCTATTGAAACATTTAATTCTTGGCTTGATGAAAAAGCGAATAAAATAAGTGCTATAATTAGCATAGGGCCAATAAAAGCTGTGAATGCTGAAGATTTGCTTCTAAGCAGCAATTTGAAATCTTTGTGTAATATTGTGAAAAATTTCATTGCTCTTCTCCCTCATTTTCAATTTTTACTTCTTCTACTTGCACTTTTGCTTCTTCCTCTTCTTCTTCCACAACAGATTTTGATTTCTTATTATTTTTCTTTCTTTTTTTCTTAGACTTCGCTGCTCTTTTTGCTTTTTTTCTATCTACTTTTTTCTTCTTTTGAGCAATTTTAACATTAGAATCGTTTTCTTTAGCAACCGCAGTAATTTTGCCTTTCTCATTTTTTTGAAGATCTACAAATACAGTATCTAAACTAGGCTTAGAAAGTTCAATCTCTACTATCTTCTCACGAGATTTTTTCAAAGTTTCCATGATAGCCATAAGTACGTTTGGCGCATCCAAAGTTTTAATCATCAAAAGTTTCCCTTTAAGGTTAGTGCCTTTAATTTTGGAGCGAATATCTAAACTAAGTGAATTCAAAAGAGCAGTATACTTACCAGGTTCACTATGCAAATAAATTTGCTCTTCAAAACAAGCTTTTTCTTTAATTTGTTTAGCAGTCCCAAGCGCAGTAACCTTTCCTTCACTAAGAACAACAAACCTATGACATAAGTATTCTAATTCGAAAATATTATGGCTCACAATAATAATAGTGGTGCCTTTTGCATTAACTTTTCGCAAGATTTCCCAAATAGCATTACTCAAAATTGGGTCCAAGTCTGAAGTTGGCTCATCAAGAATTAAAACACTTGGTCCATGAATCAATGCGCATGCAATATCAAGACGTCTTTGCATCCCTCCACTCATCTCTTTTGCCAAGATATTTTTTGAAGCGTGTAGTTCAACTAATTCAAGTAAACTCTCAGCGTTTGCAAGTAAGACTTTTTTAGAAATACCATAAAGCGATCCAAAATAGATCAGATTCTCCATTACAGTCAGGTTTGGATAAAAACTAGGGCTTTGCGAAGCAAACCCATACATTTTTTTCAAATCACTTTTTTCTTTGAATACAGATCTAAGAGCAGTTGAGTCGTCAACACTATCAACAAGTTTTGTATCACGAAATAATATTTTTCCTTTATCAGGTTTAGTATCAGCAATTAGCATATTCAAAAGTGTTGTTTTTCCACAACCGCTTTTTCCAATTACTCCAAAAATCTCTCCAAGTTTAATAGAAAAACTAACGTTGTTGAACACATAACGTCCATTATAGATCTTACTAATGCCATCAATTTTAAACAAATCTTTTTTTTGGGAAGAAACCACAATAATAAACTACAAAATTCATATTTAAAACTAACCCCTGCGAAAAGTGTTTTCAAAACAAAATAATAATAAAATAAACCCAATTAATCAATCAAATCTTGATTAATCATCCTATCTTTTCAAAAATTCTTATAAACTAAGGGTCAAAAATAAGACTAATCAACTTAAAATCAAAATAAACCGCATTTACAAATATGGCAAAATTAAAAGTACTTCATTTTAAACCAGACTGCATCTCTTGTGGAGCTTGCGCAGCTATAGCTCCAGAATTTTGGGAGATGGACGACGAAGGCTTAGCTCAACTTAAAGGTTCAAATAAAATTAACGCAAACCAAGACGAAAAAACCCCTGAAGAACATTGGGAACTAGAAATAAAAAAAGACCAAAAAGAAGCAAACCAAGATGCAAGTGATGTTTGCCCTGTGCAGATAATCAAAGTTCAAGAAGAATAGAAGACAAACAAAAGTAATAATTAATTCAAATTTTCTAATTAAATTATCAGTCACATGAAGCTACAATAAAATCCTACCCTCCAATCACCTTTGTCAAAAGTAAGTTCATAAAGGTTACCATTTCCCATAAGTCCATATTCTCTATCTCCAATTAATCTTAAGAAATCCCTATTTCTAATCCCGTGCCCAACTACAAATAAGTCTCTTTCTGGGTTTTCAGTAATGATCGCTTCAAGAGCATTTTTCATTGGTGTTGCATCTGTACCTGGGGCTGTTTCATTTAATGCAGTTAATCTTGCATAATTTTCTCCTAGTGCCAATCTATGCTCTGTTTTACTAACAGCATTTTGCATAGTTTTACTTGTTCGGAAGCGATCAGAATTAACAAAATAAGGATTTACTAAAGAAGCGTCTGAAATCTATTTGCTCAATCTAGTACACTGCAAAACTCCTTTTGGCGTCAAAGTATCTCTTATATCTGTAACTTCTACTGGAACAACTGGCTTTGGATCAAACTTGAGTCCAATTTCCCACTCTAAAGTTTTGTTATACCAAGTCTGCCCGTGCCTTGCTAAAATAATTTTAGTCATTTAAATGGAACCTATCTACGTTTTCCATCTCTACTTCCTCTACTAGAATTCTTTTCTCTTTTATTACCAGAATCACTTTTGTTTTTTTCAAACGATCTAAAACTAGAACTACGGTTTTTAGAAGAATCCCGGTTTCCAGAATCTCTAAAACTTCCTTTTTTTTTTCCACTACTATTTTTTCCTTTGTTAGGATTCACAGCAGGAGCTTTTTTCTTAATTGCAATCATGTAATGATCAACTTCATGGGGTTCCAAATCGCGAAACTCAGTTACCATAAATTCAGATCCAATCTCATCGCGTACAGCCTCACAAATTTCAGAAGCTCGACCTTTAACTGAGATACTTCGTGCCTTTACGGCAAGTAGGCCAATTCCGCCTTCCTTTAGAAACATCCTAACGTTACGCAAAAATATTTTTGCCTGTTCGCGCTGTGAAATATCCATGAAAACCATATCAACTTCACATATACGGTGAGCGTAAGTTTCTGGGTGCATAGCATCGGCCAAAATTGGAGCCATATTAGTTCTATTTTCACAAATAAAAACCAAATCGCGAACAACTCGCGGTGCAAAGTCAAGTGCAAATACAAACCCGTCAGGTCCAACCATATCTGACACATAAGTTGGTGTATGTCCATGTGATGCTCCTAAATATAATACAACTGAGCCACTTCGAATTCCAGTATTAACACAACCATTTGTGATAAAAGCAGCCAGTTTAGACCTTTTAGCATCCCATTCACGGTATACTCCATCTCTTTCCTTAACACAACGTTCACCAAATTCAGAAAGCCTAGTCCCAAGAAGTGATTTAGTATACAATTTTTGTTTACGGCGCGCATCAGTATAAACTTCAAAGATACCTTGCGGTATGATCTTTTTACCAGATCTTCCTTTCTTAAAATTCCCTTTACCCTTACTTTCTGCCATTAACTTCCTCTCTAAACAAGGCCCTATAATATAAAACTACTCAATAAATTCATTAAAATAACAAATAATCAATTAACTCTCTAACTAACAATCAAATCATAACAAACCCTAAATGTGTAAGGTGCATGTTGCCCGCACTTCACTACTTTGTCAAGTTTCAATGTAAAACCCATCTCTTCGCACAAATTCACAATTCGTTTGCCTTCATCATCAATTTCTTTTTCATTCAAAAAAGCATACAAATGAATCATCCCACCAGGACGTACCACTGGAAGTGCATCTCCTAAGAACTCTTCAGATGTTTTTGGTAGCGGCATTAGTACCCGATCAAACTTAGTAAAACCACCTTCTTTTTCTTCGCCATGAGCAATTAATCTAGGAACTTCAACTTGCACATCTCCATTAATTAATTCAACGCGATCAGAACTTACTTTATTCTTCTCGCGATTCTTAACTGCAAAAGCATGTGCGTCAGGGTTCAATTCAATCCCTACAATCTTACTTGCTTGCGTATGTTTTGCAAGAACTAGTGGATATGGTGCACTGCCAGAAAACATCACCAAAACTCGTTCGCCTTTTTTAACCAATTTAGCAATCCGTAATCGCTCAGAACCTAAACGAGCAGAAAAATAACTTTTCTCTAAATGTAAGTATAATCTAACTCCTGATTCTAAATGCGTTGTATCTTTACGATCTTCGCCAGCGAGTACTTCAACACCACGGGTTCTAAATTGCCCTGAATGAATTGCTGATTTCTTAACAACAACGTTCACTTGTTTATTAGATTCTAAAAACGCAGAAGCAATTTCTTTTTCTTTTCCAATCAAACGTTCATCAACTTCAATAATCATAATGTCGCCAACAACTTCTTGGCTGCGACCAACAAGTGCCAACTCCTCAGTATTCAAAAACCCAGCAAGCCTATCATTAAGAGATATATTCACTCGCTTTTCAGGCATCTCGCGTTCTACAATCTCAACGCTCTCCAAACCAAGAACTACTGAATCCTCACTCCCTTCAGCTAAAGGAAAGTAAATGTGCTCAGAATCACGATCTGGCATGTGCGAAGTATCAAGGGCATTAGTTTCAATTAGCTTCTTCTTCACCAATTGCGCATCGCATAAACGAACTTTAACAGCTTTCATAACCAATCAAGAAATTACTAGTTTTATAAAACTAAGGGAGAATTATCAAGAACTACCTAATATTCCCTTCTTTTATAGATTCAACAAAGGTCTGTACAAAACGAAATATTTTTTCAAAGTCACTATGTTCATTAATTTCCCAATGGTATGCAACTCTTTTTGTAGAGCGCAAAACTAGTGTGATAGAATGCTCTGTGATAACAAGATAATACAAAGGATAATAAATGTAATTTGAGTGAGATTTAGGTTCAGCAGATTCTTCTTTCCCTAGATATTTACGAGTATATTGTGAAACAAGAGGAATCACAGGTTTTTTTTTATATTTTGGAATTTCCTTCATCCATAATTCAACAGTTGCTAAAGTCGAATCACGGGGAGCTAGTGGAAAATATCGTATGGCATGAATTGGTTGTCTATTAATCATAAACACTAAGTTTTCGCCACCAGCAATAGAAACTTCTAATCCTTTTATTGTTACAGTTATAACAAAACGATCAATCATCTCTTGTCCTTTACTTGGAGATTTACCTAAGTCCTTTGATTCACCTTTGGCATTTGGATAGTGTTTCTTAATAATTTCAGCAATCTCTCGCGGGGATACTTCAGGCATAAAATATTGTAAAGAATTATATTTATAAATTCAGTGGTATTCGTTTTGTATAATGCCTAGGAAAAGCTCTAAATCTAGTAAAAAATCAACAAGTTCTTCTAGCAAGCGCTCTAAGACTAAATCCACTTCTAAAAAACGTAAATCTAAATTATTCAACAAATCAGATCCACTTCTTCTAAAACTTCTAAAACTTCTCTGGCACTGTTTCAAATGGACCATGGTGAAAATCGGACAACTAGTAGCATGGGTAACTAAATCTCTTCACAAAAAAGCAAAACAATCTCATAAAACTCATAAAAAAAACAAACAAATCAAAAAACAAAAAGAGCATCTAAAAGCTATTCAGCCTCAATCTCCACCACAAAAAATCCCTTTAGAAGAAGTTGAAGTGTTAGAAGGCAATCTTAAAAAATTTGAATCCTGGTTTTACAAAAAAAAATCCACCATTGGTATCATCCTTGGAGCACGTGGTTCAGGTAAATCAGCTCTTGGTATGTTTCTACTAGAAAACTTCAAAGCTAAAACTAAAAAGCAAACTTATGCTATGGGTTTCCAAGAAGAATCTCTACCTGAATACATCAAGTCAGTAAGTCATATTGATGAAATAAAAAACGATTCCGTAATTTTAATTGACGAAGGAGGAATTGAATTCTCTTCCCGTAACGCAATGACTAATGCCAATAAACTTCTCAGCGAGATTCTTCTAATTGCAAGGCATAAAGATTTGTGTGTTATTTTTATCACGCAAAATTCCAGCAATTTAGAAATCAATGCAATCAGGCAAGCAGACTATTTACTTCTCAAACCCAGCTCCTTACTTCAAAAAGACTTCGAACGTAAAAAAATCAAAGACATCTATGAAGAAGTGCAAGAAGACTATAAAATCCATAAGGATACAACTGGAGTACTATACATTTACGCAGACAAGTTCCGTGGATTCGCAACAAACACACTTCCAACCTTTTGGAGCGATAATGTAAGTAAAGGTTACGCGAAGCGAGACTACAGCAAAGAATAACTAAACACAAATTATTCTTGCCTTCTTAAGTAAACAACATTTCCATATTGCCGTAAACCACTATCTGTAAAACTAGTATTCTCAATCTCCCATTCATGTAAATCAGTTAAGACAACTTGTCGCTCATCAGCCCTACTATCACCACAATAAATTACTTCTTTTTCCAAATCATAATTCTCCGGCGGCGTGAATCCTTTATGCCTTGCCTCGCGAAGTGCTTCTTGCGCAAGTGACATTGCATTGCTCCTCTCCCACCCAGATAACATCCCAATAGAAGTCCCTCTAACTTTTTCCATCACAAGGCTAATGCGATGTCCAAATAATAATCCACCAAGAGTATTAACTGTTCGTACACGAATACTATAAATCCCTTCGGGTCTAGGAACTGCTAAATTCAAAGAATACATCTGACGCATTACAGCGTACTCATGTGCAAGTCCATGTTCAGCATCATGCATCCACTCATCATGGTGTTTCCAAGGTGCCACTAACACATGTGGAACTTTTGCAGCCAACCGGTCCCCTAAACTATAAACTGTAGCGAACCTTCCAGAACTAATTCGTGGTGTGAAATAAGATTGTCCAAAGAATTCAGGTACGTCCATCAAATAAAAAGAAGTCAAACAACTAACTTAAACACTCCTAAAACCATTCGCCAAGGCCTTTTTGCGCTTTAGCTTTTTTAGCTTCAACCAAACCACCTAACTTTGAGCGAACCCGATCCTCATTAAACTCATGCTTCCCAACCAAACAACTAACAAGTCCTTCAAAGTCAACGTCCTTAAACGATGCATCATAGTCATCAGTAACTGGCATATCTTTGATCACTGAAAACACTTCTTTCCAAGCTAGGTCAGGATACAATTCTGACCAATTAACTGATGAAAACAATGCTTCAAAGTCATGACCAAATTGCTTAACCAATTTCAATCCTTTTTTCTGACCAATTCCTTTAATCCCGTCTGGATTATAATCAGTTCCAATTAAAACAGCAAGTACAATAAGTTGATCTGAATCAAGTTCCCATAAAGTTAAATTTTCGTCCAAAATAATCTGTTCAGGCTCAATTTTGTCATGTGCAAATTTTCCTGCACGTTTACGACGTCCAGCAATAGATAAGTTTCTAATTAACCTAGGACAACCAAATACAATGTTGTCATAATCCTGACTGACACATCCATAAGCTTTGCCAGTAGCCACCATGTGTGAAGCCTGCGCCTCTCCTTCCGATGGAGCTTGAACTACAGGAAGCCCAAGCAAGCGAATCACTTCTTTAGAATCTTCAATCATCTCACGAGACAATTTTACCGTACGCCCAGCATACTTTCGCATTCCTTCTGAGTCGCCAGCTTCACGAGCTTCTTCAAGTAGCAAACTAGCCTTTTTTTTAGCAGCCTCGCGTTTCTCCCATGTAACTCGTTTCAAATCAGGCGCTTTTCCATCAAAGACAAATATTAGTTTCAAATCTTGCGCCATTAGTGATGTCACTCGATTAAATAAACCAATCAGATGTGATGTTACAGCCCCACTATTGTTAGTAAATGGGTTACCATCAGGCCCACGAATTGTAGTAAGAAATTGATATAGTAAATTCATTGTGTCCACAGCGAGTACTTTCCCACTAAGGTCCGAAATTTTTATCGGCTGTTTCAAAACAATATCTTTAATTTTTAATCCCATAACACACCTAATAAAATGATCTCATCAATCTAAATCCAATTTAAGTAATATCAAATTCACAAACTCTCCGCTTTCTAAAAACTCTTCTGCCTTTCGACTTAAGGTTCCAGTATACAAAAATAGTAGTGGCAATTTATCAATTTGCGCTTCCATGTAAGCTGCACTAATGTCTTTTTCATCGCAGCGCGACTTATGTTTGGCCTTACAAAATACCATGATATCACCAACTTTGGAAGGCACATAAATTTTCAAAGTAATTTCAGAATTTTTACGTACAACTTCATGCGAGTCAACGTTCATCCCTTGGCGATCAAAATATGCAAGTACTTCAGGTAAAAAATCGCCAATCTTTTTGCGGCTTCCACCCATTAGTTTTTCTTTAATCTTTTGAACTAAACTTTTCGGAGCCTCTTTAACTTCAACTTCCTTCTTTTGAGGCACTTCTTTAACTTCGGTTTCCTTAACTTCAGCTTCTTTTTGTTTCTTAGAATTTAATGTCTCTTGTTTAGGACTTACCTTTTTTGTTTCTTTTTCTTGAGGAGCTTCTTCAACTACAACTTCAGGCTCAATTGCAACTTTTGTGGTAATTTGCTCTTTGACATCTTCCAAAACTTCTTCTTTAACTATTTCAGTCTCAACACTTACTTCTTCGACTACTTCTTCTTTTTTATCAGTTACAACTGCCTGCACAACATCGTTTGCCAAAGAATCTCCACGTGGCACATTTGCAGTATTTGGTGGATAAGAATATGTTCTAACTTCCTCTTCACGTTTAGTAGTTACTGGTGGATATGATGATTCATTAACTTCTGCTGTCGGAAAACTTTTTTGGTCAAAACCACTTTGTTCTTGAGGAACTTCCTCAACCCTAGGTACTTCAGGCGCCACAGTTTCTCTTGGAACTTCTTCTTGCACAACAGGAGCAACATCACTAACTTGCTCAGGGGCACTAACTACAACTCCATAAAGTAATTCGCGGATTTTACTATTCACTTCTTGCGAACTAGACAAATACCATCTCCAAAATATCTCTGGCCCTTGTCCAACATCAACTTGCATCGGTTTGGTAAAATCAGGCATTTTGCGAAGCGCGACCTTATACAAAAGATCTAAGTCTCTTTCACGTAAAACTTTCTCAGTAGATATTCTCTCAAATACTTGGTAGTCTCTGCCACTAAACACTTTTCCAGCGAATTTAACTAATTGGTTTTCTTGTCCAGCTAAGTAATAAAGTGGGGAACTCCCAATTTTCATTTTACTAATTTCAATTTTCCCAGCACTTCGAAGTTCACCTAGGTATGCTGAAGCAATTAGGGTATTCTCTTTGATATTTTTAGAAACAGCAGTTGGCAAACTAGGGCCATTATACTTCAAAAAATTCAGAATCATATCAGTTGTCAACATAACTAAAAAAACACTAATCTAGCTTTATTAACTTTTTGAGCCCACAGACCCAAGAAAAGACATGATAAAAAAAATTAAGAAGAAATCATAAATGAAAATAAGATAATAAATTAAAAATAATAAGTAATTTCAGGGTTTCATCCATCTTACTTCGTAGTACGTAACATCTCCTTCGTCATCAACTACTCCAATCAAAAGACGTTTCTTAGTTGAATGTGCAACTCGGTTTTTAGCAGAAAATTCGTGCCAAGTTAATGTCTCTCCTTCATGAACTGCGTAAACTACCCATCTTGCGTGGTCTTCTCCAGGTTTAATCCCTCTGTCGTATACTCTAAAGTCAGCACCGAATTTAAGTGCAGTTTTGATAATATAACCACGGCTACGAATATCTTTGAAAACTAAGTAGCGAATCCAAAAGTTAGGTTCAACTTTACGTGCCTTTCGTAGATAAGATTCAAACGTAACTTTACGTCCAGCTTCACTACGCAAATCAAGTCTATTTCTCTCAAATAAATAAAGTCCTTCAAGTAAACTAAGCTCAACTTTCCCTCCTTCAATGATATTTCCAAATCTGGATTGGTTATAGAATTCGCGTGCAGCCTCGCTAGATTCAGTAATTACTCGTTCTCGAGCAACCATCGCTTTAACAATTTGTTTTTTGCAAACTTCTTTTTCGACTTTACGTTTTGTAGATTCATCAATTGGGTCAAGTTCATGTTGTACTACTGCACTTTTGAGTTTTCCATTTATCAGATCATTTTCAACTACAATCGATTTAGCAACTTCATCTAGTGATAATAAAGCCTTTTTTTCTTCCATTTCTATAGCAGTAATCTCTGCATTTTCTTGATCAGTACCATCAGTAGCACCTTCAACTAGTGTTTGTTGGGTCATTGTGTATTCTCCACACGTGCCAGAAATAACAAAGACAACTAAAATAGCGCCTTCGTACGTCACTTAAGACATATCGTGTAACTAGCTCAGAACAATGCAGCTTTAAAAAGATTACTCACTTTCTAAACATATGACCTTGAAACTATATTCCTACAATCTTTGTGGTTCTTGCCGTAAAGCCAAAAAGTTCCTTGACTCTCGAGGGATCAAATATCAAGAAATCCCAATTAGGATCCAGCCACCAACTAAAGGAGAATTAAAACAAATGGCTGCAAAACTGCACCTCAAAAGATTATTCAACACTTCAGGTCAAGACTATAGATTACTAAACATAAAAGAGAAACGTGAAACCCTCACAATCAAAGAGCAAATCGAACTCCTACATAGCAATGGCAACCTCATAAAACGACCTTTTGCAATTGGAACAGCTCATGGAAAAACTATCCACATAACAGGTTTCAAAGAAGAAGAATGGAAACAATTATTCCCTTAAGCGTGTTTTATGTGCTTTTATGATTCCAGGGTAATCTTGACCAGCTTCAACTTTTAAAAGATCAACAACTCCTTCAATTTTGGGTGTAATTCGATGTATCTCTTCAAAATCATAATGAATAATAGTCGGATCACCAAATTTGTCTTTTACTCTTCTTACATGGTCTTCTAGATCAATATGTAAATATCTTGTATCATTTGTTCCAGTTGTGAACACAACAATGTCTAGATTATCATCTCGTTGTAGCAATTGGTCCACAGTACCATATAAAGTGAATCGTTCTGCACCATGAAGAAATTCAAAATAAGAATTCATCAGAGAATCAGTGCAAACCATTGCTAAATCGTATTCTACCATAACTTCCTAAATTCATCTGTCTTTTAAAAAAGCTAACATCAAAAATCAACCAAAAATCCATAATCACTCATCTGCTTGCTTTCTGTTCCTGTAAAACTTTATACAATCCAAGTGCTTCTGTTTTTAACATTTCAAGAAGATTCACTTCCCTATCTTTAGTTATATTCTGATTCCAAAGACCTTCATCAAATTTGCTAGAATCAATTCTTTTACTCCTAGGATGACTCAAATACCCAATACTTACTCCGGGAACTTTTTCTCGTAAACGACCCATCTCTGTATAAAGGTCAAGTGTTTCATGGCCACCACCTCTTCTTGCAACTTGAAATCTTGGCAAATCTTCGGCAGCTAAACCACATAAATCAAATACTACTAATTCTGGGCTTAAAAATGAGAGATCTCCTCTAGTAGTAACCATTATTTGTGTGTTATTAAAAATTCGAACTTCTTCTCTTGCCCCTCCTTGAGTTCCAAGGCACACTCCTTCTGAAAAATATCTTCCAAAAAGGGCAACATTATAACTAAATCCCATAGTTTTATTTTCAAATTGTCTCTTTAAAAACTTAATCACTCATTTTATCGCCGCGACTTCCACTCTCATGAAACCCAGCAGCAGTGATTCGAATAAATTCAGCGTTCTCTTGCATGCCTTTAATATCGCGTGCACCACAATAACTAATCC
>ENA-OREN01003253-OREN01003253.1-marine-metagenome-genome-assembly--contig:-NODE-3253-length-15288-cov-8.356847_pt1 | contig 15288 bp, 14 predicted proteins | sample MGYA00248624_ERZ508555 | MGnify/ENA primary metagenome ERZ508555 (study PRJEB26222, sample SAMN06267773) | marine metagenome | isolation source: Saanich Inlet, British Columbia, Canada | place...
TGGTTCAAGGATTGTAGTAATGTCATTTCATTCTCTTGAGGATCGTTTGGTCAAGAGAGCTTTCCGTGAGGGGAAAAATGCGGCTCTCCTGGAGATTCTAACAAAAAAACCTCTAATTTCTTGTGATTCGGAGATCAGAGAGAACGTTAGATCCAGGAGTGCTAAACTTCGAGCAGCAGAAAGGACATATTTATGAAAGTTAGCCGATACGGTTGCATTCTTGTCATTTTTTTAATTATGGCAATCTTTACGATGACGGAAGGTTCAAGAAAAATACAGATAGGCTACGATATTACGAGAATGGAAAATGAACTGGTGGGGTTATCGGAGGAGAGCAAAAAGCTAAAATTCGTATCAGTCAAGTTGAGAAAACCGGACAAGATATCTATGAAGGTAAAAGACATGAAACTTGACCTGAGCGTTCAGGAAGATGAGGATATTGCAGTTGCAAAAAAATCTCATAAAAATTTGGAAAAAGAGCTGGGAAACAAAATAGAAGCTTAGGTTTTTCTACTTTCAAACTAGTAAGTTGTAAAATAAAAGAATGCTAAAATCAAAAATAATTCCAAAAGGTTATAAAATCAGGGCAAACATTTTGTGCTTCTGTATTTTCGTGATTTTTTGTGCCCTTCTGTATCAACTGGTTCGTATACAGATCATTGATCACAAGAAATATTGTGATCTAGCATTCTCACAACAATGCAAAAAACAGGCTATTCCAACAAGAAGGGGGCTCATTTTTGATAGAAAAGGATCGAAACTGGCAGAATCAATTCAGGTAGGTTCAGTCTGTGCGGATCCTTTATTCATTACAGAAAAAAAGAAGACGTCAAAGATTCTGTCTGATGTGTTGGGTTTAAACAATGCACAGGTTTTAACGCTGTTGAACAAAAAAAAGAGATTTGTCTGGATAAAAAGAAGAATAACGGATGAACAAGAAGAAGCATTAAGGCAGGCACATCTTAAAGGCATTAGCTTTAGGCAAGAGTACAAAAGGGTTTATCCATATGAGAAATTGTGTTCTCAGGTCTTGGGTTTTACTGATATCGATCAAAACGGTTTAGGAGGAATTGAGAGCTCACTCAATCAAGTTATTTCGGGAAGTAACGGTTCCAAGGTAGTAGAAAAAGATGGTCGTCAACATCAATTTTCTACTGTAAAAGGAGAGACGGTTTCAGCAATATATGGTGACAGTGTCTTTTTGACTATTGATTGTAAAATCCAGTCTATAGTAGAGGAAGAGCTTGAGAAAGCATGTTCAAAGTGGAATCCGAATTCGGCGATTGCGATAGCAATGGATCCTTCTACAGGAGAGGTATTAGCAATGGCTAATTACCCGACGTTTAATCCAAATTTGGTTAGAGATTCCAATCTGGAGCAGAGACGTAACAGGGCAATTACGGATTGTTTTGAACCAGGTTCATTGATTAAACCCTTAATTGTAAGTGGTGCGCTGGATAATGGTCTGGTGAAAGAGGATGAGACTTTTTTCTGTTATAACGGTGCTTATAAGGTAAATGGTGGAAGAAGGGTCGTTAGAGATTCTCATTCATATGGAGATTTAAGCGTATCTGATATCGTAGTTCATTCTAGCAACATTGGAATGGCACAATTAGGACAGAGGATAAAGAAGCAGAGACTGCATAGATATTTGAAGGATTTTGCTTTTGGTGAAAAAACTGGAATCCAATTACCCGGTGAAGTCAGGGGCATTGTAAGGCCTCTTAATCTCTGGTCGGTTGATTCAGAAATTTCAGTTTCCTTCGGGTATGAGACTGCAGTTACTCCGATTCAGATGGTAACAGCTTTCTGTTCAATTGCCAATGGAGGAACATTGCTGAAGCCACGAATAATCAGCAAAATAACAGACTATTCAGGTAAAAGAGTGAAGAAAAAATATGAAACTCCCAAGCGAGTCAGGAGGGTGTTCTCTCCGAAGATTGCGAGGGAAGTAATGGCTCCTATTCTCGAGGACGTTGTAAAAGAAGGTACCGGTAGACGGGCAATGCTTTTTACTCACAGGGTTGCTGGAAAGACAGGTACGGCTAAGAAATTAAAAAGAGTCGGTAATAAAATGAAATATTCTAATAAATACATTGGTTCATTTGTAGGATTTGCACCTGTGGATGAACCTAAAATATGTGTTTTGGTGTCTTTAAATGAACCCAATAATGGTGCTTATTACGGAGGTACAGTAGCCGCACCTGCAGTAGGGAATATTATAGAAAGAACTCTTGGTTATATGGAATTTGGTCCGCAATATGTGCAGATAGCTCAAAAATAATTTAGTGGGGAGAAATTTTATTACTTATTACGGAGGGAGGTGGTTAATGGTCAAAAATGCTGGAAGGTAGGTACATCAGTGGGTGATGTATTGATACCCTATACTGCTCCAATTTTTTGGGGTCAGTATAGGGTATCGTATTTAATTTCTAAATAATTTTGAAGGGAGAGTTTCATGACAACAAAGGAATTGGAAAAACATAATTTTCTTACCTGGTGTAAATATGCTGATGCAAGAGAGCTCGAAGATGCTAAATGGAAAAATCATGATGTATGGGAAAGATTGTATAGTGAATATTCAGATGAAATAGAAGTAATAAACAAAACAAAGCAAGTGTACGAATCTGTTTCCCAACATGAAATAGGTATACAGAGATTTGACCTTTCTTTAAAAATTTCAATATAGTGATTATGGTTTTTTAATGAAATTAAGTACGTTGGTTCACCATTTAGGCTCAATGGGGACATACAACCTGTGTGATATTGAGATTACAGGTATTACCAATGATTCAAGAAAGGTAAGACCCGGTTATCTATATGTTGCAATAAAGGGATATAAGGCGGACGGGCATAATTTCATTAAAAAATCAATTGAATGTGGTGCGCAAGCAATCGTTAGTGAGGAACGGTCTTCTCTTGATACAAATATTCCTCAAATAATTGTACGCGACACTAGAAAAGCGCTTTCCTCTTTGAGTTGTTGCTTTTATAACAACCCATCTCAAAAAATTAATCTTGTTGGTGTAACAGGTACAAATGGCAAAACGACTACTACATTTCTAACCAAATCGGTAATTGAAAAAGCAGGATATGAGACTGGGTTAATCGGTACGATTAATTATCAGATAGGAAAAAAAGTTATAACTGCAAAGGAAACAACCCCTGAATCTGTTGAGCTTCAACGGCTCATCTCAGAAATGGTAGCGGCAAAGATGAAGTTTGCAGTTATGGAAGTGTCTTCTCACTCAGCTATTCAGCACAGGATTGAGAATATTGATTTTAAGACTGCTGTTTTTACCAATATAACCACTGAACACATGGATTATCATAAAACATTTCCAAATTATATGAATGCTAAGGCAGAGTTGTTTAAGAATTTAAGAAAAGATTCTTTTGCTGTATTAAACGCAGATGACGAGTTTAGTGAATATTTTGCCGATAGAACTAATGCTAAGATTATATGGTATGGAATAAAAAATGATGCTGATATAAAAGCTGAGATATATAAAGAGTCCACAAGAGATGTTATGATCAAGTTAAGTTGTTTTGGAAGAGAAGTAGATATGAAAATACCATTTGTGGGTTTGCACAATGTTTATAACGCGCTTGCATCCGTTGCCAGTGCGATTTCACTTGGATTTGAACTTGATACAATTAAATCCGGTATAGAAACGGCATCTACTGTACCGGGGAGATTGGAAAACGTGCCTTGCGACCGTGGTTTTAAAGTTGTTATTGACTACGCCCATACGCCTCATGCTCTTGAAACAGTGCTACATGCACTAAAAAATCTGATTAAAGGAAGATTACTACTTGTTTTTGGTTGTGGGGGTGATAGAGATAAAGAAAAACGTCCGCAGATGGGAAGAATTGCTGACGAAAAATCTGACATTTTTTGGCTGACAAATGATAATCCGCGCTCAGAGGATCCTTTGGCTATTATAGATGATATAAAAGCGGGAATTAAGTCGGGGCGATCGCTTCATATTCAAACAAATCGATATAAAGCAATAGAGGACGCTCTTTCTGAGGCAAAAGATGATGATCTTATTATTATTGCCGGAAAGGGACACGAAAAATATCAAATAATCAAAGATACCATAGTTCCCTTTGATGACAGGGAGGTAGTTAAAAATATCCTTTCTAAAAACAGTGATGAGCTAGTTATATAAAAAAGATTAATCATAGATGTTGTATTCTGATCCCTGTGCCTTTTTTAATGTTCTTATTTGAAAGGTAAGTAAATGATTACAAAAGGGCTGAAAACAATTACTAGCCTGAATTGCATCTACATAATGTTAAGCTTGTGTGACCTCTCATATGCGATTGGTAATGACCAATCAGATCCATCATCGCCTGTACCAGCTCGTTCCGTAATGGTATGCTCTGATGGGTCGGGATTTATCGACAAACGACTCTTAATAGAAAGGCTTAGCCGGGCCGGCAAATCCACTCAGGCGGGAATAGCCTATACAGCCGAATGTTTTCATGCAGATAGTTTCTCAAAACCGGTTTACAAGCCAGTGCCAGATGAGTGTTCATACCCTGATAGTAATGGAAAGTTGCGTGACAACTTCATGTATAAAGATTGGTGTGAAGTAACGTTCGACAATGGAAAACATATATATGAAGCATACAAGGATATCGCTTTCAATATGGAATACACTCCGGAGCAACCTAGGACAGATATCTGGCAGACTCCTTATGAAACCGGGAACTCAAAAGAAGGTGATTGTGAGGACGCGGTCTTTCTCTTTGAATCACATCTTGCCTCAATGCAGAAAAACACAAAGATTATTTGGGGGTGGGTAATTGACAAAGATAGTAGGATTGCCAGAGCTCATGTGTGGTCTCAGCTGACAGATAAGGCTGGGGAGCAATATATTGTAGAAGGCTTCTCAAAAGATTGGGATGGAATAATACCGTTGGAAATTGTTGAAAAAACAGAATTGAGGAAACCTATATTTTCTATCACGCACTCAGAATTTTGTAGATTGTTCAGTTTGGTATCCAAACCTGATAGTTGGCAGATATATCAGTCGTTAATTGATTTATGTACGTCAGCAAATTTCATAGAATTTTATTCCAGGAATTTAAATATTTTGCAAGGTAGGGATTCGTACTTTGATCCGGATTACGGATTCATTGGATATCTTCTGGATACGCAGAAGAAGTCATATAAGGATACGATATCCCATAGGCGCTCAACCAGAGCAAACATGCTTCCCTCTATGGATAAAGAAATATCCAGTATTTTGAAAAAACTTTATGAGCTTTTTACTAGATATGAAAAACAAAAGGAAGATTTTGAATCAAGCATGCAAGGAGTTTATGGAAGTTAGAATAATATTAACTTTAAAAATAACCTGAATTGTAGAAGATAAAGAAAAATGAATAATATAGAAATTTCTAATGTCTTAAAGGCAATTAACGGAGAGTTATTACTTGGTAGTCCGGGATCACGTATTACGGGAATATCTACAGACTCAAGATCTATCAAAGAAGGGGAGCTGTTTTTTGCCTTGGAGGGTGAAAATTTCAATGGCCATAAATTTATTGATCAGGCTATTTCAAATGGTGCCGCCGGAGCGGTAATATCAAGTGAGAAAGATGCCGTTTATTCATTGCTCAAGGGAGTTGAGAAATGCATCTTGATAGAAGCTGCTGATACATTAAAAGCTTTGGGTGACCTCGCAAAGTTTTATCGTAAAAGCTTGAGAACTGATTTTGTTGCAGTGACAGGTAGCAATGGCAAAACAACTACTAAAGACATGATTTATCATGTCCTTCGAAATTTTAATAACGTAACCAGGTCCAGGAAGAGTTTTAATAACTATATCGGAGTACCGTTAACAATCTTCGATTCAGATTTCACTCAGGACTTTTGTGTTGTAGAAATGGGTACTAATGCCCCCGGAGAAATTAGAAGGTTATCTGAAATTATATTTCCTGACTTCACTGTTCTAACCAACATATCCTGCACACATCTTGAATGTCTCGGTAGTATTGAAGGTGTTGCAGATGCGAAAGCAGAACTCATCGAAAATATGGCTGAAGATGGTGTTTTGATCACGAATGCTGACGACGATTGGTGTAATCGCATTGCAAATCGTTTTGATGGAAAGGTTATAACTTTTGGTTTTAATAAAAGTGCTGATGTAAGAGCATCAAACGTTAAACGTAATGATTCAGGTTTCACCTTTACTGTAAACAACGCTTTCACATTCAAACTAAATGTATTAGGCAAGCACAATATCTATAATGCAATGGCTGCTATAGCAGTATGTAATGCAGTTGGAATTGGTATGGGAGATATATGCGGCAAACTAGTTGACGTTAAGCTTCCTCCTATGCGGATGGAGAAACAGGTTTGCGGTGATATAGTAGTAATAAACGACGGATATAATTCAAATCCCTCATCAATGTCTGCCGCATTAGAGGAGTTTTCTCAATTGACTACTCCTGGTAGGAAGATACTCGTATGCGGTGATATGCTTGAGTTGGGAAATTATGCGGAAAGTCTGCATAGAGAAATTGGTGCACAGGTTGCCAAGGCAGATATCGATGTTTTGTGGACAGTCGGTTCCTTCTCCAAATTTGTAGCAGAAGAAGCCATTGCCAATGGTATATCGGAAGAGAGAACTCGGAGCTGCGAAACCTCGGAAGAGATATCTTCTTTCGTTGCCTCGCAATTAAAGAAAGATGATACCGTTCTAATAAAAGGATCAAGAGGAATGAAACTTGAGAATGTTGTACATCAGATTGAGAATTGTTTTTCAAGGAAGGACGAAAACAATTCTGCAATGCTGAGTTTGGTTTGAATCTACGAAATTGACAGGTAGGCCTTTACAGAGTTATTAGTCGCGATGGAGAAATATATTGTTTTATAAATTGATTTATCCTCTACATGAATATTTTCAGGGGCTTGAACTAATAAGATATATATCATTTAGGGCAGGCCTGGCAGCTATTACGGCTTTTTTCATAAGCGTGCTTGTGGGGTCACAAGTAATAAAGATACTTAAAAGACGTAATGTTTCAGAGGATACTTCTAAAACAGATTCTGAAACACTAAAAGATCTTCACAGCGAAAAAAAAAATGTACCCACAATGGGCGGTATTATCATATTGATTGCAATTATAGTTTCAACCGTGCTTTGGTGTGATATTTTTAACATTTATATTTTATTAGTTTTGTTTACGGCTATTTGGCTTGGCATTCTAGGGTTTTTTGATGATTATATAAAACTGACGCAAAAGCATTCATCGGGTTTAACCAGTGGATCGAAGCTTTTCTTTCAATGTGGACTCGGGTTGATAATAGGCTTAATACTGTACTTTCATTTCAAGGATATTGAAGAGGGAACAAGGCTTGTAATACCATTCTTCAAAGGAGTTAGACCTGACCTTGGAGCATTTTATGTGTTGATGGTAATGTTTTTCATAGTAGGAATGTCAAATGCCGTCAACCTTACAGACGGCCTCGACGGGTTGTCAATTGGGTGTACGGTGATTGCGGGTATGGCGTTTACGTTAATAGCTTACATTGTAGGAAGGGTTGACTTTAGCAGCTACTTACAAGTTCCTTACATTGCAGGTGCCGGTGAACTCAGCATTTTCTGCTCTGCATTGGTGGGCGCCGGGCTGGGGTTTATGTGGTTTAATTGCTTCCCTGCACAGACATTTATGGGAGATGTGGGCTCATTGCCATTGGGTGGCATACTTGGAATTGTAGCTATTATTGTAAAACAGGAGCTTCTTATTTTTTTTATAGGAAGTATCTTTATTGTAGAAGCCGTTTCCGTTTTATTACAGGTTTGTGTATTTAAGTTTACACGTAAGAGGTTGTTTTTGTGTGCACCCATACACCATCACTTTCAATTTAAAGGTTGGCCGGAGACCAAGGTTACGATGAGATTTTTTATAATTGCCGCAATAATGGCACTCTTTAGTTTGATAACACTGAAATTATGAATGTATTTAGAAGCGAACATGCATATGGCGAAGATGTGCAATCTGATAAGGATGCAGGTAGTAACTTTGCCTCTATACGTAGTTTAGAGCCAACAAATATCATAATGTATCTTGTTACGACTTTTCTAGTAATCGGAATAATTATGATTTACAGTACAAGCTCTGCGAAAGTGACCGATAGCACACATACAATGAACACTGCTTTCTTAAGGCATATTATGTGGGTCGCCATTGCGATTATAGGCATGTTGATCATGATGAGAATTGATTATCATTATCTCCAAAAATATAGTACAGCAATTTTCATAATTGCGCTTGCCGGTCTGGTTGTAGTGCTTATACCGGAAATAGGAACAGTTACTTATGGTGCTCGTAGGTGGGTAAGATTCGGAAGCTATTTTGGATATCAACCATCAGAATTTGCGAAACTTGCAATGATTATTTTCATGTCAGGGTATATTGCAAAGAACCAGGAAAAGATGTCAACTTTTGCAAGAGGTTTTGTTGTTCCGATTGTATTAATAGGTGTTGTTTCCTTGCTTATACTTAAAGAGCCTGATTTTGGTACGGCCATGTTTATCTCAATGATTTCCTTTGTTTTGATAATGGTAGGAGGCACCAGGATAATCTATGTGATGTTTACAATGATCGCTTCAATTCCCCATATTTATCAAATTTTACACAATATTCCAACATATCGTCACAACAGACTGCTGGCATTTCTTGATCCCTGGAAAGATCCTATGGGAATTGGGTATCAAATAATACAATCATGGATTGCGCTTGGCTCTGGTGGTATAGCTGGTTTGGGAATGGGAGAGAGCCGCCAGAAATTGTTTTTCTTGCCGATGAGTGATAACGATTTTGTCTTCTCAATAATAGGCGAAGAATTTGGATTTATAGGGACGACAAGTATCGTTGTTATGTTTGCCCTGTTAACATGGCAAGGCATAAGGGTTTGCAAAACTACATCGGACCCATTCGGTTTTTTTCTTTCACTGGGCATAACCATCTCGCTTGGTTTACAGGCGGCTATCAATATAGCTGTGGTCACCGGCTCCATACCGACAAAGGGACTACCATTGCCATTTATCAGCACTGGAGGTTCATCAATACTATTGTCTATGCTGGCGATAGGGATACTTTTAAATATCGCGAAGCAATCAGGAAATACTGATGTTTCGGCAGATAATGTTGAAAGTAATAGGAGTGTTGCCACTTGAAAATTGTCTTTGCCGGTGGAGGTACAGGTGGCCATTTAATGGCTGGTCTAAGTATAGCGCAGGAAATATCGTCCAGGTTTCTCGGTACGCGCATTATTTTCTTTGGTACAAATAGGAATAAAGAGTCGAGATATATAGAAGAGAGTAACTATGAGTTTAAACCTATTATGGCATGTAAGCCAACATCGTTTATTCGCTTACCTCTATTTGCCTTTGCCTCTCTAATCGGGATAATACATTCCTTAATTAATCTTTTTATAATTAAGCCGGATATAATTATTGGTTTAGGTGGTTACGGTTCAGCACTACCGGTAGTTGCTGCATATATCATTGGCATTCCAATTGTCTTGATAGAACCGAATGTTATACCGGGAAGGGCTAATCTAAAAATGGAAAGATGGGCGGATGCTGTTCTATGCCATTGGGAAAGTTCAAAAAAGCGATTCAAAAAGGGAGAAGTTGCGGTTACTGGTGTACCTATACGAAGTGGTATCCTAGAAAACCAGACAGAGGTTGACAACAATCCGTTTGGACTGGATTCTCAAAAAAAGACATTATTAATAATGGGTGGTAGTCAGGGCGCCCAGACTATAAATAAAGTAATGCTGCAAAGTATTCCGAAGCTTCAGACATTGGTTCCCAGTCTGCAAATTATACATTTGACCGGAAAACATGGATATCAAGAGGCAAAAGAGGTTTATAACGGTACGGGGATAAACTCTTTTGTTTCCGAATTCTATAATGATATAGGCGCTGCTTATAAATTGTCAGACCTGGTTATTAGTCGTTCCGGTGCAAATACGATTGCAGAGATTACGGCCGTGGGTATTCCGGCAATTCTTATACCCTATCCATATGCGACAGACAATCATCAGTATTGGAACGCTTATGAATTGTCCAGTGCGGGAGGGGCCCTGATCATTAAGCAGGAAGAACTGGAGCCTGAAAGAGTTACGAAGATTGTATCTGATTTGCTCATGAACGATGAAAGATTGGATAACATGAAGAAAATAAATAGAAGCCTGAGCAAGCCTTTTGCTGCTGCAAGGGTTGTCGATAAGATATGCCAGACGCTTAAAGAGAAAAAAGTGAAGAAGAATGTGTTTGGTTTTGTTCGTCCTGTTTAGCGTGAAATGCTGTGAAATTTAAAACAAGGTGCTTTGCGAAAGAAATGAAACTTATATCAAAAGAACACAATCAGAAAACAGATAACAAAAGCAATCTTGATCTTCTTGCTCATGGTGGTGCTCATGGAAAATATGTTTACTTTATTGGTATTGGCGGTGCGGGTATGAGTGCGATTGCTAAGATTTTAATAAAAGAAGGCTACATTGTATCCGGATCAGACATGGAGAGCTCTCCAGTAACATATGAGCTTGGGGAGCTAGGTGTCAGGATTAACACAAAGCAGGATGGCGAATGTCTTGACCCAGATACAAATCTTGTCATAACTTCGGCGGCTATCAATGAAAATAATCCTGATCTTAGAAAGGCAAGATCATTGGGATTAAAGGTTGTTAAATATTCTGAGTTTTTAGGTGTTTTAATGAGAACAAAATATGGTATTGCCATTAGCGGTACACATGGCAAGACAACAACAACTGCAATGATTTCAACCATATTACAAAAAACCGGCCATGAACCTACCTTTGTGATTGGTGGTAATGTATCAGGGATTGGGGGTAATTCCCGTCTCGGTAGAGGAAGCCATTTTGTTGCTGAGGCATGTGAATTTGACAGGACATTTCTGAATCTGACACCACAGATAGGTGTAATTACTAATATTGAAGAAGACCATCTGGATTATTATAAAGATCTTGATGGGATAACGGAAGCTTTTGCAGAATTTGTCTCCTTAATCCCGAAAGACGGATTACTTGTTGTAAATAATGACGATATAAATACTAGAAAGGTTATCAAGGGCGCAAAATGCAAGGTTGAAAGTTACTCAATTGTTATGGCATCTGATTTTCTCGATAAGATCACTACTGGCAGTAAAATAGACATAGAAACTCATGCTCATGAACTATCAATTGATAATGAGCTTTATGAAAGAGCCAACGCTGAATCTGGTGCAAAATGGCTTGCTATCGTGACCAATTCAGACAAGGATGAAAATCATTTCAGCGTGTTTAAAAAAGGTGAATATTATGGTGACTTCTGTCTCAAAACACCTGGGTTACATAATGTGTCAAATGCACTTGCCGCAATATCTGTATGTAATCACATAGGAATAAACGGAACAGCCGTAAAGAAAGCGTTGGCTTCATTTAATGGTGTAAGTCGACGTTTTCAAACGATCAGTAGTAAAAACGGGATTACAATTATAGATGATTTTGCTCATCACCCGACAGAAATCAAAACAACCTTGGCAACGACAAGGACTATCTATCCATCACAACGAATTTGGTGTGTATTTCAGCCACATCAGCATCACCGCACAAAACTTCTTCTGAAAGGATTTGCTAAGGCGCTCACACTTGCCGACAAAGTAATCATCGCCGACATTTACGCTGCAAGAGATTCGGATAGAGAAATGGCGTCAGTCAGCTCTCTGGATCTAAAACGTGAATTGCGGGCGATAGGTGGTGATGTAGAATATGCGGGGATCAGCGCTGAGATTATAAGTAGTTTATATTCAGGTGTAGAAAGAGATGATATTATTGTGGTTCTGGGAGCGGGTGATATTTGGAAAGTCGCTCATGCTTTAAAAAACATTCTCGAAAGTAAATATGATAAATAGTCCGGAAATTATTAGCGAAATATTCAGGTATGACGTTTCCCTTCAAAAATATACTTCTTTCAGGACAGGTGGATCAGCAGAGATATTTGTGGAGCCGTTGGGTGTCTTAGAGCTTAAGAGGGTGCTGCAGTTCTGTAAAGATGAGCAGAAAAAGGTATTTATTTTTGGAAAGGGCACAAACCTCCTTGTTGGTGATAATGGAGTTGATGGGGTGGTGATACATTTAGGTGGAATAAATTTTAAGAATGTAGAAAGAGACGGTAGATATGTGGTGTCCGGGGCTGGAGTTAATCTTCCAAAACTTATCCGTACGGTAGCCTTAAGCGGATTTGGAGGGTTGGAGGCATTGGCAGGGATCCCTGGTACTGTTGGCGGTGCAGTAATGATGAATGCAGGAGGAAAATATGGTGATATAAGCGACACGATTAGATCTCTGACTACGATGGCCTTCGATGGGACTATTATTAAGTATACGCGTGAAGACGTAGGCTTTGAATACCGTGGGTGTAATCTAAGTGAACAAATAGTAATTGAAGTAGAATTCGAGCTCAACGAATCTAAAATAGAAGTTGTTCTGGAAAAGATGGATGAAATTTATAATGAAAAGCAGGAAAGCCAGCCTTTGGGGACATTTAATGCGGGAAGTATATTTAAAAATACATCTCAATATAAGGCGGCAGAACTTATTGATAAGGCAAATCTCAAAGGCTTAAAAGTGGGAGGCGCTGTTGTCTCAGAAAAACATGCAAATTTTATAGTTAACACCGGGAGTGCTACCAGTACAGATATACTTGAACTGATAAAAATAATTAAAGAAGCCATCAAGAAAAAATATGATGTCTCCTTGGAAGAAGAGATACATATTTGGTAGCCATGCAATATTATATTGATAATAGGGCAGTAGAGTAAGGTAAGGATGTAGTATTGAGCTGAGGCATTTTGGAATTTATCACGAATAAAGAAATGCACAGAGAATACAGAAAAAATAAAAACCCGAAAAACTAATAGGGTGCTGTCTGTCATTCTCTGTGCATAAATAATAGGGAAACCTTATACATAATGTTTGAATCTGAGAATATATTGGGGATTGTTGTGGCTGACAAAGAGGGAATCATAAAGTCAGTTAGCCGCACTAATGGCAGCTTGCCTTCCAGTCTGATTGGTGCCAAGTGGTATGATGCTTTTTCTATACCGGTTGAAGAGGTGCATGTTGCAAAAGAAAGAAGTCCTGAGATTTTTAGATCACGTGAGTCTGGAGAAAAACTGTCTGTATTTTCTTCTTATGACAAAGAAGGAAGCGTTTTCGGATTTCATATTTTAGTAGAAGAAAGTTGTGAAGGGGATAGCTACACACAATCCTTGAATAAAGTATCATGTCTGGGGGAAATTGCTCCATGGATTGCCCACGAAATTAATAATCCGCTGGCGTATGTGTCGGGATGGTTACAGATATTTCTTGCTGAAACAGAAGATGCTGACCCCAAAAAGAAAACCTATAAAACTCTTATCAGTGAATTTGAACGTATCGCTACTTTATCTAGCAGTTTGCTTGATTTCACAAGACAAACACCCAGGCCAAAGAGAACTTTTGATGTAAATCAAGTAGTTGAGGAAGTCGTGACTATGATTGGATATACATTGAAAAATGAAAATATCGAAATAATAACAGATTTAACGTTATCTGATATTGTGGTGTATGGAGATAGTAACAGGTTGAAGCAGGTTTATATAAATTTGATGCAAAATGCAAGGGACGCCATGCCAGATGGGGGAACTATACATATAAATACAAATGACTTCGAGGATGATTCTGTCATGATTCAATTTCGTGATACGGGATGTGGAATGAGCAGAGAGGAATTAAACAAAGTATTTTGTACGTCATATACAACTAAAGACTATGGCAAGGGCTCCGGCCTGGGCCTGTCAGTGTGTGGTTCTATAATTAAAGAATTTAGTGGGACTATAGGTTTAGATAGTAATATAGATCAAGGTACCGTTGTTTCTATTATATTGCCAAAATGCAGTTGGGATGAACATGTCTCAAATGTCGACCAATAATAAAATCTTAGCCATCTTCAGAGAAGATGAGAACATGAGAGCGGCTGTCAAGCTCTTAGAGACTAAGGGATACGACGTTTTTTATGAAACAAGTGTATTTCAAGCAATTGCCACGGTTACTGAAAGTAAAGTAGACGTTATTATTCTTGATATAGATGATTTGGAATTAAAAGAACTGGAGTTTCTTGATGTTGTAAAAAAGCTTAATCCGAATCTATTCATTTTGATTTCTTTTTGTAATTCGAATAGGGAAAAAGCTATTAAATATGTCGAAAGAGGAGCTGATTGTTATATTTTAAAACCTTTTTATTTAAGTGAATTGTTTGCCATTGTTCACAACTTTTCAGACAGAATTAATCAGAACGGAAACTTCCTACAGAAATCATCTGAAACGAACAGGACGATAGACAATCTTGCTTTAAGAATCGCACATGAAATCAACAACCCATTAACGACTATCAGTGGCCAGCTGCAATTACGATTATTACAAACGGAAAATAGTAACCCTGATTATCATGTTTATGAAACACTTGAGGAGGAAACCCAGCGAATCGCTGAGACGGTAAAATCTTTAGTCGCCTTTGCTCAACCGAGAGAACCTGTCAAGAGTGCTGTAGATTTAAACGATATCCTGAAAGATGTAATTTGTTCCTTTAAAGATACAGGGCTGGGAAATGGGGCTCAGATTGTTGAGTCTCTTGACAAAAACATGCCTGCAATTATGGCAGACAAAGAGCAGATTGCTCTGGCTTGCAGGAATATAATTGATAATTCAAGAAGAGCCACCAATGGGAAAACCTGTTTGGAAATAGTTACCAAAATGGGTACGAGTAACAATATAAATGTCTTTTTTTGTGATCCCGGCAGGGGTATTCCTTCTGATGTAATTGATAAAGTTTTCGACCCCTTTTTTGTAGAAAATGATGAAGAGAGAGGAATGGGTCTTGGGCTTTGCGTCTCTCATGACATTATAAAAAGGCATGGAGGTAGCCTAACTGCAAAAAACCAGAAAGAGAAGGGCACTGTTTTTCAAATTGCTCTTCCAATAGAGACAACCTAGGTGCCTCTGGATTTCAAAAAATAGTACGTGAGTAATCAAATTAGACAAGGGTGATCTCTCCGATTAGGCTTGAATAACAGTGATCTTGCAAAAGAGCAGTCGCATTATTGTGTTAAAGAGAATGCAGAATGGCAAATAAAATGCACAGAGAATACAGAAAAAATAAAAACCCGAAAAACTAATAGGGTGCTGTCTGTAATTCTCTGTGCATCTAAAATATTGAT
>ENA-OREN01003257-OREN01003257.1-marine-metagenome-genome-assembly--contig:-NODE-3257-length-15275-cov-4.108238_pt1 | contig 15275 bp, 24 predicted proteins | sample MGYA00248624_ERZ508555 | MGnify/ENA primary metagenome ERZ508555 (study PRJEB26222, sample SAMN06267773) | marine metagenome | isolation source: Saanich Inlet, British Columbia, Canada | place...
TAGATACTATTTTGGTTATTACGATTATATAATGTCAAGTTATTGTTCATATTTAAACTGCGTAGTATGTTACTCATGTGCGTAACATATTACTCGCGTGGTGTAGTATTCTACGCATTAAAATTCTTCTTCAACGGTCAATTTTAGATTATATATTTCTGGTGCTACTTGCTGCATATCTAAAGAGTTGTTTGCGAACCGGCCAAAGATATGTTCAGATTCCGCATTATCGCCTTCCGAATCTTTATCAATCGAAAAGATAAATGGAAGATGATTGCCGTTTGTTTTATTCCAAACATCGTTCACGAAATTATCATCATCCGCTATAATATCATATTCATCCGGCATAATATCCGTGTTGTTAATAAAGCTGAAATTCATATCGTATATTAATCGCCCGCCTTGACTTTCATATCCGTTGGAAGCTGTCGTAAAAGGAGATTTAGACGTACTGCCCGCCGTTCTACCGTATGTTTTCAAGTTGCTGAATCGCTGTCCGCCATAAGATTCCTGTAAGTCGTTCATTCTGTTATATGAAATCATCCGGGTAATATTCATGTCCGGGGCGTGTGGCATATCGTAATATTCCCCAATCATAATACAGCCCACAAATAGATCGGTTGCGCTGAATGTGTTTGAAGAATTGCCTTCAAACTGGATGCCCCAATATCTTAAAGATTGTTCTGTGAATTTGATAATCGTGCTTCCATCGGTTGCCGGAGTTACAATACTTGATGCGATTGCATCTGCATTAACGACTTCCACCGGAGTATCCATAGCCGTTGCGCTTCCCATGTTCACCGCCTGGACGTGGCTTTCAGTATCGCTGGCTTTAATTAAAACCTTCGCATCCGCAGAAGCCATGTTGTGATTCAGTATTGCCACGAATGACTTTTTAGTGGATGTGCTTTGTGTGTCTATATTAATAAGGACATGATCCGAGGTATTTGCACTTGTATCAAAATCCACCTTATTTAATGGGCGCATATCAAACAATTCCGCTTCTGATCCTGTTTGTATCCCGATTAGATTCGATCCGGTAATTACGTCGAAGTTCCCATCCTGTCCGATACCCCGATTCATCAAATAATTGATATGGTCTGTATAAAATCTTGGTGTCCCGATATTCATGTTTGCCATTTAGCTTACCTTTATTGCTTTTATTGAACAGCCTGTGACTGTTTTGGAAATGTCTGCCACGATGAAATAACCCGCCGCCATATTATCCCAGGTTGTTGTAACCGAGGAAAAAGTGTCGGTGGTGGAATCCCATGATCCGCCCATCGTTTGACCGTAAATTTTTAAGTCTTCCGGCCAATTGCTAAAATTTATTATGTCACCAATCTCAAGGTGATTGTACTTCGGACGGACACAACTGAAATTCACCGTGTCCTTACGGTCTTTCATTATCTCTAAATATGCCGAAGCCAAAGCCGATGCGGTTGTTGAATCAATTATCTCATTGGCTTCCATTTCGAGGATCATCGTTTGATTGTATCCGCTTACCGTTGTTCCCGCGCTTGTGGAATCGGTTGCGGTGGCTTCTGATTTGTTTTGCTTTGCCCCGTAATCGTGATTGTATTTAACGAGAATGGAATTTTTAACTGCACCGAGCGATGTTTTCCCGACCTTACCCAAATCAATATCATTAAAATCAATGGTCTGATCGGCAGAAGAATAATCATCGGTGCGCCTTAATGTCTTGATCTTGAATTTCCCATCCCCGCCGATAAACACATAGGATAGACACAATTGCCCAAGTCTTTCGACTAACGATTTTGAATGGATAAATTTATATTGAGAAAAGGCGAACTTTATATCGCTGACTGCATCTTCATATATATCGCCCAAATATCCGCTGCTTGTATTTCCCGAAGTATCAAATGAAGCATAATCAATTTCATCTGAAGTCAATCCGCTGATAATATAGCTTTCTCCACTTGCCATGATATTAGTATCAAGACTTAATGTGGTTGCGCTATCTCTTGCCGTTACCATTGCGCTTGTTTTGTCTGTTATATTGTAAACGGTCTGGCCGACAATGCTTGTGGCAAACGATGCCGCAGAATCAACCAATTTATTTGAAGTGGTGCTTGTTCCCGATCCCGAATAAAGAATACCTAATTCGGATCGTAAAATACTTTCAATAATAAATACAGGATTTTCAATTAATGCGTTTTTGTTATATCCTTGATTCCTTGAATCGGCATCTATATATGCGCCATATTGCCTTCCCTTGCCCGAATAATAAACATAATCAATCTTCGCCGGTGTTAGTTTAGATACGGTTCTGGCGACTATCCTTTTATATTCTCCAAAATCGACAGTCTCTACGCCGGTAATATGATGATCGATAGTTAATGTAAGCGGAAGCCATTCTTCCACCATTTCTTCAACTTCGTGGGAATCAATATCTTCAATCGTAAAATCAATCTGCATCCCAGATTCGGATATTTCGACGGATTCATTTGAATCAACTGATTCTAAAGTATAAATCATATCTCCTTCAAAATCCCAAGCATCCCTTGTCGCGGTATATCCAGAAGTCAAAGATGTTTTGGTTTCGGAATCACTCGATATGCTATCAAGACTGACACCGCCACCGGATTTCGTTGTGATTGTAAAAACATCACCGCTTCCGCTTAAATTTGTAACTGTTCCCCATTTTATCAATGCAGAAATGTCACTATAAACACCTAATTTGTTAATCTTCGGTAAAGCAAAGGTGAGCGTTGCGTCTGAATTATTAGTTTCTGCTCCATTCGCCGCCCAACTTGCTACCGCTTGAAAATCTCCATCACTAATTCTCGCCGCATTTGATACAGAATAATCATTTGAGCCGGTGGCGGCTGCAATATTTGATGTACTGATTGGAAGATATACAGATGCGGTGCTTCCTCGATATTCTATTTGAGGGTTGTTGCTTACAGAATTATTCGCATTAGTAAGTGTGGGATAAAAACCATTTTTAAAGACATAAATATTTTCAGCATCTAAAGTATTAACGGCTTGGCTATCTACCTTCGCTTCTGATTCTTCTCCTTGCACATCCCATTCATCAGTAATAATTGCGGGAAACGCATTTTTATAGAAATTATAAAAACGATCAAAGTTTGTAGTTGGGATTGTTCCAATATCTGTTTTTTCATAAAAGTCTCCGTAAGCCATTGGAATCGGTTTGCCGACATTGTTTGCCGGAGCGTTTGTATATGTGGCAGAATCAACAGTATTGATCGGAACGGTCTTATGGTATCTTGACGTATTATCGAAAAGTGTCAAGGTTACATTGTTATTATCATAATTAATTTCACCAGAAATAACCCCGGAAGCAATCATGCGGGCTGCCGTATCAAGCGTTGCGGTTTCGTTTGTATTTAAAAACAATTCCCATTTGCGATTTGCGAAGTTATTATCAGCAAGAAGATCGGAAAATCGTTTGCCCTGGATGGACTTGTCGGCATTAATAAGCGTAACGCTCATATTACCGATTGAAGTGGTGAAGTTAAAAAAGTCTAATGATTGGCGGTATGTTCCCCAAGATGCAACCAATCCATAATATATATCAGAACCATCCTGTCGATGGCGATCACTTACACCAATGAAAGCCGATTCATCGTTGTAATATAGTTTAAGAACCCAAAACGCCGTTGTATTTGAGTTTTTAAGGGCGTTGGTAAGCGCACTATCGAATGTGAGCATTTAGCCAATCCTCGCCTGTCCTGTATTTATGGCTTTATTTATAGCCGGAATAATACTATTGGCAGCGAAATTATGATCGATGACACCCATACCTCCAAAATTTTGATTGATTGTGATTTTAGCACCGCCGCCGTTTGGGGATGGAAATGATTGTGTTGGGGATTTACCAAAAAGAAAACTCGCGACACCGCCAAGAATACCACCACCAAACAATCCCGTACTTGCTCCCATAACCGCGGAATATATTTTGGCTTGTGCGACCATAATTCCCAATTGAATTACGGCACGCTTCAATGAGTCAGATATATTGTCTCCCATAATAGCAGAAGTAAACAAACTTCTTGCCGTTTCGGCAGTCCATTGAGAAGCCTTGCGACTGTTTTCCGTGATTTCTGCTTGAATACGATTATAATCTGCCGACACTTGTTTTATTTTTTCAGCAGTAAAAAAAGTTTCTTCAGCCGCCTTTTTACTTTCTTCCTGGGTATCTTTTGCCGCCGCCTGTCTCTCCTCGATCTTTCTTCCCGCTGCATCAAGACCGCCGGCTAATGCGGCAAAGTGTGGAGAAATAGCCATTAACTGTAACTTTAATGATCCGAATGTTAAATCCCAATCAACGCCCTGTGCTTGTTTGACAAATTCAGCCAATACAGTTGCTGCGGTTGTAACAGGCTTAATAAAAACCTCTCCAATATCTTCACCCAAATCGCCCATTGCCATATCTAACTGCCTAACGGCTCCGGCCATTGTTTCGGTCTGGGCTTTAGCTTGTCCGCCAAATTTATCGGCAATATTCCCAACTAACGAATCAAGTCTTTCCGTTGAACCAACTGCACCGTTTACTTCAATTCCATAACGGCTCATAGCATTGGTTGAACTTCCCAAAGTCTTTGAAACAAGATCGGCGGCAGCGGTTAAATCCATTCCTTTTGCAGCCGCAAGATCAAGTGTTGCTTTGGTTGCTTTTTTTATGGCTTCTTCGTCATCCACAAATGCAGCAATCAACGCCTGTGCTTCAATAATAGCTTCATCGCCGAACATTGAGACTTTCTGTAATGCACTTGCTTGCTTTAATAAAGCCTGTGAAACTCTACCTAAAGATGCTTCAAGTTTCTTTTCAGCCAATTCTTGCGCACCGGCTAATTCAATTAATTTTTTAAATCCGGTTATTAAACCTTTAGCAGCGAAGAAGGCTGAACCGGCAATAGCGGCGGCCTTCCCCAAAGACTTCATTCCACCTTCAACACCTTTTAAGTCTTTCTTGGATTTCTTCGCCCCTTTTGTACGGACTTTAATATTTAGTTTTTTATCAGCCATTATCTTTCTTTGCTTTTTCTTGCATACAAACGTTTATTTCTCGATCTATAATTGAAAAACAATCCAATCGGTGCGCTGAAATATTGTCGAGTTCTCCAAGAGATACGTTGAATCTGGTTGTGTAATTATATTCGTTAATCATTTCCATCATCCAGGGTTCGACAATTTGATTGCAGTCTGCAAAGAACGGAACGGAATGGTACAAAAGTTGTCCATCCGTAAAGTCTTTACTTGGTTCACATATTCCATCTATTATGCTCCATATATCATTAACTGTCTGCACTCGCACCGGATCATGCTTATAAGTAACCGGGAGTTTCGCCACCGTATAGGGGAGGCTTCTATATATGTCACGCGGTTCGGGAAAGCCAAGTTGCCAACACCAAACCGCAAGGCTCAACCCCCGGAATCTTTTTTTGCCGGTTCAATCCCCAGGTATTCCAAGAAAACCGCCTGAAGGACTTCATCGACTTTAGCCATGTCCATATCCTTGAAATCGCTTTCACCTAAACCGGCGATTGCTCCCACTTTTTCAAGAACCTCGTAATATGACTCCACATCCATCTTCCCTTCCCACCAAACTTTCGCATTGAGTTTATGTAACTCTCGTCGTTCAGCGTATGTGCAATCATTTATGTCCCAATCTTTCTTTCCAACTTTAACAATCATTTAGACCTCCCTAATTGTTATGATATTGCCAATGTCCAGACGTTAGCCGTTGGCGTTGCTGCCGTTGCTCTAAAAGGAATCGTCTGAAATAAGTGTGATCCACCATCGTTAATCGAAGAAGCATCCACCATCGCATCGGGAATATCTAAAGTAAACCCAGAGGATTCATCTATTGAGATGTTTACCCCGGCACTTGCGCCCTGTAGTACACTTAAAGCATCGTAAACAGAATCATCACGCTTTGCGGACAATGTTCCGGTAACTTCCCAGGGTGATGTTTGGGTATATCCAAAGGGAAGATAACTTGAATAATCCTGTGAGGAAATCCGTTCAATTGATCTCGAACAAGTCATATCCCAAGAATCCAAGACAAGTGCTTCTGAATTGAATGTGGTTGTGCTTTTTGAGAAGATTGATTTCGGTGCTGCCGTATCGGTTGAATCTGCCTCAATCGTATTGGCTGCTTCCGAAGGTGCGTATGCCGTCCAGAATGTTGCATCACAAATCAACTGTCCCGCATCTGAACCGACTGCTTCTTTTATTGTAAAAGACTGAACGATACAGCCCTTCACGACAATATCATTTGCAGTTGCATCCGAACCGGCATTTGAAAAAACAACGGTTGTATGGTTAGCGTAAGCCGTCCCATGTTTCATGATTGATGAATTACTTGTCCCATTTCCTATTCCAATCGTCCCGGCAAAATCTGCTGAACTTGCACCATCGCCAAACGCCCATTGACATACAGCCAGAATTGAGGTTGGTGTTCCCTTGAATGAGACATCAAACGTCCAGGTATTCAAGTCCCGGCGATGCCGCATTTGATTTTCAAGCTGAACGTGTGTTCCACTCCGTTGTGGTCCGACATCTAACGCCGCAGAATCGTGTGGCATGGAAAAGGAAATAACGGGCAAGGCTAACCAATTATCGCTCGCATCGTGTGCCGTTCCTAAAGCGGTTGTGCTTGCATCTTTGGCGAACAATAGCGATATATTTGATTGGGCCTGAAAGTTAGTTTCGGCCATTATTTACTCCTTTTTTTCTTTTCCTCTACCTTAATCAAGTGCTTTTCCAACTCTTTAGGCAGATCAGTTACATTAATTTCTTCATCATTTATTAATTTGTTATGTTTGACGGGCGAACCAAAATGATTAAAATTTTCGCTGTCTTTTAATTTTTTATACGATGGCTTGGCTTTATACATATATCTCCAATGTGTTTGCTTCAAAAGTAATTGCAGAAGTCAGTATTGATGGATCGTCCTCGTCCCTTGCGTATTCAACTGACGTACATTGACCATTAAACCAGGCATCGGATTTATAAGCATTATTCTGCAAAAGTCTTTTTAAGTGTTCCGAGATATTTGACACTTTTTTAAAACTGCTTTCGCCATATTGTCCGCCGGACTTCAATTGATATGTGATTTCAATAGTATGTTCTCTCTCCTGTCCCGCATTTCCCGCCAATAATCCCACAAGACTATCTTCCGAAGGGGCAATCATAAACGATTGATTCCCTTTATGCTCATCAAAATAGACCGGCACTTTAAATTCATCTGCAATAATAGAATGAAGCGGATCGATAATTCTATGCCAGACAATATTTTCATATCCATCCGAGTCATCCGAACCGTAATTAAATGTATTGGATTCAGCAGACCATAGATTATAGTTCTCATTCCAACGTGGCGATTTGAGTGTCGCCATTAAATTCTTTCCGCCGTTGCGTATTTAATTGCCATTGTTCTTGAATCAACTATACCAGACACCTCTAATTCCCATTCATCATTAATTGTATAAACACCAGGAGAGAATCGAACTTGCATTCCGTGACCTACGTCTTGGAATCCGCCATCAATTACTTCAGCATCGCTTGACTTGTCAATCTTCAAGCCTGTATCGTCTGCCACATATGTATCATATTTAACACCAGAAGCGGATCCGGAAGTAAAAGTTCCCGCCGTACTAATAACAATTTTTATTACATCCCAATCCACGCCCGGAGTTCCTCGCACATCAATTATGCTTCCGGTGGTACTTGCATTAATTGAAATCTCACGTATGATTCCAGAATGTTTCGCTAATCCTTCATCCTGTGAAAGAGCGATCTGGCCGGTACGAACCATATCAAGGTATCCCGTACCTTCGGGATTCATAGCCATTGCCATTAGTTCATCGCCTTTTTCTTTATCGAAAGGACGTATTAAATCAGAACAAGCAATGATCGCCGTGCTTCTTACAATGATCTCCGGCCAATTGTTTCCTGTGGCACTCGCCGTCCCAACGCCTTTGCGTGGATAAATCGGAACCGGAAGGACATTTCTGACGAGATCGCTCGCCTTGCGGACCGCTTCAACCTTTAAATCATTCCAATCTCTACCCGATTCTATCACCAAACTGTTTAAAATAGCGGATGAAGAACTGCCTTGAAAAAACTGCAAGACTCCGGTGGATGCGGTATAATTAAATTCATCTTCGGCGTTAGGTGTATCAGTTACCTTCGTCATTTCTTCGCCATCTTTAAATAATTGATCCACATATCCGGCAGAATAAAGATTGTATAAATCAGTCGTACCAGATGCCACCCAATCGCTCGGGACCACCCGCCTTAAATTATAATTGTTTATATTCGGTTCAATAAATTGAAGATCATCTTCTTCATCACAATAGGTGGCTTCGTATGTACTCATGCTTGATGCACCTTACCTTTTAAATCTTTTAAATTAATTCTTGTCGGTTCTTCCATCTCTCTAATGGCAGATAATAATTCCACCAAGTCATCGAAATAGACTTCCGGGTTTTCAAAAAGCGTATTCAAATTGATGTTCTCCGCCTTATCCTTAATGATATTAATGGACTTGCCTAATGTCATACTCTGATTGCCCTTCTAAACCATCCAAACCAAAACTTCTCTTGGGTTGGTTTTTTAATGATAATCTTTGCAAACTTCAACACTCGATATGCTCTCAATCTGTCTGGTTCTAAATTCTTTGATCCACTTATTGTCGCCGTTCCAACCATTCCATCTTCTTTGATTTTGTGTGTGTTCTTTCCATTACAGGCTTGTTGCAATACCTTTGCCGCACCTCGCCTTCCAAAGTTCACAACCATATCAAAATAAACTTCTCGCAATTGGGTTGGCAATTGATCGGCTTTTGAAGGTGTCCAATAATCTTCATAATAAAGTTGCTTTGCTTCTTTTCTCGTCAAGTTTTTAATGTCTAAATCTGGGTACGCCCTCTTGGAAATCCCCATATTTGTTTCGCCACCGGCATCATTCTTGTCGTTGACATATCCGCCTTCAGACTCCAAAACATTATCAATTATTTCATCGAATGTCATTGTTTCTGATCCAATGTTTTTATTTCCAAGCGATTTTAAGCAACGCACCCAAGACATCGAGGATTTCTTTCATTATCTGCTTGCGTTCTTCATTATCGAGTTTACCGTCATCGGCATACGCTTCTTGAAGTGCCTTGAAAACCTCTTTTATTTCATCGACTAACTTCTTGTATCTCAAACCGACAAACGTCGCACCCCCGGCAACAATCAATCCCGCCAGGTAAAAGAAATTCGTCCAACTAAACCAATCACTCATATTATCTCCCTTTAAATAAGTAAGCTATGAACCCACCAAATACGACACCTATAACCGAACCGATGCCTTGCATAGCGGCCATCACGCCTTCCAATTTCCGTACACGTCCGTTCTGCATTTGAATTTCGAGTTTCAAATACCTCGATTCTTCATGTACGGAAGTCAACGTCGATTCTATACGTGCCAAACGATCCACTATATCCAAACGGTATTCATCAATCTGCGGTTTGTTCATCCTTCTTTTCTTTTTCTGCTTTAATCGTGGTTTCGTAACCGTTAATTAAGAAATTAATTTCTCCTAATCGCATATTCAACTGTTGGCGTTCTGCTTTCAGTTGTTCGATTCTTTTTTCCATATCTTCGCCTCCCATTTAGATTATCCTTCCAACGCTTCCACCTTTGCGGACAGTTCTTTAACTGCGGCAACAAGATACATATTCAAATCGTGAGGTGTGAATTGAAGCACATCTTCAACCAGTATTTCTTTTTCTTCCTCGACTGCTTCTATGCCATCAGCGGCTTCCACGCCTTCGACAATCACCTTTTCAAGATCGCCACCGATACTAACAGCATCAGGGAAAACATCTGCATATTCCTGCGCTATAAATGAATTATATTTTTTAGATGCGTTTATTTCTGGATGTTGTTCAATATAATCTTCGGAATAATTGAATGATACGGGTCGCAGTTGATTGATTTTATCAAGACCATTTTCAATCGTTTCTACATTGATCTTAATCCTTTCGTCAGATGTATTGGTCCAAGCTGTTCCTGTGCTTAATCCCGCAGACCCAGTTACATCTAATTTATGCGAACCGCCAGGAGTCATTCCAATACCTACATTGCCAGAGGCATCAGCAGACCAAACTGCTGCAGTTCCATTATCCTTTTCAAGTCTAAATGTCTGGTCGTCTCTGGCTGTAAATCTCCATTTATCGGCATCCGCGGTTCCTGAATCTGACCATAATGCAATTCTTGCATCTTGTCCAGAAGCTGCTTGAACAGTTAAAGCTTCGCCGGGTGCCGCAGTTCCAATACCTACCCAATTATTTGCCCCATCTACACTAAATGTTGTACCGTCAATCGACATTCCATTTACACCGCCAGACGTTACAAAGTCTGTATCAACAGCCAAAGTAACTGTCCCTCCGTTTAAGGTTGCATTACCAGATATATCAACCGCGCCATTTATATCGATTGTGGTTGCGTTTATTTCAATTTCTGTATCAGAAACCAGATCAAGCACACCATCTGCGCTTTGATGTATATATGATGCGTTATCACCAAACTCTAATCTGTTAGTTGATGTTATCATCACCGCATCTGTTGCCAGAGTAAGTGCGAAGGTCGTACCGTTATCGCCGTCTTTTACGCTGACGTGTGTTGTTGAATTACCGCCACCATCCGCATCAACGTGTAAAAGTTGCTCGTATGATGAAGCGATACTTTGTGAGCCTAAAGCTGCCATTTTAATATCTCCTTAATTTTAAACAATGTTTTGCCACTTGCGTTCTTCTCTCGTCCAAGTGTCATTTATACTTCGCCATAAATCCCGAACCAAACGTGCTGTCTGGCTTGGAATAGTGACGAATTTTAATCCTAACTTTAACATCAGCCGACGTATGCGAGACACGCACCCGATGCTAATGTAAATCCTGTGAATCTGCCGTAGATCGTCATTCCCTGGGGAAATGTTTCACCATCTATCGCAGCACCGCCATCCGCATCAATCAGCGTACCCGTTCCCGTATCGTCTGGGAATAGTTGTTCTGTTTCTGCGATTAGTCCCCCGCTACCGGAAGCGAATACTGTATCCTCAATGAATTGGATTGCCACAAAGACACCCGATCCCGCACCACAAGTAACGGCAGTCGTACCCGTTACAAATATTGAACCGGCTTGTCCCATTGCTAAATTCTGCGCTTCAACAACGCCATACTCTCTCATTGACATATTGTTTCTCCTTTAAAATGCCTTACCGAGCGGTCAGTCTCATGGGCATTTAGGTTAAATTTATTTATCGTCTTTTTTAACTTTAGCCTTTGGCTCAATTTTGCTTCCGTCTGCATTACATTCCTCGAAGCGATCTTGAAACGATTTTAAATCGTATTTCTTTTCATCGTATTCAACAACTACGCCACTTGGCTTTTTAAAATACTTACTCATTTTTTACTCCTTTAATAACGGGCGGGAGTTACCCCGCCCATCATCGTTAATCGGTTAAGATTAGGAAACGTCACTCAAGATAGAGACACCATAGGCATCTTTAACTTCAATTTCGCCCCAGAATCCGGTTGCCACGTATTTCGTTAGGCGTTCAGATTCTTCTCTTTGTGTTCTAATGCGGAATAAACCTTCAGCACCAACACCAAGACCAATTGCACCTTTAGACATTGCAAAGCCGGCTGCATCGCCGCCAGAACCCACATCTTCATTGATCTGATCGGACCAATACACGTTAAATCCCGCGATTTGTCCAACGAATCCCGTTGCAAAGGCTTCTTCGCCTTTAGCACCCATCATTCCTACAGAACGTGCGGTTGCGGTATCGGTTGTGCTTGAACCGGCGGTATCAATTGCCGTGTTATGTAGCAAGGATATGATTCCTTTTCCACCCCAAACTTGGGCGGGAGAAAGAACTAATGAATACGGCATTGGCGCACCGGCTGCTCTCAATTGGCGCATTGCACCAAATACATGAGATAAAGCCAATGAAGTACCCGCGCCACATTCAGTCTGCGAGAATCCAGTTCCTAATGCGGTTAGATCGGCATCAAGTTTGGCAGCTACGGCATTACCGAGAGCAGGACCAGCCTGGTTTTCGACGTCATCGCCCGAACCCATTAATACGAGATCACTCACTTGTGATTCGATAACGTGTTCAGAAACGGTTGCAGTACGAGCCGCTGAAGTGATAGCAATCGCAGTTGTAGCGGTTGCCTGTGTTGCCGCACTTACATTTGCGGACGTTAGTTTTGTCCAATCCGAAAATTGAACGTGATTTGATCCTTTTACGGCCTGTTTTACAGACACAAGAGGATACATTACGTTCACATGATTGAACGCAATCACCGCATCGCCAATGGTTCTTCCGAGTCCACCGGCAGCGGTTGTAGTATTAGTTAAAGCCATTTGCTATAACTCCTTTAATTTAATTAAAAAGTTAGTCATCATACGGCTTCTTCATCGTCCCCGGTCCGAACCCACTAAACACACCAACACTACCCGGCTTTTTGCCCTTCTGTACTCGCTCCCCACGTTCTTCATGAATATCAAGATAGTCGTCATAACTGACGGAAGAACCTTTGTAAGTACATTCAATATCTTCGCCACCATCTACTTTCTTGTGGCGCAAGTCATTGTCTGGATCGAGCGTTTTTTTAAATATATCAGTTGCCATAACCGATCTTTATATTGCCGGACGTTTGCGGATTGTTGGCCTTCTTGTATCCAGATGGATCAAGTGATGCCCATTCTTCAAACGAAGCATATCCGCCCGTCGATGTTGGTTTAGAGTTATCTACCGAAGCCGGTGATGGAGTCGTAGAAACTTTTTTGACATGGACTTCCAATTTTTCAAGTGGTAATCCATCGTAAATAGCACGATCTTCTTCTGGTAATTCGGCGAGCAAAGAATCTCGCTTCTTTACATTGTATTCATCGAAGGCATTGGCTTTCTTTTCGGCTGCTTCAAGTTTGGTGGTCATATTCGCCATGATCTGTTCGTATTCACCTTTTGATTCCATTTCTTTCAGCTTCCGAGATTCGGCCTGTTCCTTTGCATCCTTTTTGAATGTGTCCAGTTCAACCTTCAATGCGTTTTTTTCGTCCACCAATCCACTAAACCGTGCGTAAGGGACTTGATTGACGGGCTGCTTTTCTTCGCTTGCAGTTGTAGCGGTGTCCTGTTTTACGTCTGGGACTTCGACTTGTTGTTCACTCATTTTAACCTCTTGTTTGAGTTGTTTAATTCTTTCATTAAATGTTTTCTATAAATTCGACTATATAATCCGGCAATCTTGATTTCTGCCCTGTCTGATATGCCGCCCAAGATTCGGCAAACGCTTCACCATAAAATTCTGTCCAAGCGGCTTTCTTTTTTATATATTCAGTTGGTTCAATTTTTATCCATTTTTTAGCTAATTCATTCCACTTTTTTCTTTGATCGAAAGACAACACTCCGTTTTCAATGAGATGACCAAATTCATGGTGGATCATCGCTTCGCCAGTTGTATTGAAATGATACGGTTTCCCTTTTTTCTTTAGCCACAATTCATTTGTTGCTATTTTTCTTTCTGAAATCTCTTTTAAAGATTTGTATTGCCTTGTGTTAAACCCAATGATTTTATAGTCACCATACAACCCCTTTTTCAATTCTTTAAAACTTAATTTTAATTCTGGTGCTTTTGTCAAATCTTTTGGAATAATATTTGAGACTCCAAAATTATGACCCGCCGCAGTCTTGAATTTGCTTCCCTGTGCTTTTTGAAATTGTGAAAAATCACCGACAACCAAATCCTTTTTAATTCTTTTTGGCAAGACCGCCATTGCTTTAGTTATTTCATTCGCGTAATCTAATGGTAGCCTTGCGAATTTTGCACTCACCACACCATCCGCCTTCATCCATGCTATTGAATCTTTTACAGTCTTATGCTTACCCGCCATACTTGGGGCGGTAATATTTTTAACCGGCTTTGGCTTTACTAAAGGTTTATCAAAATTCTCGTCCTTATATCCGACAGGCAATATCTTGCATCTGCAATTTTGTTGGCACACACTAAATCCCGAACCCTCTCGTCCAATAGTGTCGAAGTATTCGCTTGTGCCTTCTAATCCGTGTCTCCCCTCGCAGTCGGGGCATACTTTGCCATCGCTTACCGATACCCATTGAAACATCTTAATGCCAGCTTTTACGAATTGCCCGTTTGCGCTCGCATTGGAAGAAAGTTCTACGCTGTTTCTCACAGTATTCTTAATATTGTTCTTAAACGCACCGAATAATGGTCCGCCACTATTTAAATCATTCATTAACGTCTGCTTAATTGCGCTGTCCGCCATGCCAGATGCTTTCATCGTGGTGATTAATCCCTGAAGCGACAGTGTAGTTTGGGCTGCTGATGTGGCAATCTGATTCGCAATGGATACTTGCAGGTTAGGCACGTTTAATCTGTCTCTCTATTTCTAATTCAGCCAGCTTCATAATTCTTTTTTCTACGTTCTTGGTAATACCAAACCATTCGCGAACCGGCAGATTCCCCGCACCCGTTTGATGGAAGCCACCTACATCGGACATCGTTACTTTTGTGGTCTTACCGTTCACCACATAAAACTGCTTCTCCCCTGGATGAATTTCGGCTTCTTGATTCTGTTTGGTTGCTTTTTCAACCACAAGATTTCTCATCTTTCCACTTCGGACTAATGTCTTTCCGCCCTTTTTCTTGGATGGCTTTAACATACCCTTTACGCCTTGACCTTTTTCTAATCGTTCAAAGTGATCTACTTTTACGATCTCCGCCGCCCGGTTCAATTCTTCGGTTAAATCCAATGTGATTTTCCTTAAATCGAAATTCTTTGTAATTGTGATTGCTTGATTAGCCACTTTTCTTTAGTACCTCTTTCGCAAACTTCTCACCTTGCTTCGCTCCCTTTTCAATCTCATCAATATGTTCATTCAAGAACGATAGACCGAGACTTAATAAATATCCTTCCGGGTTCTTCAATAGGTCATCCATATCAATCGATGGTAATATGCTATCGGCATTCTGTATAACTTCTTCTTGCAGTTCATCGATTTTAGCGATGTGATTAAGAACTAACTGTGCCAAGTCTCTTTAATCCTTCAAATATTGGTTGTTCGTTCTTTACCTCTGGTTGTTCTTCAGCAACCTCACCTAATAATTCGTTCACTTCATCATCGGTCATGTCTGGATTCATTTCTTGAAGGATCCTGCGCTTTGTAGTTAGTCCATTTGCAAGTTCCCAATCCATCTGAT
>ENA-OREN01003259-OREN01003259.1-marine-metagenome-genome-assembly--contig:-NODE-3259-length-15272-cov-5.331885_pt1 | contig 15272 bp, 13 predicted proteins | sample MGYA00248624_ERZ508555 | MGnify/ENA primary metagenome ERZ508555 (study PRJEB26222, sample SAMN06267773) | marine metagenome | isolation source: Saanich Inlet, British Columbia, Canada | place...
GCCTGTTCAATGTTGCGATTGCAAGCCAAAAACGCGCCTGCATAAATACAATTCATAATAGAACAATCAGAAAAATCAAAATATTCATTGTTTACACGCTCAATAATATCAAGCCCCGATAAAAACTCGCCAACAAATATTTGTAATATTTCTCGAACTTTGGCACTTTCTATGCTAATATCAACTACATCTTCACGTGTCTTATCTGCAAATGCTTGCAATTGAGGTAACACCTCGCTCCGCTCTATATCTAACGGAAATCTATACTGAAACAATTTCAAATTTTTATGATAATCCACATCATCTCTTGGCAGCATAAGCTCTTGAACTTTACGAATATCTGACGGGCCTAGCATTCCAAAAAATTTACGAATTTCCCCAGTAGATTTTCCATCATCATAAGCATTGACAACAGACGTTATATTTAAACCCTGCCTCTCCAATAAGGCTGGAATAGTCGAAGCAGCGCCACGACCACCATTCAAGATAACAACATTAATCATAAACAACTCCTCATATTAATTTTTCATAAACAGACTTATATCTTTTATTAGCTAACTCTAACCCTAATATAGGGCGTGAAACCTCACGAAGACGATATCCACCTTTTGCGACAATCTTATCCAATTCATGTGACACTTTCATTAAATCTTCATCAGAAAATGGATTAACTATCTTACCACCATCCAACTTATTGACAATTTTTGCAATATCCCCAACTCCATCATTAGCTATCACTGGTACCCCAGCCGCAAAACATTCAGCAATCTTTGTGGGTGATGCGGCCATTCTTGCATAAGACGGAAGGATGAAACTTACCATTAAATCCATTGCTGAAATAAGCAGTGGAACTTCATCACGATTGGCAGATTTAATATAAACAGAATCATGCAAACTATCTGGTAAATTACTTTTAACCAAAGCCTTTAGTTTAGAAACATCATGTGTAATGAGAAAAACACAACAATCTGATCGTATTTTTGCCACTATCTTAAAAAAATATAAAAATCGATCTAATAAATACATATTGCCAACAGACCCTAAGTACCCTATAACAAATGATTTTTTGGAAATATTAACCATTGCCCTGGCTTTTATTTTAAGAGTATCACTCGAAAGGAAAAAATGGTCGAAATCTGCGCAACAAGGGATGGTAGTTACTTTAGAAACATCACTTACCCCAAGTTTAACAACCTCATCAACAACCTCATCTGTCAGAACTACAACATGGTCAGATTTGGAAAGTATTTTTTTTTCCAATCTTTTAAAAAAATTATACTGAAAGTTGTGAGAAAAACGACTTAAATCCCACCCTCCTTTGTCTACACGCTCATCAACCCACAACCCACGAAAATCAAATAATAGTTTGGCCCCTAACAGTTGTTTAATAAAATAAGCAACTTGCGCTGAAGGGTGGCCCCGTGCATGAACTATTTTCACCTTATATTTATAAGTTAAGAAAAAAGCCATAATATACATTCGAACCAAGTCCCAACCTTTTCCAACTATTCCAAAGTCTTTTGTAAAATGCAATGGATACCACTTTATGCTATCAGACTCCATAACTTTTATAGTAGATTTATAAACATATTTAAGTCTTTCAGACTTTTCAAAACTTAATACAACAATATTCTTTTGATGGCTGGAAATACCCTTGAGATATGGAATAATTTGACTACCGCCCAATGGATCGGTAAGACCATCATAGGTAATATACAATATTGCCATAGGTATGGTCAGACCTCTCTCAAGAGACTAGAGGCCAATCTTATTTTAATAAATACTTTCATCTATTTTGAGAGGACAATACGAAACCTATTCCCATATATAGAGCCAAAAAAAGACCTTCCACTCATTGAGATGGCTATATTAGCAACAATTCTCTTTAAAATACCTCCATTAACGTAAGGCCATCCAGTATCGTAAACATCCCATAATAATATTTTATATTTTGGAAAACTTTGTGTAAACAGCATGAGCTGATTACATGCATTTAATCTTATAAAGTGAGTTGGTGGTAAATTAATAGGTTTGTTATTCAGGAGTCTCTTTAAATAACCCCAAAAGAAAGAAATAAAATAAACCAAACTATTATTATTTTCTAAAGGGCCTTCTATTACAACGATGCCTGTTTTAGAGAGCAACTTATTAAGATTATTCATTAATTCTATAGGGTTTGGCAAGTGAACTAGAACATCATTCATATAAATTACATCAAAAGTAGAATCACCCCATTTTTTGCCGTAAAAAAGATCATTTGGAGTAATTACTGGAGCGACAGCCTGATCAAGTAGAACTGTACTTGGGTCTACTTCAACACCAACGGGACTATATCCATGGTGTTTTAAAACCAACAAAAAATCACCAGATCCGCAGCCAAAGTCCAATACTCTTTTGTTTGTAGATTTATCAAATGATTCTATGAGCTTAATCGACTGATTATATCGACCTAAATTGCTATGAGAATAATGAATATTATGGTAATTATCCTTAGAAAAAATTTTACCTAGTGAAGATTTATCAGGAAAAGGAGTAATGTAGGATGATTTGCATACGGAACATGCAACATATGAATACTTTACATCATCGAAGTTTATATCATACGGAAATGTCTTATGTGAGGCTAATCCTCTACATATTGGACATATTCTCGCATCTATACTAATAGTTTTAGACATTAGGAAAAATCATACTACACTAACCTTTTTTAGTACATACTCATCACAGGCCGTATAGGACCCAATAGTTGAAAAGTGATGAGACCCTAAAGCTCCAAATTCACTTGCGTATATCTTTTTTATCGTGACTTCAGTATACTCATAATTATTAATTAGCTTTATCTTATTTATTGAATAGCCCGCACCATAAATACCAAACCCCTGCATTTGGCCAACCCTGTACATAATTCCATTTTTAATAAAGAAACCTCCATTTCTAGCCTTTGAAATATCATTTATTACAGGGTTATTTTGGTGTGGAATCCACTTTTTGTCTTTCAAATTATTAGCACTATAAATATATAGCCGGCTCGTATGAAGGTCACACCCAGTTTTATCAATATTTGTTAACAACCACCATGTATTGTCTTGCATAAAAAGTAAACTATCAGCTGCAGAAACATTGTCTAATAATACATTATATAGTGTGAACTTCCCACCTCGTTCATCATACCTATATAACCTGATCTGGTTTGATTTGTGTGCCTCTGGGAGCATATATAAACATTCATCATGCACAAACATGAATGGAAAAGATAAATGAAAAGGCTCCTCTAAGGCAACACCATCATCAATCAATTCATCTGAACTAACTATAAATCTTTGTATAATTCCTTTTTGACTATTAGCTAAAAACTTTTCAACAAACAAATATACAACATCATTAAATTTAATAAAAAATGGATCGGCATAATATGCGTTATTAAGTTCGTGCTCTTTTGGTAAATAATAATTATTTCCGGTATTCTTATCGACAACCTTAACTTGCCACAACATTTTTTCTGAATTAATTTTCCTATATAGTCCCATTCCTCTTCTTAACATACTGGTCAAACAATAAGAAAATGTTAGCCACAATAGGTAAAGATTTGAGGTTGGTGTATTTTTGACAGAAGTTTGTCTAATATCACTAATATCACTAATATCACTAATATCACTAATATCACTAATATCACTAATGATATTTTTAATTAGTCTGCAACAAGTTACTGTATATGAATGATCAACTTGGACAGTTCCTTGAAGACTTTTAATTAAAATCTCATTATTATCTGAAAAAATATTGGCAGTATATTCAATAAAGTCACATCTATTTTTTATGATATTCAATATATTTAAATATGAATATCTCTTTTTAGAATTATCAACTCCACATCCACAGTTAACACCATAACTACATATATCCACTGAAACATGATTATTATCAAAAAAATTATTAAAATAGCTTTCGATATTTGTGCAAGTTAAATCCATATCACAAGTCTTTCCTAATATATATCTATCAAAAATTAATATTAATTTGTTCAGTGTTCTTGTAAACATAATAAAACTTTTACTAGTTACTAGATTCAATAAAATAATCAAGATATTGATTAGCTATAATTGGAAGAGAAAAACTCTTTGCTCTTTCCTTTAATGCATTACTATTATGATCTTTTCTTAAATCTTTAACAATAGTATTAGCCAATGTTTGATAATCGCCTACAGGAACTAAAGATCCATAACGACCGTTATCAAGAATTTCAGCCGGCCCCCCAGGACAATTAGTACTAACCACAGGAATTCCACATTCTAAAGCTTCAACAATAACATTCCCAAAACCCTCCCAAAGAGATGACAGAACAAATATATCTGCACTGCGATACCAAGTGTACGGGTCCATCACAAATCCAGGCAATATAACTTTATTCTTTAGGTCTAACTTAGAAATTAATCTTTCCAAATTACCTCTCATTGGACCATCTCCCAAAATAATAAGCTTTGCATCAATTTCCTTGGATACAATATAAAATGCTCTAATTAGGGTCTCATAATCTTTCTCAAATTTCAATCTCCCAACTGAGATAATATGGTAATCACACTTACCCCAGATTTTTTTTTGTACATCTTGTGACTCTCTTGTTGGATCAATACCTATAGCTGCAGGATTATAAATAATTTTTACTCGATTAGGACTCAAGCTTCCAATTAAGCATAAGTCCTTCTTTACCGCTTTCGAAACTACAATAACTCCACTGGAAAATGAATGTGTTAAGCGTAGCAATGCCTGAGCTAGATACAATGAAACTTTCAACTCTCTTTTAATTGACTCGCTGAGAATTACATGCTCACTTAAAAACAACTTTCCTTTTTTAAATGAAAACATCCATGCTAAAAAAACCATTGAAGTGAGTGGCCACATTGCAGATAAGACTATGTCTGGCTGACTATCCCTTAAATATTTAACAATTGGAAGAACAGATTGACGTATTTTGTTAACTCTCAAATCCCTAACTTTTATCTCAGTTGGCAATAATGACAATAATTCTCCCTTCTTTTGCAAAAGAAGAAAAGTTACGCTATGCCCATATTTAGACCACTCTATAGCGAGATTCACATAAAGTTTTTCTGCGCCACCTATGTGCAGATGTGGCATTACAATTGAAATTTTCAAAATCTAAGTTTCTAATATTATGATACTTCTGAATACAAGCACCGTTGAATTACCATTCGCATTCAATGCGACCAACTGATGAGCGTCTCCCAAATTTATTTAATAAATATTTCGAAAAAGGTAAGGGTAGATAAATTAAGATAACTGCTGCTATTAATTTCCATCTTAATACAATTAATGGGTGAACTTTAATAGCATAAAAAATTGCCTCTTTCCCATGGCGCTTATCCAACATTGTTACAAATGCTAATCCATCAGCAAGTGCGTCGTGTGCAACCCTCATATTTACTAGACTCCCTTCTCTAGATCTAGCATTTCCTTCTAGTAATGCAATCTTATGAAACTGGGTCAGTCTTTTATACACAGAATGCACATTTTTAGCATCATTATTATTATGATCTCTCATTACTACCAAATGCTCATCAACAAAATCAAAATCAAAAAATTGACTCATCATAAGAATGTCATATTCTGTACCCGTCCATATATTCTTTACTCCTATAACATCATAACAATAACGCTTTACTAATGGAGAAATCGGTATAACAACATCACCATTTAATAAATAATCCTTAAAGACATAACCACGAACAGATTGCATTTTCCATTCAATTTCTTTATTTAAGGATTCAAAATAACGATACCCGTGACAATACACAACTCCAGTAGAGCTGTGAGTCCTATCAAATAGCTCAACTTGCTTAGCAATCTTATTAGGAAGATACCAATCATCCGCATACAACATAGAGATATACTCACCTTTAGATTCTTCAATAGCATCGCCTACATGAAATGAGCCTTTCTTTCCAGGAGGATTATTATTTTTAAATCGTAAAATTTTAACCTTTTTGTTGTTAGAAAATTTCTCTATCTCCAACAGACTATTATCAGTTGACCCGTTATCAATAACAATGACCTCTATATTGCCATATGTTTGGTTTAATGCGCTCTCTATACTCTTACCCACAAATTTCTCGTAGTTATAGCATGGAATTATTATTGATACTAATGGTGTTGTGTTATATCTTTTAGAGCTATTTAACATGAACTAATAGAAATTTCTGGAATGGCAGTAACAAACTTAACACCCCATTCTTTAGAGTAACCTAGTTGAGAAATTATTTCATTTTTAAGATTCCAAGGAAGTATTAAAATATATTCTGGCTTATCCTCTTTTATCATTGATTCCGCAACAATCGGAATCCTACTTCCTGGCATGTATCTACCTTGTTTTACAGGATTCAAATCAACCACATACGTCAATAAATCTTGCCTCACTCCAGCATAATTTAACAACGTGTTTCCTTTAGCAGCAGCGCCGTATGCAACCACTTTCTTACCATTTTTCTTTGCGTCTATTAAAAATGATAGTAAATCATCTTTTATTTTGTCTGCTTTTTTTTGAAAATCTTGATAAAAATATAAGGCACCCATGCCAGCATCACCCTCCTTTTCTTGAAGATCCCTTACTGACCTACTAATTTGATGGCTACCGGTATCAAGTCTTTGGGCATAATAACGTAAGCTACCTCCATGAGATCGCAACTCTTCAACATCAAAAACTACTAAACCATTTTTTTGAAAAATTTTACTTACCGAAGTTAAAGAAAGGTACGAATAGTGCTCATGATAAATTGTATCAAACTGTATCTCATCAACCAAGTTAAGAAGATGCGGATTTTCAAAAGTAGCAACGCCATTCGGCTTTAACAACATGGAAAATCCTTTGACGAAATCATTTATATCTGGAACGTGAGCAAGCACATTATTTGCAACCATTAAATCCGCTTGGAGACCTCTACCCATTAATCTTTTTGCCACCGCGACACCAAAGAATTCTTCAAAAATTTTAATCCCTTTTTCTCTAGCAGCTTGTGCGGTACTATGAGTTGGCTCTATACCATAACACGGAATATTTTTCTCTTGAACGTACCTTAACAAATATCCATCGTTAGCAGCAACTTCCACCACCATGCTTTCTTTAGTTAAATCAAAACGTGAAGTCATTTGTTCTACGTAATGCTTGGCATGATCGTTCCATGATGAAGAAAATGAACTAAAATAAGTATAGTCCTCAGAAAACATTTCTTCCTCATCTACAAAATCCTCTGTCTGTACCAACCAGCAACTTTCGCACACAAATACTTTAAGTGGATACCATTTTTCTAACTCTTTAATTGTTATTTCTGTTAAGAAAGAATTTGACGGGGGGGCGCCTCCTAAGTCAACAAAAACATTATTCAATTCTTTTTTACAATGCCTACACTTCATATTACTTAACTTTTTCTTGTTTCCTTGTTACAATCAAGTGCATATATTATAAAACACTCCACGATATGTGTTTTATTTATTGCCTGCATACTCATCAATTTGCATCAAACAAATTTCTTTACAACTAGTTCCAGTTAACTCTGCCTTATGCCAATCAATTATCTTTTGCAAAGCGTGGCGTAAACCCCATTTTATTTCCCAATTCAATATGTCATGAGCCCTACTACAGTCTAATTTCAGATAATTCGCCTCATAAGGATTATTACTACTATCAATATCCCAACCCGCATCACTACCCCAATATTTTGACATTTTCTCCACAATCCATTTGACAGTACGCACATCTTTATCTATTGGTCCAAAATTCCATGCTTGCGAATATATATATCCGTCTTTATACAATAACTCTGCCAATCTTATGTAACCAGATAATGGCTCTAATACATGTTGCCACGGCCTGATAGACATTGGATTTCTAATAACAACTTGGTCTCCGTTTTCAAAAGCATTAATAATATCTGGAACAAGTCTATCTTTAGCCCAATCACCTCCACCAATAACATTGCCCGCACGTACCGTTGCAATAGCCACTTTATGCGTACCATAGTCATTTTTAGAAAAATAACTATCTCTATATGAAGAAACTAATAATTCCATTGCCGCCTTGCTGCTACTGTAAGGATCGTGCCCCCCTAATTGGTCATTTTCTCGATAACCCCATACCCACTCTTTATTTTTATAGCACTTATCTGTAGTCACTAAGATAACTGAACGAACAGAATCAATACCACGAATCCCCTCCAAAATATTTAAAGTCCCCATAACATTAGTCTTATAAGTCTCGACCGGATTTTTGTATGAGTATCTAACTAGTGATTGTGCTGCTAAATGAAAAACAATTTCAGGTTGATATTGCTGAAAGATTTCTTTAATTTTTTTTCCGTCACAAATGTCTTGCCTCAAATCAACTATACCCTCTGACACGTTAGCCTTAACATAAAGACTTGGAATAGTAGGGGGATCTAATGAGACGCCAACAATTTTTGCCCCAAGACTCTTCAGCCATAAAGTTAGCCAACTACCTTTAAAACCAGTATGTCCAGTAATAAGAACTTTCTTATTAAGCCAAAAATTTTCACTCATCACCAAACTTTCCAAGGAGCTCTTCCAGTTAGCCATAATTCTTCGAGATAATTCTTATCACGCAAAGTATCCATTGGCTGCCAAAAACCATCATGCTTAAACGCTGACATTTCACCCTGTTGGGCCAAAGTCTCCATAGGGGCCCCTTCCCAAATCGTTGAATCATCCTCGATTAACTCAATCACTTTAGGAGAAAGCACAAAAAATCCACCATTAATTCTTGCACCGTCTCCTTTTGGCTTCTCTTTGAAGGTATTGACTTTATCTCCTAACATATCTAACGCGCCAAAACGGGCTGGAGGATATACTGCAGTTAGCGTAGCTAAGGTTTGCTGCTCCTCATGAAAAGCAATAAGTTTAGTAATGTCTATATCACCAACACCATCGCCATAAGTTAAACAAAAATAATCCTCATCTTTTACATAATTCCTGATATAGCCAAGTCTGCCACCAGTCATAGAATTTTCACCTGTATCTACTATTGTAATAGTCCATAGCTCTGCTCTTTTATGATGAACCTCCATTTTATTACTCTTCATACTGAATGTTATATCAGACATGTGAAGGAAGTAATTTGCAAAATATTCTTTAATTACATATCCTTTGTAACCGCAACAAATAATAAAATCATTAATACCATGTGATGAATATATTTTCATAATATGCCAAAGAATCGGCATATTACCAATCTGAATCATTGGTTTTGGAATTCTATGGGTTTCTTCACTAATACGGGTGCCATGCCCGCCAGCTAAAATTACAGCCTTCAATTAAAAACACTCCTTATAAAATAATACATTAGCATTAATGAGAAAAAAAATTTGAAAAGTAATTGTAACCTCTAACAAGTCGCCTGAGGATAACCGAATAAAACCCTTTTATCTGGCCTAAAATAGACCAACCTAAAACCTTAACAAGATTATTTTTATCTAGTTTAAATTCACATCCAGCCATCCTTAATGCCCATTTTTTTTGATTTTTAGCTGAACGATAGTGCTCAACATATAACCAAGGATATGCCTTTCTACAATACTTATTACTAAAACCATCGTTCCAAATATTGGATCTAGCAGCATTATGCCAATCAACAACTGGGTCAACAATACAACATTTTGCTCCCATTATATTTGCATATATAATATGCGATCCCATCCCATTAGCTATAGAGTATTCAAATTTAGAGAATAATATAGCCATTCTTGTTAATGCATTTTTATCATACGGATTGGCGCCCAATACCACCTCTAATTTATTCTTTTTACACACAGATATCAATTCTTCTGAGTCAGAATTCCCTGGAAATATACACACAACAACTTTATCAAAATCATTTTTTACGCCGTTAATATACTCAATAAACTTTATTCTACAGTTTTCAAAGAATCTATCTTTATCTTTATCTTGGTATATTTTACCAATGTGAGCGCACTGCGTCACTTGTTTAGGTAGCATAAATATTGCACTATTTTTGATTCTATCGACTTTAGGAAAGTCAATATAACAAAATGGCAACCCTGCCATCACAACATTTCTATATCCAAGGTTATTTAATAAAATTTTACAATCTTTGTCACCTGTAAGATATGTAAAATTTTTATTGACATCACCCGAGATAAAATCCTCCTCAACCCACACATCTGAATTTCCGTAATACCACCCTTGATCCCAACCACAGAATGAATGATACGGAAGCTTAATATTCAAGTTATCACGTAAAAAATACGAAAATCCAAATCTGTCTGTACTTTGATTTAATTTTATTAGCTCAATATCAGGGAGTGATAACTCCCTCTCAGACTTACTATTCATTGTTAAAATATAATTTTCCATACTATAGCTGCATATACACGAATACCAGGCCAACATTTTCAAGTCCCTCAAGACTCTTTATAAAAATATCAAATTCTTTCATATTTATCCATAAACATCGCTACATTAATTATTCTAAAAATTAATTTAGAAAAGGCGTTAGACATTGGCTTAATACTGAAATCTTCTATTAGTTTTGTAATATTAAAATGTCTATCAATAAGCTCGCAATTTCTAATTAAATCTAACACTTTGGGATCATTAACATCTATAAGATCAGCAATAGACATATTAAATCCTAACTTTTCTCTCTCATTATATATTTCGTCGGGCAACAAATCTTTAAATGCATCTCTGAGTAATGCCTTTCCAAACCCATTATTAATTAAGTGTTTAGAGGGTATGGATAGAACAGAATTTAGTAAAGAAAATGACAAAAATGGTGCTCTATTTTCAATTGAGAAATACATCGATACAGCGTCAGACGTAACTATTTGTGCTGGTATTGATCTTTCAAATAAATCCATTAACAATGATCTTCTCAAATGTGGATATTCTTCGAATTGCGAAGTGCATTTTTTTCCGAATTCATGAAAATCGTTCCTATAGTACTGTCTATCCTCGAGATTATCATATCGTATCTTGCCATTACTAACCACATCTAAATATTCTGGGAAATTTTTTAAAGATTTATTCCTAATAAATGGAGTAATATGTTCCTTCCAATTGCTATAAGATAGGTCAAAATGGTCTTTCCCATAAGCATCCACTAAGTAATCCAAATGATGCGTGTAATAACCTGCAAATAATTCATCTCCACCATTACCTGTTAATAAAACCTTATAGTTTAAAGACTTTATTTCTTTATTAAGCAATGCGAATAGTAACGATGTATTACTCGGTAAGACTGAAGCTGTATCAGAGATTAGATCTTGCAGTAAACCAATTGATGAATCTAATTCAACATCAATATAGCTGTGTTTCATCTTGTATTTGTTAACTGTCTTTTGGATTAAATACGATTCATCGTACCATTTTGACTTTGCAGAAATAGTAAAATAATGCATATCACAATTAAACATTGATTCAGCGAGTACTCCAATAACTGTAGAGTCAATTCCGCCGCTCAATAGTGATGCTATCGGAACATCTGCACGATACGCACCTTCAAAGGCTTTAATGCAAGAGTCTCTAACAATCGAGACTGATTCATTATAAGATAAACCATGGTCAACTTCTTTATTTAAACTATTTACAGAATCAGTTTTAACTAGCAAATCACTATCTATAGTCATATATTGATTACTAGATAAAGTTTTAATTTCAGAAAAAAACGTATCGTCACCTTCGTGCATACCTTGATAACCTAAATACAAATATTTCAAAATTTTCTCATAATTCACTCTATTAACACTTCCTAATAAGGCAAAAATATAGTTAATATTAGAAGAGAAATAGATGCCTTTATTTTGATCAAAAAAGTAATACAGTGGCTTCTCACCAAAGCCATCTCGACACAATGTCAGACTTTTTTCTTTAATATTGAATGACGAAAAAGCCCACATACCTTCAAGAGATTCAAGACCTTTTATACCTTTTTGCTCTAAAGTCCTAACAAGAACCTCAGTATCTGTCTTTGTTGTTAATTTAACACCATTATTTATAAATTCTTCTCTTCTTTCAATATAGTTATATATTTCACCATTAAATGAAATAACAATATCATTACCAATAAATGGTTGATTCCCTTCAGGGAGTGGGTCAATAATGGAAAGCCTTGAGTGCAACAATAACACCGTATTATCGTCAAAATCATACTCATATAAACCTTTGTGATCAGGTCCTCTACGATCCATCATGGCCATACAATTAGAAACATTATTTTTTTTAGGGCCTTTAGATTTAGGGCCAAAATATCCAGCTATTCCACACATAATTGCAATCTTATTACTTAAGTTTTTCCATGAAGGTTTCTATATGGTAAGTATGACTCTTCTGATATAGCGTTGAATGCCATTTTTTTGTAAATTGATAATCAACAAATCCGAAATCATCTGAGAAAATACCCCTCCCACCATGCTCTCTATTATTTGAATAAAAATACTTATTACTCATTCTTTCTATTTGGCCATAAACATACTTTTGCATTTTTTTAGACATCTTGAATTCGCATATTAAGTGCAATTAAAATTAATTTAAGAACAAGGGCAAAGTAAATAAGACTATTTAAGTTCAGTGCTATCTATACACCCATTCTGTAAACACTTTGAATTGCCTTGTCCCACTGCCCACGATCTTTAAGTATATTAGAAGCAAAATCTCTTACAGCTCCATCGCCTCCATTTTTTTTTGATCTAAAATCACAAATTTTATACACCTCTTCAGCTGCATCATTTGGGCACCCTTTGTGCATACATAATTTCATTATGTGGAGATCATTCAGATCATCACCAAAGTATGCTAAATTATTGAAACTTAAATTATTATCTTTAATAAATTGAATAATAAAGTCTTTTTTGTTAACTATTGATTCATGTAAGTAATCAACCTGAAGCTCCGTCATCCTTCTTCTTGTTGCCTCGCAACTGCGTCCAGTAATTGCCATTATTGCAACACCTGAGACTTTTAACGCAAAAAATCCCGCTGCATCCTTTGTATTGAATTTCTTCTGCTCATTGCCATTGTCATCATAATACAAGCCTCCGTCCGTCATACATCCATCAATATCTGTAATCATCAACTTTATATCTTCTAATTTTGAACCTTTTAAAGGTTTGCAAATAGAAATGTTATCAGTGTAATGGTTAAATTTCTCCACTTTTATGACCTATCATTATACAAAGACGGTGTAATAAACTCTATATCAAAACTCTTACTTATATTCTTGATTTTGTTAGAAACAATGTTATTAATATTTCCATATGTACTCTTTAGCTCCATTCCTGGAGTGTAATAATTTTCCATATTATCATTAAATCCATCAAATCCAGCTAAATAAACCAAACTTGGATTTGTTTTTTTTAAAAATTCTAGCATTGATATTAGTGAATTTTGAAATATGTAATTCTTATCAGGCTCAATATTGTCCAATTCTATTGTAAAATCTGAAGTAACCTCGGATGGAGATGAAATTACATTACTTGTAAAAATAACTGAGAATGATTTATTTAGTTTGACTCTATCTTTCAACTGATCAAATCTTTTATTGTTACTTATAAGCAAATAATCAATATTTACTTCTTTGGGAATGAAATTTATAGCAATAACATTGCACTTTTTATCTTTCAGAATTTTTTTTATCAATGTTTCTTTTTTTATTAAACTTTTCCCTGGCCCTATAATCAGAAATAATTCATTTTTTCCAGTAGGAAGAATATCATTAACACCTACACATATATTTTTTTCGTAATAATCATTGTATAAAGAAGATATCTTTGACTCTACATAAGAAACACTTTTACTTGAATTAATATTTTTTAAAATTTTGATTGTATCACTCATTAACAATTCCTTCTTTTCTATTAAGAATTGAACATAATTAGGGTGTACTCTCAGTAAAGCATTTAAAAAATAATTTAAATCATATCCCCATTTATTTTGAGACTTGATTGGAATTATATAACTATCAATAATTTCAAGCATAACTTCAATATCGTAATCTGTATTTTGAAATATGTTGCAATAATTCGCTACAATCTCAGTATGAGCATTTCCAGCGCCTTTGCCCATTCCGTACATTGATGAATCAACAATAACCCCTCTTTTATGTGAGTTTTTAATAATGGATATGGAATTTGAAGATGCTAACTGATAATTGTTATGCCCATGATATCCTATTAAAATGTCGTCATTTAGGCTCTCATCAATAACCTTAAAATACCTAAGCACATCATCTTCAAACATGAATCCATATGTGTCAACTATTGCCATACTAAATGGATTTATTTTATTAACTTTTTCTACTAACCGTGATATTTCCAAATCATTATAACTAGTAATACAAACTGGCTGAACAAACACCTTGTATCCTTTTTCAATTAACTTTTTACAAAAATAAAGTGCATCATCATCTTCATGCTTCTTAAATGTAACTCTCAGTCCATCAATTGATGTTTCTACTGAATCTACAACCGAATCAATAGAAAACATGCCATAATCAATAATCGCTACCAAATTCTGAGTTATGTTCAAACTACTGACAACTTCATTTATTTCAGAAAAATCTGAAAATTCTGTTGTGTGAATAGATTTCTTTGCACTATCCCTGAGGTACCCTATTTCTATAATATCAACTTTTGATAGACTTAGATTTTTTAAAATATCTAAAATACAATTATTGCCAAACTTCCAGTTGTTAACAAACCCCCCGTCTCTTAACGTACAGTCTAATATCTTTATCGATTTATTCATGATTTTTACAAATTAGACTATATACAATTTGTGCCAATTCGAAATCCTTCGGTTCATCTATATCAACCGCCTCTATCCATGACTGCTCTATAGCGTAAGGCTTTACTCCTGTTCTTTGATGATATTTATTAAAAACATCTTTTGTAAAAACAAATGGATTAGAAAGTTCACAATATACTGGCTCTACATCTTGTGTACGTGGTACTGGATTCATACTGAAATTTAAAGGGCTTCCTTTATACCAGATAAAATTTTGCATTTTTTTAACAGGGTATGCTGAATCATAACGACCAGACTTCACATGATTAATCCCTTTTGTTATGGTTTCCTTAGTGACAAATGGAGATGTGGCATGTAACATCACATATATATCACTGTCAACTAAAGGAATAAACCTCTCCAATAATTCAATAGCATTGGTTGAATCTGAGTCTAATTGCTTCGATCGAGATAAAAACTTTACTCCTGGTAATAAATATTCTTGAATT
>ENA-OREN01003260-OREN01003260.1-marine-metagenome-genome-assembly--contig:-NODE-3260-length-15266-cov-5.143920_pt1 | contig 15266 bp, 12 predicted proteins | sample MGYA00248624_ERZ508555 | MGnify/ENA primary metagenome ERZ508555 (study PRJEB26222, sample SAMN06267773) | marine metagenome | isolation source: Saanich Inlet, British Columbia, Canada | place...
TTAAGTACAGTAACATGGCTCAGAACATTTCCACCATTATCCGAATCACCAAATTTAGCCACCTGCCATTGCTGATTACCTGCAGAGGCAACTTGCGCCAAATGTGTAACACACATCACCTGACGCTCTATCCCTAATTTTTTTAAAAGCCCTCCGACAATCTCTGCGACTCGCCCACCTATACCTGCATCAACCTCATCAAATATCAACGTTGGCACTGCACTAACCTCACTAGTAATAACCTGTATCGCGAGACTTATACGGGACAATTCTCCACCAGATACAATTTTTGCTAAAGGACCTAGGCTCATCCCCTGATGAGGAGACACTTCGAACTCAATTTTCTCCATACCGTGAACATTTCCTTGCTCCAAAGGCACCTGCTTGACTGAGAATCTTCCACCTTCCATCGCTAAAGTCTGCATAGCAACAGTCACCTGCTGAGTAAGCTTTTGGGCCGCGCCGTCTCTCACTGCACTCAATTTTTTAGCAAGCTTTAGGTATATATCTTTAGCAATTGCCTCCTCCTTTATCATCGCTTTGCCATCACCAATTTGATTAAGTCCATCTAATTTATTAGTAAATATTTTTAATAAATTAGGTATTTCATCCGGGACAACACGATATTTTCTGGCGGCAGCATGAACGACAGTTAGCCGTTCTTCCATTTCTTGCAAAACTTTTGGATCTAAATCAAGACCCTGCTTATAGCGTTCCAACTCATAGACTGTTTCTTGTAATTGAATTTGCGCAGAATCCAGCATATCAAGCACACCTTTTAAGTCGGCATCGTATTGAAGCAACCCTTTTAAATGAGAGATCACTAAATTAATCTGAACAAGAGATGCAGATTCACTCTCTGATAAAATCTCTAGGCATTTATGAACAGCCTCTATTAGGCTTGCGGAATGAGCTAATCTACTATGATCAGACTTAAGGGTCTGCCACTCATTAGGGGAAAAATTTAATGACAAAAGCTCTCGGCTTTGTAATTCTAGCTCTTCTCGCTCCCGCTCAAAGGAGGTGGTATTCTGCTCCCATTCTATACGTCTCTTTTGTAAGCCCTGCCAACGAAGAAAACTAGTAGCCACCTCCTTTACAAGCTCACGACCTCCAGAAAATCTATCTAATAAGTCCCGTTGCTCTTCAGTACGTAATAATGATTGATGCTCATGCTGTCCATGTATATCAACTAGTTTTTCCCCTGCCATACGTAGTTGCTGTAGGGTGGCAGGACGACCATTAATAAAACCACGGGAACGCCCGCCAGCTTCTATGATCCGACGCATTAAGCATATATTTCCTTCATCCCCATGCCCTTCTAGATCATTTTCGCGTAGCCAAACCAGTAATTCTGGAGATTCGCTCACATCAAACTCTGCACTTATTTCAGCACGCTTAGTACCATTGCGCACCTGACCTGCATCGCTGCGTTCACCTAATGAAAGTGAAAGTGCATCTATCAAGATCGATTTGCCTGCCCCAGTTTCTCCTGTAAGAACAGTAAATCCTCGGCCAAACTCCACCTCCATCCTATCAACAATAACAAAATCTCTAATGTTTAAGAACCTTAGCATAGTGATAAATAAACAGCTTGTTTTTAAGAGAATCCACTCCATCCAAGCTTCTCTCGCAACATACGATAGTAGCTGTGACTAGAGGAGTGAAGTAATCTTGCAGTGTGAGGAGATCGTCGAATTACAACCTTGTCACTTTTATTTAAATTAAAATGAGAATGGCTATCTGAATGGATACGAGCACCTTCAGCACGGTTCATCAAAATTTCAACCGTAGCCTCGGGCCCTACTACGATGGGTCGGTTACTTAATGTATGCGGGCTAACTGGTACCAAAGCAATCAAATCGAGTCTAGGATGTAAAATCGGCCCCCCACATGATAGGGCGTAAGCTGTAGAACCTGTAGGAGTAGCGACTATCAGGCCATCTGATCGTAAAGAATATACATATTCTCCATCAATATGTACTTCAAACTCAATCATGCCTCTAACATTCCCCCTATTTACAGCCACATCATTGAATGCTAAAGCACTAAATAAACTATCCTTACCACGTATCACTTCAGCAGAAAGCAACATCCGCCTCTCAGTAACATAATTACCTTCAAAAATAGAACTTAAAGTCTCTAGCATGGTCTCAGTAGAAAGGTCTGTGAGAAACCCAAGCCGACCCTGGTTGATGCCAACCAACGGCACATCAAAAGGAGCCAGCCGGCGTGCAATATTGAGCATGGTGCCGTCACCACCTAGAACAATTGCCAAATCAACCTTCACACCAATTTCATCTAAAGTCAGTATAGGGTATTTTTTCTCCGAAATATTTGATGCAGTAAGACTATCCAATACCACAATAAGATTGCGGCTTTCTAGAAACTCTCCTAGACGCAGAAGTGGCGCCATAATTTCAGGATTCTTATACTTACCAATTAGAGCTATAGTTTTAAATAAAGAATTCATTACAAAGTTAAATATGAACCAACCATAATATAATTTAGTGGGGCTACATTCATGATTAAACCATATTGGGCATCACGTGACAAAGAATTCAAATTCAGAATAAACAAATTTTTTTACTTATCCTTGGGTCCAAGACCCCCAGTCCTCGTGTAGAATATTTAAATGCTTAATGAACGCGCCAAAATCTTACTAAAGACATTAATTGAACTCTATATCAGAGAGGGTCATCCCATAGGGTCTCGTTCTCTTTCCAAATTCCCAGGATTAAATCTAAGTCCTGCTACCATACGCAACGTTATGGTAAACCTTGAAGAAATGGGTTTTGTTAGCAGCCCTCATACCTCCTCTGGACGAATCCCTACTCCACTTGGCTATCGATTATTTGTGGACACCTTACTGGTTGTAAAGCCTCTTGACTCTATTGAAATTCATCATCTAGAAAATAAATTACCTCCGAATACTCCATCTCGCTTGATTAATTCAGCATCTCAGTTATTGTCTGAATTAACACATTTTGCAGGTATAGCTGTAACCTCTAAACACAACAATACAGCATTTCGTTATATTGAATTCATGACCTTATCTGAAAAACGAGTTCTACTCATTATTGTCACTCCTGAAGGCGATGTACAAAACCGAATAATTTTTACTGATAAAATATATAGTCAAACAGAATTAATAGAAGCTGCTAACTTCATCAACCAAAATTATGCTGGCTGCGCATTAAAAGAAGTTCGGAGTCGTCTCCGTAACGAGCTGAAGAAATTACATCGTGACATGAGTAGTCTTATGACCGCAGCTATTGAGGCAAGTAGTGAAGCAATTAATGATAGTAGTGAGACTATGGTAGTGGCGGGTGAACGCAGACTACTTGATGTGCAAGATTTATCAAGTAACATGGTAAGCTTAAAAGAGCTATTTAATTTATTCGAGCAAAAAACTGCGTTACTACGATTATTAGAATTTAGCCGAAAAGCACAAGGCGTGCAGGTATTTATTGGAGGCGAATCAGATATGGCAACTCCAAATGAAGTTAGCGTTATTACTGCACCCTACGAGGTAGATGGAAAAACTATTGGTACAGTTGGCGTGATTGGTCCTATTCGAATGGCTTATGAGCGCGTTATTCCAATTGTAGACGTAACAGCCAAGCTGCTTTCCAACGCGCTATCCCACCATTAATTAGCTGATGCGACCCATCTATACTGTTTTAAATTCCATATTTTAAATATCATTAAAATGAACCCAATGTCTTCTCAATCTAATTACCAACATGGATCTTCTAGTAAGACTGGTATCTTGCTCGTAAATCTTGGTACTCCAGATGCCCCGACCACGGAAGCTCTGAAACCGTACCTTAAGGAGTTTCTAAGTAATTCAAGAGTAATTGAAATTCCTAAGTTGGTCTGGTGGCCAATACTAAACATTATCATCCTAAATACTCGCCCCAAGAAATCTGCAGAGAAGTATGCTTTAGTCTGGACAGAAGAGGGTTCACCGTTGAAAGTCCATACTGAGCGACAGACCAAATTGTTGCTAGAACTCATTGGGGAGCGGATGAAACCAGCCCCATTGGTAGAGTATGCTATGAGCATAGGAAATCCATCTATTTCAGAAGTACTAGCACGAATGAAACAACATGGTTGTGAACGTATCCTAGTATTGCCGCTCTATCCTCAATATGCAGCCAGCAGCACTGCAGCAGCACTTGACGGTGTATTTGACCAGTTAAGAAAAATGCGAAATGTCCCAGCTATACGGACAGTCAAACATTATCATGACCATCCTGGTTATATTAGCGCTCTTGCACAAAATGTACGTGATTATTGGATGAAGAATGGAGAACCAGAGAAGCTGGTCATGAGCTTCCACGGTGTACCGCGATTCAGTTTGGACAAGGGAGATCCTTATCACTGCGAATGCCAGAAAACAGGAAGACTTCTAGCCGAAGAACTTAATTTGGATGCAGAAAGATTCCAAATTTGCTTTCAGTCCCGTTTTGGCCGGACTGAATGGTTAAGACCATATACAGCGGAGATACTAGAACAACTTGGCAAGAATAATACTAGAAGAATCGATGTAATTTGTCCCGGTTTTGTTTCTGACTGCCTTGAAACGCTTGAAGAAATAGCTATAGAAGGAAAGGCCACCTTCATTCAAGCTGGAGGCCAAGAATTTCATTACATCCCTTGTCTTAATGAACGTGACGACTGGATACATGCCTTAACTGATATCGCTCTCACTAATTTAGAGGGTTGGATTGGCTTAGAAGACTCAAAGGAAAGTACCGAGCAATCACGGAAATTAGCTATTGAAATGGGGGCAGAAAAATAATACGAAAAATTAGTGCAAAGATCCTAACGGTTCTCTGCTGTATATGGTTCCATTCAATGATCACCTTGGCTTTTATTCTTTCTGTTTTTCTCAAACCAGATTCGAACGAATTGTATAATGCCTGGAATTATTGAAATAAAAACGATCCCAAGGATGAAGAAAGAAAGATTATCCTTAACTATAGGTACATTTCCAAAAAAATAACCACCAAAAACAAAGAAATTAATCCAAAATAAGCCCCCAATTGCACTATATGACATAAAAATCGTATAAGTCATATGTCCAATACCTGCAACAAATGGTGCAAAAGTACGAAAAATGGGTAGGAAACGAGCAAATATTATAGTCTTTCCGCCATGCTTCTTATAAAATAAATTGGTTCTATCTAGATGCTTGCGATTTAATATGCGCGAGTCAGTCCGTGAAAAAATCTTGGGCCCTAAATAACGCCCGATCCAATAATTTGTATTATCTCCTGCGAAGGCTGCAAGCATTAGAAGCATCACCAGAAACTGCACATCCATTACACCATTTGCTGCAACTGCACCTGCAACAAACAACAGAGAGTCTCCTGGTAGGAAGGGCATTATAACCAACCCAGTCTCACAAAAAATAATCAAAAACAATACAAGATAAACCCAACTCTCGTAATTTTCAATCAACCAGACAAGATGGCGGTCTAAATGCAGAACGATATCGATGAAGCCGGTAAGAAGTTCCAAAATATCCCAATAAAAAACGTGACAAATCGATAACTAAATTAAGGTACAGCCTCTTCTTTTGTCTCTTTTTTTTCTATTTTAACAAGATCTTCACGTGTAACACCCAGTAGCATGACTATAGGACTTGCTACCAGCACCGCAGAATATATACCGAAACAAATGCCAATAGTAAGCGCTAAAGCAAAGTAATGTAACGCCTCACCGCCAAAAAAAAGCATTGAGCATACTGCCATCTGAGTGCAGCCATGGGTAATAATAGTGCGCGACATAGTACGGGTAATTGCATTATCAATAACCTGCTCTACTGAAGCCTTACGCATTTTACGAAAATTTTCACGTATACGATCAAATACTACTACCGATTCATTTACCGAATAACCTAGAATTGCTAGTACTGCAGCAAGTACTGTTAATGAAAATTCCCACTGAAAAAAAGCAAAGAAACCAAGAATTATTACTACGTCATGCAAATTAGCAATAATAGCGGCAACACCAAACTTCCATTCAAAACGCATAGCAAGGTATGCAATGATTCCTAATGAAACAATCAGCAGGGCAAGCGCACCATTCTCAACTAATTCCTCACCCACTTGTGGACCAACAAACTCTACTCGACGCATTTCTACTACACTGTCTTCCTGACGCAATGCTTTCATCACAACCTCTGACAGCTGAGCGCTAGATATTTCAGGCTTAGTAGGCAAGCGTATTAGTACATCACTTGAATTTCCAAAATGCTGGACACTAGCATCCGGCATTCCAATGCCAGCAAGGGTATTCCGTGCTTTATTCAAATCAGCAGCCTGACTGTAGCCAACTTCCATTACCGTTCCGCCGGTAAAATCGACACCTAAATTCAATCCTTTAGTAGCGAGAAAGAACACGGCAATAATGAAAGTTAAAAGTGAAATAGTGGTCGTATATTTACCCCAACTCATAAAGGGAATATCACGCCTGAATCTGAAAAACTCCATAGAATACCTTTAAATTCTTACAAAATTATAGGTGCCATCTAATATCAAGGATATCATCGCTTGTTATTTGTCGGCTTCCATACCTGCCCAATAGGAACAGTCTCCAATTTTCGACGCTTCCCATACAATAGATTAACTAAGGAGCGTGACACCATGATTGCGCTAAACATCGAAGTCAAAATTCCCAGGCACAGCACTACTGCAAAACCTTTTATCGGACCGGAACCAAAAGCAAATAAAGCGATTCCAGCAATTAGGGTGGTAATATTTGCATCCAATATCGTCCCAAATGCTCGTTCATATCCAGCACTAATTGCTGCCTGTGGCGAAATGCCATTACGTAACTCATCACGAATACGCTCGTTTATTAGAACATTAGCATCGATAGCCATGCCGATTGTAAGTGCTATTGCCGCCATACCGGGAAGCGTTAAGGTGGCCTGTAAGATTGAAAGAAGAGCGATAAGTAATAATAAATTTACACCAAGCGCAGTTACCGAGATAAAACCAAAAATTAAATAATAAACGGTCATAAAAATAGCAATGGCCGCAAAACCAAATAAAGTAGAATTAAAACCACGAGAAATATTTTCTGCGCCGAGGCTAGGACCTACAGTTCTCTCTTCAATAATATCCATTGGCGCCGCTAATGCACCAGCACGTAGCAATAGTGAAATATCTCTTGCTTCCGAAATAGACATATTTCCTGTAATTTGTACCCGCCCACTAGGTATTTCTTCCTGTATTACTGGTGCAGTAATTACTTCTTTCTGATTTTTCTCAATTAAGAGTATTGCCATACGCTTCCCGACATTTTCTCGCGTCAGTTGCTTAAAGGTACGAGCACCATTACTGTCTAAATTTAAATGTACGGCCGGCCGATTATTGTTATCGAAACCAGGTTGTGCATCATTAATACGGTCTCCCGTTAACATCACCTGTTTCTTTACTAACACAGGCCCGCCACCGCGCTCGGTGTAAAGTTCTGAGTCAGAGGGATTCTGGCCGCTCAATGCTAAGCTCACATCATGCTCCTCATCAACCATGCGCAATTCCAGCGTGGCTGTTCGACCCAGTATATCCTTAGCTTTTGCAGTATCCTGTACGCCAGGTAATTGAACTACTACACGATCAGCTCCTGCTTGCTGAATAATAGGCTCGGCCACACCTAGCTCGTTAACACGATTACGCAGTGTAGTAATATTCTGCTGCACAGCAGAATCCTGCATACGTTTTAATGCTGTTTCCTTAAGAGATACTGCAAGGTGAAACTCATCTTCCAAATCGTGTTCACGCAGGCTTAGATCTTCATAATTATTCTTGATTTCATCAGTTGCTTTATCACGTGATTCAAGATCACGAAACTTCACAATAATCTGTAAGCCTTCTCTACTTACTCTCTTATAACGAATCTTCTCTTCTCTCAAGCTGGATCGTATATCAGCGCTAAAACGGTCAAGAGACTTAGAGAGCGCACCTTTCATATCTACCTGTAACAGGAAGTGTACGCCCCCACGTAGATCAAGTCCGAGATACATCGGTAACGCACTGATATCAGTTAGCCACTGAGGAGATTCTGAAAGTAAATTTAGTGCGACTACATATCTGTTACCAAGCCCTGCCTGCAATATATCTTTTGCTTTGAGCTGAATATCCGTATCTGAGAAACGAACCTTGACACTATTTAGCTCAAATAACATTCCGTTAACCGGTATATTATTCTTCTTTAGAATACCTTCGACCCGTGCAAGCAACGAAGTATCAGCCTTATCAGTAGTCCGCATAGGCGAAATCTGAATTGCTGGTGATTCGCCATAAAAATTAGGCAACGTGTAAAGCAGTCCGAGCAGAACTGAAACTAAAATAATTAAATATTTCCAGAGTGGATATCGGTTCATGTTATAGGTAAGTACAAATAAAAAGACGATAGGGAAGGAATCGCACTCCTCCTCTTATGTTTCAGTTTCACTATTGCTATTTTTCTTTTCCGTTATGATTTTCTCAGCTTTATTTTTGTTATTTTTCTTTTTCATTGTACCCTTCAAGGTTTCCTTCTCAATGGTTTTTAAGGTTCCTTTTGGTAGCAGAGTTTGAACTGCTGTCTTTAAAATAAGCATCCCTATTTCCGGGGAAACTTCTAGAACCACATGGCTCTCAGTAATTTTGGTTATCCTCCCTAACTGACCGCCACTAGTTACGACCTCATCACCCTTCTGTAGACCCTCAACCATCGCCTTCTGATCTTTTGTTCGCTTTGTCTGGGGACGAATTACCACGAAGTAGAATATTGCTATGACTAACGCTATCAGAGGTAGCTCCATTAACATACCTGCTCCAGCTGGGGCAGCAGCCTGTGCATAAGCGTCACTAATCAACATAGTATTTCTCCATGGGAGGTTTCAAAGGAGATGCATTTTAGCATGATGCAACGTTAGCCTGAAATTCTTGTACATATTCCCCAAATTGACCACTCTCTATGGCAAGACGAATCTCACTCATTAATTGCTGGTAGTAATACAAATTATGTAACGTATTAAGGTGCGAACCAAGAATTTCGTTAATTTTCTGCAGATGATGTAAATAGGCACGAGTAAAATTGCGACAGGTATAGCAACCGCAATTTTCATCTGGTGGCGCTATGTCCTTACGATATTGGTGATTACGCAATTTGAGCACCCCATTCCGGGTGAATAACCAACCATTACGAGCATTACGTGTTGGCAAAACGCAATCAAACATATCCACACCCTGAGAAACGGCATTGAGAATGTCGGCTGGAGTTCCGACGCCCATCAGATAACGTGGCTTGTTAACAGGTAACTGATGGACAGAATGTTTAAGAATACGTTTCATATCACTCTTGGGCTCGCCTACTGACAGTCCTCCTATAGCATACCCATCAAAATTTATATCCTTCAGCTCCGAGAGAGATAAATCGCGTAAATTCTCATACATTCCACCCTGAATAATGCCAAATAACGCATTAGGGTTTCCTCCATCACTATCATGAGCACACCTTGAGCGTTCAGCCCAGCGTAAACTTAACTCCATAGATTTCTTTGCCATTGACTCGTCTGCCGGATAAGGCGTACATTCATCAAATATCATTACAATATCTGAGTTTAGTGAACGTTGAATACTCATGGACTCCTCTGGAGTAAGAAAACATGCATCGCCATTTATAGGTGATTGGAATTTTACCCCTTGCTCGGTAATCTCTCTCATTTTCCCCAGACTAAAAACTTGGAACCCTCCTGAATCAGTCAGGATAGGCCTGTCCCAACCCATGAATTTGTGCAATCCTCCGTGCGCATCGATTACGTCCAAACCTGGCCGAAGCCACAGATGAAAAGTATTTCCAAGAACTATATGTGTATTGATTTCCTTTAATTCTTCTGGAGGCATTGCCTTTACCGCGCCATAGGTGCCTACTGGCATAAAAGCCGGCGTCTCCACCTTTCCGTGAGCTGTCATTAAAGTTCCACGACGGGCCAAACCTTCACTAGCGTTTATCTGAAATTTCATATTTGTTTTTCTATTAACATAGCATCGCCATAACTAAGAAAGCGGTAGCTCTTGTCTATCGCATGCTGATACGCCTGACATATGTTTTCCGAACCACCAAATGCAGACACTAGCATCATTAGAGTTGAGCAAGGAAAATGGAAATTTGTTAGTAATCTATCAACTACATTTAAGCGATATCCTGGTGTAATGAAAATATCTGTATCACCATAGCCAGATATTAATTTACCATTACCAGCCTTGGCTGCGGCCTCTAATGCCCGTAGTGATGTTGTGCCGACTGCAAGTACACGCCCACCTAAAGATTTTGCCAATCGGATATCTTCGACTGTTTTTTCCGGTACATAATAAACCTCTCTATGCATTTTATGATCATTAATATTATCAACTTTTACCGGTTGAAATGTACCTGCACCTACATGTAATGTTACATACGCAATTATTATTCCCATCTCACGTAACTTTAATAGCATAGCTTCATCAAAATGTAACCCGGCGGTCGGCGCTGCAACCGCGCCCTTCTCCTTCGCATAAATAGTTTGATAACGGACCTCATCCTCCTGCGTTACTTCCCTTGGGATATAAGGCGGTAATGGTAAATTACCATAATGATCAAGCAACTCAATTACAGTATTTTTGTGGTCAAAACGTAATATGTAAAAGTCATTCTCTCGCCCTAATACTGTTACTGGAATCACTTCAGAGAGTTTAAATGTGGAACCATCTTTAGGAGGATGACTTGCACGTATCATCGCAAGCACACAATGCTCATCCAAAATACGCTCCACCATAACTTCTAATTTGCCGCCACTTTCTTTCTCGCCAAACAAACGCGCCTTAATCACACGTGTGTCATTAAATATGATTACATCACCAGACTGCATGTATTTAGGAAGATCAACAAACATTGCATCTTGCAAGGTTCCCTTTTTTCCATCCAAAAACAGCATTCGACTCCCTGCGCGTTTCGTAATTGGGAACTGAGCAATTAGCCCTGGCGGCAGAGAAAAATTAAAATCCTGAGTTTTCATCCGATATATTATAACGGCGTACTATATATCTACCCATATTGGTTGCAACTTCATATGTTCTTTATTTTAGTTATGATCTTATAGTCATAATATAGACGAAAAATTCTCTGCAATAATTAACTTGGTAATTACATAAAATATAGGCCGTATATATGTCACGGTATCTCTAAATGCAGGATTATGAATCCTAAAATCAACCATGTAAAAAATGCCGTTGTTATGGCTATTATTTTGCTAACCAGCAAAGGAATATATGCACAAGAAATCATAACGATTGCAAATGACCTGATATCACCATTCAAGATTAGCGGGTATGTTGAAGCATATGGTTCTACTGCTTTGAACAATCCTCCTAATAACAGAAAACCATCTCTATTTGTAAGCCATAACCGAAATAATGAGCCAGCAGTAAATCTGGCATTCTTAAAAACAGAATATGACACTGAAAATATTAAAGCCAACTTTGCATTGGCTGTAGGCACCTACATGCGTGCTAATTATGCAGCAGAATCAGGCTTACTGAAGAATCTCTATGAGAGCAGCATTGCACTAAAAGTCTCAAGAAAAAATAATACATGGATTGAAATGGGTGTTTTTTCTTCCCATATTGGATTTGAAAATGCTAAAGGTAGTGATAACTGGACTTTAACAAGGAGCCTCACAGCTGAAAATATCCCCTATTATGAATCCGGTGCAAGAATTAGCCATACTTCAAATGATGAAAAATGGTTTATGAGTTTACTCATTCTAAGTGGATGGCAGCGTATTAAACCTGTTGATGGAAATACCCTTCCATCATTTGGAACACAAATTACTTACAGCCCTTCTTCAAGAATAACTTTCAACAGTAGTACGTTTATTGGTACTGACTCACCTAATCAGAGAAGGTTGATGCGATATTTTCATGACTTCTACAGCACCTTTAAACTGAGTAGCAAGCTTGCTGCAACGATTGGTTTTGATATTGGCATGGAACAGAAGAGCAAAGGCTCGTCAACTTTCAACACATGGTTTAATTCGACGGCTATTATGCGCTACACCCCTACAACAAATACGGCTATAGCCGTAAGAGGAGAGTACTTCGATGACAGAGATAGTGTACTTCTATCTTCTACATCACCGAATGGCTTTAGAACATGGGCCTTCTCTGCAAATTTTGATTGGAACATCACGAAGAATTTTCTCTGGCGAGTCGAGGCGAGATCTCTTATTAATAAAGATAATATTTTTACCAGGCAGGACGGTACTATCACAAATAATAATACAATCTTCACGACAGCACTGGCTATAAATTTCTGATAAAACGCAGTTTAAGTATAGCTAATTTAGTCATCATAAAGTTTCCATTGCACCACTTCTTAATACCTTGAAGAGGGCAGGAAAATACATCGGAACCCTATAAAAAACCAATTATATATTTGTTATCACAACACTCCTGCGATAGTCTGAGTTACAATTAATCATAATCTCCTAGACTATTTATAAGCCTATATTTATTTGTATAAATTAATTTCTCAAGCTTCTAATCTGGTGAGATAGAGTTTGCCGGGATGGCGGAATTGGTAGACGCACGGGATTCAAAATCCCGCGAGGGCAACCTCATGGGGGTTCAATTCCCCCTCCCGGTACCAAATAACATACGGCACATAAGAGCTATTGCCCATATCCCCGTTCTGAAGAGTGGCGCACTCGACCAAAAAAAAACAAGAGGAAACAGAAATAGATGAATTTATGATTCAATTTCTATTATTTACTCTGCATTACTTTAGAGAGAAATTCAGATAGGCCATATAAATAACCTGCATTACTAATTCTTGCCATTCAAAAAGCTTAAGAGTAAACTTGATTAATTGTTACTAAATCAAGTTTTACGATGACCGCTACTATAAGAACCCATGGAGGCAGACGCTCAGGTGCTGGGCGCAAACCAGGCAATAGCATAGCTCAACCTACTACAGTCATACGCGTTCCGGTAAACACGGCTAAAATTATCAAGAGCTTTATTTCTACTCTAAAAGAAGAGCGCCCATTACAAACAGACGCTAAGCTCTCTGAGCTAATCCAATTCGTACGAACTAAACAACACACCGTTTTTCCACTTTACACATCAAAAGTAGCCGCTGGCTTTCCATCTCCAGCTGACGATCATATTGAGAAACGGCTCGATCCAAACGACTATCTCGTGGAAAATGATGCTGCAACTTTCTTCGTACGCGTCAAAGGTGATTCAATGACAGAGGCCGGCATCTTCGATAATGATGTGCTAGTTATTGACCGCTCAAAAACCCAGCAGAATGGAGATATTGTCCTTGCAATACTAGATGGGGAATTTACCGTAAAAATTTTGGGAAAATCTAAAAAAGGTGTAACCCTTATTCCGGCCAACCAAAATTATTCAGTTATTGAAATCAAAGAAGAACAGTCCTTTGAAATTTGGGGCGTTGTTACCGGATCCATGCGGAAATTTAAATGAACCGCTCTATCGCTCTCGTTGACTGTAATAATTTTTATGTAAGTTGTGAACGAGTATTTAATCCAAAATTAAAAAATAAACCGGTAGTAGTACTTTCCAATAATGATGGTTGTGCAGTTGCCAGAAGCGAAGAGGCAAAGGCACTTGGGATAAGAATCGGAGAGCCCTGTTTTCAGTTTAAACACTTAGCAAGAAAACATAACATTATTACCTGTTCTTCTAATTATGCATTGTATGCAGATATGTCCGATCGAATAATGAGCATACTCTTCAAATTTAGCCCCAGCCAAGAAATATACTCTATTGACGAATGTTTTCTAGATTTCACGGGATTCCGCAAAAATGGCCTGACTGCCTATGCACAAGAAATCTGTAGGTATATTCAACAACAAACTGGGTTACCTGTATGCATAGGAATTGGAGCATCAAAAACACTAGCAAAGCTTGCGAACTACATTGCTAAAAAAAATTTAGTATTCCAAGGTGTATGTAATTTCAATGCCATGTCAATACGGGAACAAAATAAATGGCTACACAGAATTAAAGTTGAAAAGATATGGGGTATTGGCAAAAAACTTTCGCCAAAATTACAACAGATTGGTGTTTACAGCATCAATGACCTGAAAAATATTAATCCGCGCAGACTAGATTTGCAGTTTTCTGTCTCTTTGAAAAAAACTATCTACGAGCTTAATAATATAGTTTGTTTTGAATTGGAGGGGACAACCGCGAAAAAAAAACAGATAACCTGCTCCCGCTCTTTTGGTGTATTGATAACTAGTTTCAAAAGTCTAGAACAATCCATAGCTCTCTATGTAAGCCGTGCTGCTGAGAAATTACGTCGACAAAATTCATATACGGGATCAATTCATATTTATATCTGTACCAGTCCATTCAATAAGAAAGAATCTTGTTACGAAAACAGCATAACCATTCCATTGCCAGAGCAAACAGACAATACTCTGACACTTATACAATTTTCATTATTCGGATTGCGTAAAATTTACCGCAACGGATATAAATACCAAAAGGCAGGAATCATCCTATCTAAAATTGTATCAAGTAAAAAACACCAACCTGACCTATTTAGTAAAAAGGAGGAGCGAAGAAAATCAAATAACCTAATGGCAGCGCTTGATCAAATTAACACGCTGATGGGAAAGAGAACATTGATAATTGCAGCCGAGGGAATAACACAACCATGGAAGATGAGACAAAATAACATGAGCCCAAGATATACGACTAACTGGAATGATTTGATAGTAGCTAATCAGTTTATATAAAGAAGCTCTAGACCACCACTGATTTATACAACAGCGGACTCTCAACCCTTACAAAACCTCCATAAATTGGATTTTCCAATAAAAAAGCTTCTATAATTAAGCCAAAGCATCCCGTTAGCCTATATAGATGGTAGACTCCCTCAGGTTAGCCCATATAGGTGGTATAGACACTTATATTTAATTTATGCAACTTACGTGCTAAAATGTGGTCATATAGATAGTTTAACAAGATATTAAACAAGGAGAACAACATAAAGACCATACTTGCTAATCCGAGAGGGTTCTGTGCTGGCGTAGTACGCGCGGTAGAAATCGTGGAGCAAGCACTGTTACTTTATGGGGCTCCAATTTATGTTCTACACCAAATTGTTCATAACCAACAGGTAATCCAAGATCTGGAAGCACGCGGAGTCATTTTTACCGAAGACATGAAGAGCATCCCGCCCAGAAC
>ENA-OREN01003262-OREN01003262.1-marine-metagenome-genome-assembly--contig:-NODE-3262-length-15261-cov-7.838185_pt1 | contig 15261 bp, 16 predicted proteins | sample MGYA00248624_ERZ508555 | MGnify/ENA primary metagenome ERZ508555 (study PRJEB26222, sample SAMN06267773) | marine metagenome | isolation source: Saanich Inlet, British Columbia, Canada | place...
CCTACATTACCCCCTAACTTGATTAATTTTATTTTTGAATTGTTGCCTATAATTCTTTCTATTATTTCAATACTATTATCAGTTGAGCAATCGTCCACAATTATCATTTCCCAATTTTTATAGCTTTGATTTAAAACACTCTCAATTGTTTGAGCAATATATTTTGAACAATTATAAGAAGGGGTGACAATACTAACCATGATAAAACCTTATTACCTTTAGATTTTTTTTCTGACTTATACAATAGAAATACAACTGACATTAATTCATAAAACTTTCAAAGTCTTTGTTATTATTTAACTTGCATTAAATACTCTGTTTTCATGTTTGATTATAAGCGCAATTAAAACGAGGTACAAAAAATAATTTAAGTTTATGATGCTATCTGCATTTAAAATATACACCAAAGACAAGCTATATGTAATTGATAGGAATAAATAGTGCTTACTATAACTTAACTTTCTTATTTTTCTATATAAATAAATTAAAAAGGATAAAAATAAAAGAAAGGGGATTAATCCAAGTTCAGCATATATTTTAGAGTAAATTGATTCAAGGGTATCTTTTAATAAATTAACACTATTGAATACAGGTGTAATTATAGTTAGTAATAAATTCATAATTAATCTCTAAATTGGCAAATTTTCACGCTTTGGAAGTTAATATATGCGACATATTAGAACTGAAATTTTCATTATTACACCTTTCTATACGCTTTAAATCTATGATGGGAAGCCCTTTTTTCTTTAGGTGGCAATGTCATATAATCGCCATATAGGTTTTTCAAGTACTCGTCATAATTTTTAGGGGCATTGTAAAATGAATTTTCAAATTCTATTTTTATTGACTCGGTAAATATATCTTTATCCATTATTTCTTTAGCTCCATAATTCCATACCAAACAACCGGCACTATCGTTTTTACCGAATTCAACCCCTCTTGAAATAGTATTAATTTTTTTCAGTAAATTTCTATAGTCAATAAAATAAAATAACACCTTTCCAAGAGTGACAATTAATTTTATTAAAAAATTATTTCTACTTGATATCGTGACATACTTAACTTTTAAAATATTTCTATAGAATTTAATTTTCCCCAATATCCTACCTCTTTCATCTTCACTTACAGGGGCGCCATCAATAGGAAATATATCAATATTTATCCCTAGTCTATTAAAATTAATAGCGTAATCCTCTTGTAAGATAGTGCTATTATCAGATATTTTAACAAATGGGAATGTGTAATCTGGCTCGTTAGAAACATCTAATACCTCTAGTTTTTTATTATCTGAGCAAAAGTTACTAATAAACTTATCATAGTCCCCTCTTGGCATAATAATATCTATATCATCATCCCAAGGAATGTACCCTTTATGTCTTACAGCTCCCAATAATGTTCCATAACCTAAAAAATACATTAGATTATTTTCATTGCAATACCTTGAAAAGTCTTTTAAAATCTCAATCTGAATTTTCTTCATATCACTTAATCCAAGTTCTTTCATAAATATTGGTCCTTTTTAAAATTTATAAATCATATATAAAATCTGGCTGATCAGTATCATCCAAAATCCAATTGTAAAGCTCTTCATACATTAAAATTACATCCTTTATGTCAAATTCTTCAGATGCCCATTTATCACCCCTCTCTCTCATAGAAACAAGCTCTTCATCTGATAATTTACTACAATGTGTGTTTTTTCTAAATTAAACGCCTCTTGCGCAAGTTATTTCAACCTGGCTCAGATGGGTAAGACTTAGTCAAAATTTAAATACTCAAAAAGAAATTCATGTAGTTACTCATCGTTTTACAGTTATAACCCTGGCAACAACAGGGTCTTCTTTATGATATTTAGCCATCCCAATGCCAACCGTATGATAGCTGATATCAAAATTAAGTGAAATTAGTCTTTCTAATAATTTGTCGCTATTTACAAATCTTCTAAAATGATTCTCGTATATTTTTTTTGTTGCAAGATCTTCATTTACTCTAAATTCAAAATAGATTATATCCCCCTCAATCATTTCATCTGATAAAGCTCCTAAAAAAATGTCTTCTTGCCTATCATCCAAAGAGTGAAGAAAAAATCTACTATAAATAATTATATTTTTCGTCTTAGAATGCAGCCTTGTTTCACTCAAAAGCATGGACACATCCTCTTGTCTAGAAACATCTCCACAAAAGAAGGATATATTGTCATAGTCTTTAGATTTATCGTTATTTATTGCAACCACATCATCTGACAGATCCATAGCCATTATATTAAAACCGTGGCGAGCTAAAAAAATAGAATCTCTGCCATTTCCACATCCAAATTCAGCAATTGACTTGCCGGACTCAATCTCAGTTGCCATAAGACAACAAAATTGAGATGGAATCATAAATTCCTTATTATTTATATTGTCAGTATAAAATTTATCCCAATATTTTTTTTCTTTCAACGTGTTTTTTGTATTCATTAAAATAACTCCTAATATTATTATTTGATTCAATTGAGTTGAGTCATACTCTTTAACTTTGTTTAAATAAAACCCCTTACCGAGTAGTGCGATGTTTGTTGCTAGGTTAAAATACTAATGATAAGGGCATTTATATTAGCAAGGGAACTTTTAAGACGCTCTTCTGCCTTTTCAATTCCAGCAATATTTACTTTATTCATATTCTTCTCAAAATTTAACATTACCTTATTAATGTCTAGGATACCCATCTGGATTTTGTGACTGCCAACGCCAAGTATCTTCACACATCTCATCAAGCTCGCACTCGACTTTCCAGTTTAGAATTTCTGCTGCATAGCTAGGGTCAGCATAACAAGTGGCAATATCACCTGCTCTTATATCCACTATCCGATATTTTACCTCTTTACCTGATACTTTTTCAAAAGCCTTAATCATATCAAGTACAGAATATCCATTGCCTGTGCCGCCGGTCACCAATATTTCCATAATTATCTAATGATTAAATTTCAATTTATCAGATGCAATATACTTATAAATAACAGTATAAACCAGCATAAAAACAAACGCCCAAACAATTAACACAGTTTGATTATCAAACCAAATCACCGCAGGGATGATACCTACTAATGACAACAGCCAAATACCAGGAGATGTCATGCTATTACAAATAACTTTGTTATGCTTAAATCGATCGCAAGACGCCAGCTTTCGATGAATCAAAGAATGTAGATGATTGGCATCTGGCTGACTGGCGTCCGTCTTGTGCAATAGTTTTCTTCTATAAATACTATAAAGCAGTTCATACATAGGATAGATAAAGATCAATAGTACAAACCAATTAGATAATTCTTCATGACGATCTACCAACATCAGCCCAATGATTGCCAACATAAATCCTACAAAATAAGCACCGCCATCACCCATAAATATCCTACCAAACGGAAAGTTAAATATAAAAAAACCAAATACAGAAGTAGCAAGAATCAAACTTAGCTGTAAAATTAGCTCATCCCCGAGGGCGTGTGCAACATAAGCCATCGCGAGAGATGCTAAAATAGAATATCCACCCAAAAGACCATTAAATCCATCAATGATATTAAGTGAATTTACCGCTCCACCTATAATCAACAAAGTAAACAAAAGACTGATAATTGTATAATTAGATAATACATAATCAATCCATTCAAAGCCCAAAGAGTCAATTCTTACATCGAGCCACACAAATGCAATCGCAATGGAAAAAAATGCAGAAATAAGCCTTATTAAAGGTGGCACTTTTGCACTTAAATCTTCATAAATACCGGCAATAAATACTGGCATTGACGATAACCATAATACTAATAACAAATTTGACCAACTCTCCGTCAAAAATAAAGCTGTAGAAAAGGCAACAAGAATAGAGAGTCCCCCTATTCTTGGGGTTAATTCTTTATGAAATTTCTGTACACCTTGTAAATCACCATCACTTACAAACCAATTTTTTGTCTTAGACAGCTGTATAATCGCCCATGAAATTATAGATGATGTCATCAAAGCTACAATCAATAACATACTCTTAACCCTTAATTATTTTATCAAAAATATCTAACATTTTATCTGCCAATTTCTTTCTATCATAGTCGGCTGCTAATTTTACACATCCATCCTGACATTTTTGATAAAAACTAATATCTTTAAGTGCTGATAATTTTTCTATAAAATCTTTTTCATTATCTGGTTCAAAGCATACACCTGCCCCATACTTCTCTAATATCTCTTGTGCCTGCCCCTGCACTCCTAATAAAATAGGTTTTTGCATTGCAGAAGACTCAAATATTTTAGATGGAATGACGGTTTTAAAATTGTCATCTTTTTTTAAAGGGGCTAAAGAAATATCAATAATAGAGAGATACCTTGGAACTTCGTCTTTACTAACTGAATCTAAAAATGAAATATTTTTCAACTGCAATTCTTTTGATGTCTTTACAATTTTACTTTTCATTGCACCGTCACCAATAAAAAGAAAATGAACATCTGAATCAGATATTTTCTCTATTGCCTTAATAATAAAATCTAGGTTGTGCGCCATACCGTGTGTGCCAATGTAGCCAACCACAAATTTTCCTTCAAGTCCTAAACTTTTCAATAAAGATATGTCTACCTTTCTTGGATAAAATAACTCCATATTCGACCCGTTAGTAACAACTTCTATCTTATTATTTTCAATCCCTCGAGCGATTAAATTATTTTTAAATGCATCAGTAACAGCAACAACTCTATTGCAACTTTTATATAATCCTAATTCAATCTTTTCAAGAAGATTTATTATATAGCCCTGTTTCATTACACCAACTGTTTTTATTGATTCTGGCCATAGATCTCTAAGTTCAAAAATCCAAGGCTTGCGCCTAATCTTAGATATAGCCCACCCAGACCATGTGGTGAAAAACTGAGGAGAAGTGGCAATAATAATATCGTGTTTTTGAAAAATACCAATAAAAAAAGACATAAAAGCAAAGCTAAGATAATCAATAACTCTTTTTGCAAAACCGCTGTTTGACGACATATAGCTCCAAACTCTAATTACTTTAATTTCACTGATTAATTCACATTGATAAAGTTTATTCTTATAGCCATTGTACAATTTTCCATGTGGGAAATTAGGCGCACAAGTAATCACAGTAATTTGATGCCCTTTTTTTATCCATTCCTGGCAATGTTCAAATGTACGTGTTGCTGGTGCATTAACTTCTGGTGGAAAATTATCTGTTAAAAAAAGTATCCTCAAGACCAAATCCCGCGAGTATCAATAATTTGCTTTCCAGATAGTAGACCAAGGTCTATAGATTTAAATGGAGTATGATCGACTAGCAATACAACTATATCGGCAGCTCTTATAGCCTCATCAGCCAAAACTAAACTTACTAACTGCTCTTTATCTTTAAACTCTTTAGGTAGAGTAAATATATTAGGCTCTGCCAATAATACCTCTGAAAATCCCATTAAACTTATTTTTCTCATAATACTTAAAGCGGGACTTTCACGCAGATCATCAATGTCTGGCTTAAAAGCTAGTCCTAGGCATGCAATTTTTAACTCCATCTTACTTCTACCTATAAGACTGACTGCGCAATCAATTTTATTTAAAACAAAATTAGGCTTATTATCATTAACCAATCTAGCCATTCGAATTAATTTTGCTTCATCTGGTGCAGAATCAACAATGAACCATGGGTCAACCGCAATACAATGTCCACCTACGCCAGGGCCAGGCTGTAAAATATTAACACGAGGATGTCTATTAGCCAATTTAATTAATTCCCAAACATTAATACCTAACTTGTCACAAATTAAAGATAATTCATTAGCAAAGGCAATATTAACGTCACGAAAAGAGTTCTCAACAAGCTTACTTAGCTCTGCTGTACGGCAATCCGTAATCAGACAATTCGCTTCAACAAAAATTTTATATAGTTCACGAGCTCTCTCTGCACACTGAGTGGTAACACCACCAATAATTCTGTCATTTTCTACAAGCTCACGTACTACTTGACCTGGTAATACGCGCTCTGGACAATGCGCCACTGCTATATCTGCTATAAATTTATCATCTCCAAATTTAGGAAAAGAGAGGTCTGGTCGAGCCTCACCCATCCACTCCATCATCTTTTCAGTAGCGCCCACAGGAGAAGTAGACTCCAAAATTACAAGATTACCTCTCTCCAATACTGTGGCAATAGATTTAGCTGCTGATTTTATATAAGATAAATCAGGCTCATAATTATCTTTAAAAGGTGTTGGCACTGCCACCATAAATACATCTGATTTTTCCGGCTTTGTAACTGCTTTTAAATAATTATTCTGAACAGCTTCATATACCAAATTATCTAATTCTGGCTCAACAATATGAATTTTCCCCTGATTAATAGTATCTACAGCATGTTGATTCACATCAACTCCAACCACTTTCACCTTTTTCGATGCTAATACTGCTGCAGTTGGAAGTCCTATATACCCCAATCCTATTATAGATACAATCATACTGCCACTCTATTTACTAAAATATCGCAAATAATATTGCCAGCCTTTCCATCACCATATGGATTATGTGCTTTTGACATTTGTATATAAAAATCACCGTCAGTTAGTAGTCGGTTAGCCATTTTTACAATCTCATTTTTATTTGTGCCAACCAGTTTAACCGTTCCAGCCTCTACCGCTTCTGGACGCTCCGTAGTATCTCTCATCACTAGAACCGGCTTACCTAAACTTGGTGCCTCCTCTTGAATGCCGCCACTGTCTGTCAAAATTAAATATGATAAATCCATCAACTTAATAAAGGTTAAATATTCCATTGGCTCAATAAGATGAACATTATTTAAATTAGATAAAATCCTATTCACCGGCTCCCTCACATTAGGATTTAGATGTACGGGATAAATAATTTGAATCTTTGGATTTTCATTTGCAATAACACTTAATGCATGACAAATTTCTTCAAATCCAAGTCCAAAATTTTCACGCCTATGCCCTGTTACTAAAACAATACGAGGAATATCGCTTTTCTCTTGCTTTAAAAATGGTAATCTTTTCAAAATAACATCTGAAAAATTAACAATTCTTGCTTTTTTCACCATAGAGAGTAGTGCATCAATAACCGTATTCCCTGTTACATAAATTTGACTATCTGGCACCTTTTCATCTAACAAGTTTTGACGTGAAATCTTGGTCGGCGCAAAATGAAAAGTGGCAATTCTTGAAGTAATTTGACGATTGAATTCCTCCGGAAAAGGGGAGTTGATATTATATGTGCGCAAACCTGCTTCCACATGAGCCACAGGTATTTGCAGATAAAAAGCAGCCATAGCTGTTGCCATAGAAGTAGTCGTATCACCATGGACCATAACAATGTCTGGTCTTTCAGCTTGTAAAACTTTTTTAACCCCTGATAACACATTACAGGTAATATTAAATAAATCTTGCCCCGGTTGCATAATATCAAGATCATAATTTGGCACAATTTCAAACAACTCTAAAACTTGATCGAGCATCTGCCGATGTTGTGCAGTTACACATATTTTTACATCGAACTTATTGCTCAAGGCGCGTATCACAGGCGCCATTTTAATTGCTTCTGGGCGAGTGCCAAATACAGCTAATATTTTTACCATGATATTCTTATCGTTATTTTAGAAGGCAAGTTGCCATTATAGTCATATACGAGATGTTTATTGTCAATAGAGAGGCCAAACTCTGGGTGATATTGTGACTCTATTATCTTCAATTTTCCCTTGCCTTCAAAGTTAACCTCTACTCTCTTTTTACCAATCTTAAGGTCAACACTTCCCCCTTGAACGCTACCAACTATAACACTTGGATGTAGCGGAAGTACCGACCTAATTTTATGTATTCCTTCACCTGTAATGTTATCTACAATTCTAATGGAATCGTTAGACATGCTCCAGTAACGACAATGCAAAACCCCTTCTTTAAGTCTTTTGTATCCATTATGACAAGCTGAAAATTTAACACTATCACTATCTTTCAGCTTATTTATATCAAACACCTTAGCGCGATTTGCCACACGAAATCCACTCCAAACCTCACTAGAATTTTGATTGTCAATGGTGACGGTTGAATGCAATTCAGTACCTCTTTGCTGGTAGCGATTTACGCCCATTTTATAAGTTGATATCCCAGAATTTACAATCACTCTTTCACTAAACAAGGACAACTCAAAGCTCAAGGCATCGGCATGTCCGTGTCCAGGAATATAATCTGGCCCAATATTTGCAACATCGGCAATGATGACCATATTTTCGTTTTCTACTCGAATATAACCAGACTCTTCAAGGTGTATCAAGCGATTAACTTGATTGCTTTTAAAGGTGATACCAAGTCGATCAGCATAGCTTAATAAATCAGAAAAGGATGGTGCTACACCTAAAGTAGAATCATTAAAAAAAGATATCTCACCATCTGGATGGCACATAACCTTTAGCCATTCAAGCATTTGCACAATTTTACTTTCGAAACTGTCTGGCAAATTCCTGCCATATGCCTGATGAATATTAACTAAATCTAATAGATCTTCTAGGAAAATTGCATGATACATTGGTGATAATTCAAAATTACCCCCATCAGCAAGTATTTGCTCAGGAATCTCTCTGTCGATAATAGAAACCCCTAATTGATACCAATGATCAGCCTCCACTCCCTTAAAAAAAAGTCCGGAAAAAATTAATGCTTTTGCATTGGTAAATATATGATTACCTAAAAGGTGGTATTCTAAATTTTTACTTAAAAATCTAGTTTGAATAGCGAGTGAATTTAGCCACATTTGCCTTGCATTATGACCCAACAAAAACCATTTAATCCAATTAACAATTCTCAAAGAAGATGGATAAGGCTCCCAGCCATTGCCAAACCCAGGTGGATTATCTTTAATCCATTTTTGGATTAGACTACTATGCCAAACAGCCCTTTGCTCAGAATTGACACCATTAAGATCATCAAAATAATGTAAATTATATAGCCACAATTTATCTTGATTTTTGGCATTCCAATCTTCTGGCACTTTGAGTGTAAATTCTTTATTCAAAAATTTAAAACTATTCTCACCATATATTCTTTTCGAACACCGCACAACAGGCTTTATCTTGCTATAAGGGTGAGAGTTTTTAGGAATATCAAATAGGCTTACTCTAGGCTTAATAAATTTACGTTTAATCCTATTCAAAATTTGACCAGCCTTCAAATACTTAACAGTATTAAATAAAAGCTGAATTTTTTTAAACATTAATTACGCAATGAATTGGCAACTTCAATAGACACTCTTGAACTTTCCATTACCTCTTCGTAAGATATAGGTGATTCCTTTCCATTCACAATAGACTCAATAAAAGCTTTAGCGCAAGCCTTTTGTCCTTTATCTTGTTTAAATAGTTTCATTTTCTTAAAACCGGACCAGCCATACCCTATAAGTCCACGGTAATTATCCATTTGCAAAACTGCATCATCACAAAAAACTTCTATACGCTCTTTTGGAAATGCAGAGCCGCCATTGGCTAAATAATGAATCGTTCCAAATGATCCATCTTCAAAAGAGAGAGTAATAGACACCTTATCCTCCCTCACTTCAACCCCTGGAATATTACCCATCATGGTAGCGGTAAAGCCGTTAATCTTATGACCAATTAAGTGTCTCATAAGATCTATAAAGTGACACCCTTCACCGATAATCCTCCCTCCACCAATCAGAGAATTTTGCACCCAATGCTCACCAGGAATGGCGCCAGCATTGATAGTCATAATAATAGATTTAGGGGATCGGTGACTACTTAACAATTCTTTCATCTTAACCACATGTGGCGCATATCGACGATTAAATCCAACCATCAGCCTCACCCTAGTAGACTGATTTGCTTCATGATAAGCCTTATCGATAACATTAAGTTCATCTAAAGTTAAAGCTAGTGGCTTTTCAACAAATACATTTTTCCCAGATTTTAAAGCATCAACCACTTGTTGAGCATGAGCATCGTGCCTAGTAACAATTGATACTGTGTTAATCCTATCATTACTCCATAAGTCCTTAGTTTCTGTAGAGGCTATAGCAAATTGATTTTTATTACCATGATGCACGCCACTAACACCACCACTAGTCACCAATGTATCCAATATGGCACCCGCCTCCTTAAATGCAGGAATAAGCGTCCTTGAAGCATAATTTCCAGCGCCAATAAAGCCTACACAAACCGTAGAAGGATTAATAGTTTTAGTAACCTGATTATTTAATTCAACCTTAGATTTAGTTAAAATTTCTCGACCTTGGTTAGGATAATTTAACACAATGCCTAACGCATCAGAATTATCTAATAAAGTATAGGCTTCAATTGCATTCTCAATATCAAAACGATGTGTAATCACAGATTTAACATCTAACGCGCCAGATGACATCATATCTAACACCGCTTCAAAATTACGCTGCTCAGTCCAACGTACAAAACCAATAGGATAATCATTACCCTCATCCTCATAGAATGAATCATATCGACCAGGGCCATAAGAAGCAGACACTTGAAAAGTAATCTCTTTTTTAAAGAAATCATCTCGTCTTAAATTTAATCCAACTACGCCAACTAGCACAATCCTGCCGCGCTTACGACACATCTCTGCAGACTGATGCATAACTTCATCCGATTGGGTAGCTGCAGTTATAAGTACGCCATCTACACCTCGCCCTCTCGAAAACCCTTGTGCGACAATTACAGGATCTTCATTCTTTGATAAATCAACAGTTTCAGCGCCAAACTTTTCCGCCAACTCACATTTATTAGAATCGAAATCAACACCCAGTACTCGACAACCATTTGCACGAAGCATCTGCACACATAACAGCCCAATCAATCCAAGCCCTGTAACCACAAAGCACTCTCCCATAGTAGGCCGAATAAGGCGAATCCCTTGCAATCCAATAGCACCCAATACCGTAAATGAAGCCGATTCATCATCAACATTATCTGGAATCTTTACACATAAGTTCTTCGATACACGAACAACTTCAGCATGATTACCATTAGAGACGACTCTGTCACCAGGCTCAAATCCATCAACATCACTTTCTAAAACTACACCCGCATTGCAATATCCAAGGGGAAGAGGTTGATCTAATTTAGATCGAACCGCATCAATCGTAGTCATTAAGCCATCAGTCACAACTTTATTGAGCACCATTTTCACCTTATCAGGCTGTTGCTTTGCTTTATTAATATAGTTTGCTTTTCCAAATTCCACCAGCATCCGTTCAGTTCCAGCGGAAACCACTGTCTTATTAGTAGCAATCAATATATTTAATTTAATATTTTTTGGACAAGGAACATCAACTAGAGAGGTTTCTCCGTTTGAAAGATTTTGTAAAATTTGTTTCATTTTTTATTTTTTTCCTTGTATTTCATCTCTATAAATTTAACATCTATTAACAATCTGTAAAATAATCCATGCAATGTGTGATAAATAAATCCAACCTTTCCATCTAGAAACCCTAATCTTAGAAAATATCTATATAAATAGTATAGAAATGGCCTTATTAAAGGCGGTAGAAGGCGATTCCATATCTTTTCTCTTATCCAGCGCTTTCTTTCTACTTGGGTGCCAAATAAATTTGCCAATTTATCTGTTACTTCAGGATTATTGATATTTTTCATCAATTCTCTAGCTTCAAATGTCGCATATTTATTATGCTTTTCAATCCAATCAGTAATACCTTTTTTATTATTATCCACAAAATCATTTCTTAAATGACCCACCTTTCCGTTAACAATAATATGTTCATTCATATCTCTATCACAGGATGCTAGCTTATGTTTAAAAAGTCTTAAGATCCATGTTGGATAATAGCCGCCATACTTAATCCACTTATCCATGAAATAAAATCTTCGTTTTAAGTAAAATCCGTCGTAATGATTACCATTAATAATAGTGTCACTAATTTCATCTTTTAATTCATCGAGTAAAAACTCATCGGCATCTAAAAATAACATCCATTCGGTTTTTATCGGCAACTCTTTAATCGCATAATTTCTTTGCTTAGCGTAAGTGTCAAATTTTCTAGAAAAAACCTCAGCTCCATATTCTCTAGCGATATCACAAGTCTTGTCTTTAGACCCAGAATCTAGTACATAAATATACGCTGCCCAGTCATAAACATTTGATAAGCTTTGCCTAATATTTATCTCTTCGTTGTAACTTAATATTACAACTGTTAAATTTACTCGCATCATTTACTATAGTTCTTATAAAGAATATTCAATTTTTCAATATTTTTACCTATATCAAATTCCCTACAAACATAATTATAAGAATTAGTAGCATATTTAATATATTTCTGATCTTCCATTGTTAGTAAATCCTTTAATTTAGCTGCTAGTTCATTTGGAGAATTTTCCACCCAAAAGCCACACTTATTTTCTTCTAAAGATTTCCATGGGGTATATTTTGAACTAATAACTGGAGTAGAGTGTGACAAAGATTCTAGTACAACATTGCCAAAATTTTCAGAATACGATGGAAGCACTAACACCTTGCTTTGTTTATAAATTTTTTCCTTCTCAACGCCTTGCTTATGGCCTAGAAATATCACTCTTTCATTATACTTACTACTATCCACTAGCTCCTTTAGTGAATTAACATAATTCAATTCTCCTGTACCTGTAATTAATAACAAATGACTGTTTATAATGCTTTCATTCAAAGAAAAATAGGCCTTGATTAAATTAGCTATACCTTTTTTTGGATGCAGCCTACCCAAATATAAAATATTTTTCTTCTTTAAAATATCAACTTCAAGTAATTTTCCTATTTTTGAAATTTCAATATAGTTTGGAATTAATTCAAAAATCATTTTTTCATTGAAATATTTCTTTGAAAATTCTAGTTCTTGAATCGAAGTAACCATGATAAATTTCACCTTCCCATACAAAAACTTCAAAAATATCTTGTGAAGTATTATTTTTATTGGTCGATTAAACTTAATGGCATTATCCTCAAGCTCCCCCCTTGGGGCTATCGAAAATGGCGTTTTGGTTATATTACAAATTAAAGCGGAAAACCACGTGATTGGAAAAAAATACGAAGTCAACTGAACAAAATCAAACTTATTAATATTAAAAATCAACCAAATGTAGAATTTAAAGGAAAGGTATCTATTAAAAAAATAATTAAAATAATACGCCTTAACCCCTTCAACTTTACTTTTTGAATTCAGTTGAATATTGTAATTATTTATATCTGTTTGGGTTAGCCCCGTCTTTAAAGAAGCTACACTTACATCAACCCCTTCTTTTGATAAATATTTTGCTTGCCAATGAATTGAATTATTAGGCCCCCCAGATTGGGCAGGGTAATAACTACCTAAGATATATAAAATTTTCATAGAAAACAGTCATCCACTCTTAGGTGTAAATTTATTAAGTATCTTATTAAAAATACCACTTTTCAACATTAATAAATTAGTAATAAGAGTTAAAATTAAAATATATAATATTGAAATAATTAAAGTGACAAACCCTTGCTCTATCCTAACTAATAGTATGGGTAATATCAGACTATAAAACAATAAACCTGTGTTTGATGAAATTGCAAATAAATTAATTAGCTTTAAAATGAAGCCCACAATCATCATGCCTAATGCTATACCAAAAAAACCAAATGATAAATAAAAATCTCCAATAATCGTTTTTCCAACACCAGTATTAGGGTCAGACTCAGAAAGAAATCCATATTCATGGCCAAACCTATTACCTTCGCCTGAGAATTGCTCTCTATCATTGGCTGGAAGAAAAACCTTAACTAGTTCTAAATATGGATAGAATCCAACCTTATCATCATCTCTTAGAGTGATTTCTGTCAATATGTGTGTTTGATTCACTCTGCCAACAAAAGAGTCAATAGCATTTAATAACTGTTCTTGTGTTGTATCATGTGAAGTCCCTCTGCTTATATCTTCAAGATAGTTCTTGGCAAAAATCGTTGATATGGCAAATAATCCAGTTATTATTAAAATAATAATTTGCACTCTCATGGTAAATAATGTAGAAAAAATTACAATTACTGAAAGAACGATACTAATAGTTAAAAACTTACTACCAAATGAATATGAGGCGAAAAATAATAATATAAATAGTGTAACAAAAATAGTAGTAAAGATACTTTTCCACCGATGGTTTCTCTCTTTTATTGCCTTTACAAGTCCGATAGCTGCCAACACTAGTGCCATCACTTGCAAGATATTTATTGAGGTAAAAAATACCACTAAATTACTTTGAATGAGATCACTATCAAAATGAAAATGCAAGTATGCGCCGTTTAGCACGCCTCTAATTTTAGAAAGAATTCCTCCTGAAAAAAGCACTATTAAGACTATTAAAATATTTCTGAAACTCCAACTTTTGTTAGTTTTTTTTATATGCTGAACATTCTTCAGTAAATAATAGCCAATTATAAAAAACAACAGCCCGATAATACTCAAATACAAACTTTTATAAGAAAGAAAAATTAAGTTATGTTTATCATACAAAATTTCAATCAAAGATTGGGAGAGAAGATCAACATCAAGAATATTATCGATAAAAAACAAAGAAGGAAATAAGAGAAAATACATGAAATATGTAACTCCAAACAAAAGTCCAATATTTAAAAATATTGAATGATTTATTTTTTCACTATTCATGACAATTCATAAAATCTTTTATTAGGTATTTTTCTTTATCACTAAATCTAAAATTATATTTTGTATTATCAATATTGAGTATAAGCGCATCAGGTTGTAATGGAAATCCCTTATGATCGCAGATATTGCTTTTAAAAAAAACACTGTTTGAGGTCCTCCTCCTGCTGATAGGGTTAATTTTACTCGGCAATCTATCGAAACTATCGAAAAAATACTCAGAAGAAGTTGGTAATAAATTAAAATTCAATATATTTCTTTTTTTAATGATATTACGCATATTCTGTAAATTTTTCACCTTAAGAGGTGCTTGATATAGAAAGTAAAGCTCGGGTAAAGTTATTGAATTTCCGTTTTCTTCATAGAGATTAATAGAAGATATTTTTCTAAATTTTTTCGAATTTGTATCAATGAAAACAAGTAAATTGTTATCAAAAATTACCAGACTTATATACTAAAGGTAGTGATCTTGATATTCTTGTGTCGAATGACGATGAAGAAAAATTAAAGAATTATCTAATTCAAAATCCGGGAAAAATAAAAATTGATGTTTGGAATGAATCTGCGCCATCATATAGTGGAGTTTCTTATTTTTTA
>ENA-OREN01003266-OREN01003266.1-marine-metagenome-genome-assembly--contig:-NODE-3266-length-15254-cov-5.377347_pt1 | contig 15254 bp, 13 predicted proteins | sample MGYA00248624_ERZ508555 | MGnify/ENA primary metagenome ERZ508555 (study PRJEB26222, sample SAMN06267773) | marine metagenome | isolation source: Saanich Inlet, British Columbia, Canada | place...
CCTTTGCGCAACACATCGAGCCGGGATTGCACTGTCTTTAGGGTTTCTTTATTGGTTTCCATATCTACCTCAGAATTTGATAATATTAAAAGAAGGTGATTATAAAATATTTACCTTCTATGGCGGTTTGTTTTAAACCTGCAAGCACCACGGGAAGAATCTCGCATTATGAGTTAGCCCGAAGTCTTGCTATTCAAGGATGGCTTAAAATGACAGCTTTTTATTTGATTTTCCTCTCTAGAATTATAGCAGAGTTAAGTATCATTAAATGGAGGGTGCCATGTATAGAAAATTAATATGTCTTTTAATATTTAACATTATCCTTATTATTTCTGGGTGTTCCTTGCACTCCGGTTCTACCTATGACCGAAGTGAAATGGGTTCGCCGGAATACTTTAAAAAGGGAGTCATTCTCTCATTAAGAGATGTTGAGATAAAAGGTACGGAAACTGGGGCCGGGGATGTAGCCGGCGCAACGGTGGGTGGAATTGCCGGTTCATCTCTAGGCGGAAATTCTGCGACCCGTGCTCTCGGAGCCTTGGGCGGTGCCGTTGTAGGTTGGATTGTTGGACGTACCACCGAAGATGTGATCACCAGCGGTGCGGCAACAGAATTCATTATTCAACCGGACAAAGGAGAACCTTATGCCGTTGTACAGGTGAACGATGAAGAACTAAAAGCCGGAGAGCGCGTTCTGATAATGGATTCGGGTAAAGTGCGAATCGTAAGGGATCAAATCCAATAATATAAAAACTTTTTTGTTTCTAGACATTTCCATTATTAATACCTGTCAGTAAATGTTTAATGTATACAGCACCCCATTAAGTAAGCAGGTGTAATCTTAGGGTAATTACTATGCTATTATGTTTTTAGTGTACATTCTATGGCAAATGGAAAAGACATAACGATAAGGAAAATACATTAAAAAAAACAAAATCAAATAATAAATACTATCATGTATATAGACGTTGAGCCTTTTTCTCGCTTCCCTTTTGTCTCCGTTCTCCCAATCTAAAAGCGACAACTGAACATCTCTCCACCTCTTCAACGCTCTGGCCCCTTCAGGGTACTTATCCTCAAACCCACAAACATTTTGCCTAAGATTGTCAATTACCAGGTCCAATTCAACAGATAAGAGTTTCCTGTAGTCACTCCACGATTTACTATCTCTATGAACACGATGTCTGGCTAATGGCTTATCTACATAATCAACCTTCCACATATAACTTATTCTGAGATAAGCGTCATAATCACCTATAGCGATTAGACGTCCATCAAACCAATGGTCCATGCTATCAAATGCTTCCCTCCTAATAACCACTGTTTGAGTATTAATAAAGTTACAAAGCAACAACTCTGAAAAGATATTGCCCCTATATGGCTTGTGTATTTCAGATTTCCGTTTTTGCTTCCCTTTTTCATTAAAAATGAATGCATCACTATAAACCAGCCCAAGCCCATCATCTCTTTCAAAAAGTGCAATTTGTTCTTCTAATTTTGTAGGCAGCCATAAATCATCACAATCGAGAATGGCGATATATTTACCTCTGGCTTTCTGCACAGCAAGGTTTCTTGATCCATAAAGAGGTAGAGATACATCTGATCTGAAATATCTCAGCTTGTGACCATAGCTCTTTGCTATTTTCTCACTGTTGTCCTTTGATGCGTTATCTTCCCAGAATATAATCTCCCAATCTTCATAGGTCTGCGCGAAGACACTATCTATAGCCTCCCTTAGATATCTCTCACAATTCAAACAGTTCATAATCACACTCACTTTGGGTGCTGAAGAATCGTGGGGCTTCCGAGACTTATTTTCACTTGTTACTGACACTATTTTATAAACCTAATCCAGATACTTATATATAATTTACGATGAAATGTACTAACAATATAATAACTTCAATATATAATCGGTGCTTCTGCTGCTATCGAATCACTTCATGATTGACATCACCTCTTACAATTACATGTCTTTTAATGACTCCATGTATACTCGCATTGAATCATTCGTATTTTCCTCAAAGAATCCTGACAAAACCTCCAGCCCTATCTTTTTCCTTTCATCATAAGAAAGAGGATGTTGCAATGCCCACTCATTTAACCCTTTGTCAATTTCATCATCTGTAAATACCAATCTCCACATTGACGAAGGCAAATAATCAAGTATATTAAAGTCCAGGCCGATAGGCATACCTATTGAAATAACCGGTATTCCTAAACAAATTGATTCGAGAACAACACTACTTGCTGATGAAACAACTGCATATGCCTTTGGCAAGAGAGATACCATCTCTTCATCGACAACTTCAACACATTCATTATGTACATCATATTCCTTGAGCAACTCAGCTCTGTCATTTTTGGTAAGGGTTGGATGCACTTTGATTTTAATATTCCAACCGTTATCCATAGCATTGCGTATTGCCCTTGCCGAAGAAGTAAGTATATATCTTGAAATTGATTCAGAATAAGGTAATAAAATAAGAACAGTTTTACATTTATTGATATCTCCTGAATGAATATGATTTCCATCTACAGCATCCCTTAAATAGCCATAGCGAAATGATGGACCCACATCATAACGACCCTCTTTATCGTAAACAGAAAATATATTCTTCAGTCTTCTACCACAGGTTATTATCCTGTCTGGAGCAACCCCAAAAGTTCTTTCTGTGTTCGTACTAAATAGATTTATATTATTAAGTGGAGGAATAAATGGTTTTCCGCCTATAACCTCCACTTCTGGAAAGTTTCTGTGAAACCCCAAAATGATAGCTTTATGAGGCGTTTGATTTTCACTCCAGTTTATGTAAGCCGTTGGCCTGATCCCTTTCTCACGAAGCCTTTTTGTCAATTTATTTATCAGCAATGATAAAATAAAACCAGATGAATTTATTTTAATCCAATTGTTCTCGTTTACTAAAGGCTGCACGTTAATTCCCAGGAAACTTTGCACTCTTTCAAAATGTTTTAAACGTTTTATTGGATAAAGGAGTACGCTAAGATAATCTATGGGTTTTAGAATATTTTCTAGTAAGACAAATTTTGTATTGCATTGGCAAATACTTTTAAATATGTACTTAAGTTTCTTAAGAGGTATATAGTAGAAGGTGGGGAAAAGCCCTACTGAAATATCCTTCTCACTCAGAAACCCATACAGCTCTGAAAAATATTTGTTCATAAACTTCCCTGTCTTATCAAAAGAGTTTTCGAATATGTAAGTATCAATAATTACAGATATTTCTTTCAATTTATTGTTATCCCTATGAATACGATATGCACATATATATCTAATGAAAAATAACAACAATCTTACATATCCACCTAATGTAGATCTGCCAAGCCTATAAAAAAAACGAATTATCTCTTTATTAAAACCATACTTATAAATTCTATTGTTATTATCTTCTGATGCTATCACATCAGCTATTAAGAGTAACGCCTGACTTTCTGCAACAAAAACTATATCTTTTCCTGGATACTCTTTAAGAAGAGTTCTAAACCATGAGACATTCATACAATATAGAAATAAATTACTCATATACGGGTTAGAACTAAATGTATCAGACAGCCAATGGGTCAAGTTATGACCATATTGTGTATGAACGCCTTCTGTCCATTGCACAAACGCATATCGATTTGAGATGGTAAATTCACGAAATTGCGCAGGGGAAGCATGAATCATCTCTTTTCCCAGACATTTCTCGAAGACATGAAATCTATTTAAATCTTTACCAGCATAAATCCACATTCCTCCTTGCAAATGAGGTTTTATTTTCTCCGGATCGGATAAGGTAGAAGTCAGGAAAATTCGTCGATTCACAATTAACCTAAGCGGTACATTAATCAAATAGTGTTACAGCGATCCAATCCCAATATTATTTTCTCTAAATCACTCAAATCTTTAATAGCTTTAATACCCATATCTGCAAAAAGTGTATGATCAGAATCAACAGTCCTCCCAATGAATCTTATACCTGACTCCTGAGCCCCGTTTAAGTCTGTAATTGAGTCACCAATGAAGACAACTTCATCTGAATTATACCCATTCTGTAACAAAATCTTCCTGGCAATCTCACTCTTTTGCCTTGGAGATCCATATACTCCCTTAAAGTACATCTCCATTCCCCTACACTTGACAATCTCCCTTAACTCCTCCTCAGGGGTACCTGAGGCCACATAGAAATCAAGTTTAGAATAGAATTCATCTAGAAATTCTTCAGCACCCTTTACATAAGACGAGTTAATTACCTCATCAATCACTAATCTTGAAAATGTATCACAAAGTTCCTCAAGCTTCTCATCAGATAGTGAACGTTTCAGGATTTCCTCGTAATAATACTCAAATTTGCGAACACGTGACACACCACCATTCACCAGGTGGTAGTCTGTTACCTTTCGTACAACTTCTTCGCCTTCTTCTTCAAACATTTTGGCAAAGGCTTTAGTCTTTACATCTACAGATTCTACAAGAACACCGTCAAAATCAAAGATAATTGCCTTAATCATTTTCGCCTGCCCATTACACAAAGAGTAAGATTTTTTTTACAGGAGCTTAGTGTCTTCATAGTTAACCCAAACCCTTTAGTAAATTTTCTACTGCCTGTTCCTCCATTTTAATCCTTGCCTCTTTTGCGTAAGAACCGATATGGCAGGTTAAGGTAACATTATCTAACTCATTCAATTTTCCCGTATAGGGTTCATTATTGTAAACATCAAGACATGCATGAGAAATCTTGCCAGCACTCAACACATCATAGAGGCCATCTTCATCAACAAGTTTCCCCCTGGATGTATTTATAAATATAGCCTGATCTTTCATCTGCAAGAAAAGATTCCTGTCAAAAAACCCTTTAGTGTCATTATCCAGAGGCAGATGCAGGGTTACAATATCAGATTCCTTTAACAACTCGTCTAAATGGACATAATTGATATTGTTTTCTCTGGCAAACTCCATATCAGTGACATGATCTCTAGCCAGTATTTTGCAGTTAAAAGGCCTTAGCAAGGTAGTTAATTTCTTTCCAATAGTTCCCATCCCTACGATACCTACTGTCTTTCCTGTAAAAAGCCTCCCCATTTTCTTTTCCCATCCCCCAGAACGTATTTCCTTGTTTAAGTAAGATATATGTCTTAATGAATCCAGTATAAAACCCAGAGTCAGCTCTGCCACAGCGAGGGCGGGACCTTCCGGTGTTCTATACAATTTTATTCCCCTCTCCTTTATAGCTTCAATATCCACATTATCGATACCTATCCCGCATCTCGAAATGACTTTGAGGCTTTCTGCATTATTAATAACGTCTCTTGTAATAGGCTCTGTTCCGGCAATCAGCCCTTTTACACCGTTTAATAACTCCTTTATCTCGTTTTCTCTCAACTCCCTCCCATGAGGATTTAATCCGATTTTGTATTTCAAGCTCATAAGCCTCTCAAGTGGAGCCTTATCATATTTTCCAAAAGATGATGTAGATATAAAAACATTTTCCATACAAGGATCTCCTCTTATAATGATAATTTGCCATAATTTAAAGGCATATCATTGTCTACGGTTACAAGACAGTTGTATCCACTGACTACTTATTTTCCGCTTGACGAATATTTCTTTTCTTTGCCACACCGCTACAAAATTAAATCTACTTTGAGTTAATCAAATGCCACTGATATCTTGAATCTGTTTAGCGTCTTGTCATCAGTATTATGATTTCTCTTGTAATCCTTTTTCTATGTTGTGAGAATGTAGTTGGTCATAAATTTCCTGCATACAAAGCAAAATGCCCTGTCCCAAATCAGTATAGCAATGTCTTACATATTTCTTCCCCACTTTAGGTATGAATGTATATGGTGTTATTTTATAATGCTCATCAGATCTGGGTTGAACATACTCAATTTCTATATTTTTCTTCAGGATCTCCTTTATCATAACGCAAAGGTCATTTACTCTCATCGGATGGTGACCAGTAAAAGTAACGTATTCATTTCTGTATTCATCAGCAAGAATCTCCACACTTCCATGAGCCGCATCTAATACGTTAATATATTCCCTCACCTCATTCCCATCACCCGGGTAACTGATTTTACCTTCCGTCAAAGACTGATGTATAAACCTGTAGACACTGTTAGTAAGATTCGACCGACTTCCATACAAGGTACCGTAGCGCAGTACCGTATAATCCAAGCCATACTGCTTCTGATAGGTTTCCAGGTAGAGTTCACACGCATTTTTGCTACATCGGTAAAATGACCCTGAGTCACTGTAAACGTAAATAGTACTCGCATAGACGAATCTCTTAACATTCGCTTGTTTGGCAGCTTCAAGTATAATTGTATTACCAAGAATGTTGTATTTCACGGTTTCCACAGGCTTGTTTGCCGCCTCTCCAATATCAGCTATTCCGGCAAAATTATAGACCACGTCCATCCCTTTGACTGACTCTCTAACCTTTTCCTCGTCAAGAATATCTCCGATTATCATCTTCTGTGATGGTTTTAAAAATCTGGAAGGACGGATATCAAAAATACTTACATTATATCCTTTCTCTGAAAGAACATCAGCAACATGGCTTCCAACAAAACCTCCACCTCCAAATACTATAGTCTGCAACTTTTTATCCATATCTAACATTCTCCTATTTTGCCTAATTCAATACTTACTGAATTTACGTAAAAAGAAAAAATTAATTCATGAATTCACATTATTAGACAATAATTTCTTTGAATAAAACTTAAACACCTTATTCCCATATTCCGTGTCCTTTTCCGCTTTTTGAAGTTCAATAAAATCTTCTTCATCACATCTGATATACAATTGAAATGTCCTGAATAACCCTTTAATTTCTTCCTTAGTTATAGAAGGCATGCTTAATGAAGGTTCATAAAAGTTTCTAACTCTGAATTCAGGATCGATGTACTGGTTATCAACACAATACTGCCTCAAAGGAGTACCACCAAAAGGTTGAAATATCGAGCAAGAATGTGAATCGGCGACAAAAGCACGATTCAATTTTATAGTGTCTATTATCGTTTCCCTGGTTTCATCAGGAAAGCCTATTATATTATTCACTGAGAATTGGATAGTTGATTTCTCAACAATTTTACATGCTTCAATAATCTTTTTGTTCGAAACATTTCTTTTAAGCATATCCCTTCTATATTTTTCATTTCCACATTCTATTCCGATGCTCATTCGATGGCAATTGGTTTCTTCCAGTTTACCGACTACTTCCTCATTTATTGTTTCTGGCCTGGTATTGAACCAGAAAGGAATTCTTATTTTCTGATACCGCTTTACAAACTCATCAAAAATATTCCTTGGCATTGCAAGAAATGTCTCTGAAACTATATAAAAATATTCCACTTGAAATTTTTCTATCATCAAATCAATTTCTCTAAAAATTTGATCCAGATCTTTAATCCTGAACCACTTCCCAACGCCACCAAAAAGTGTTGCGAACGCTGGGGCTGAACAGTAAGCACAATTGTAAATACAGCCCCGCGAAAACTCCAGAGGGAGCATCTTGTAAAAAACACCTGCCATTTGCCTATAAATTCTTTTGGAATCAAAGACCTCAAAATCTGGTGGAGAAAGTTTTGTTATATCTACCAGTTCGCCATACCCATTCTTACAAATTCTGCCCTTTGATTTAACCCATATATTAGGAATATCAAGATAGTCATTCCCGTCAGACAATCTTTTACATAGTTCCGCAATGGCTAATTCACCTTCTCCTGTACATATAATATCTACACATTCCTCAGAAAGAACCTCATCTGGATTAAAGGTGGTATGAACACCTCCCACCATAGTTACGATGCCTCTATCTGCAACTAAATTTAAAAGGGTAATCCCCAGGTCATGAGTCACTTCGGTAGAGGATAAACCAATAAGGTTTGGTTTATATTCCATTACAGTCTCAAGGAAATCTTTAAGAAGTTCCTCTCCTTCTCTTTCTTTAATACCCACCTCAGAATAATCAACTTTACTGACCTGAAACGATGATTCTCTATATAAATTCCCAGTCTTTTGATCTGTTCTATAATATGTCGTATCAAAGACTTTTACATCAAATCCCTCCTGCTTTAGTTTAGCAGCAATGCTTGAAATACCAATTGGCATGAGAAGCGTAAATGGTTCATTAGCATATATTAAAAGAATCTTGAAGTTACTATATTTCATAACATAATGTTCCCTTTGTTTTGTTTGATAAAAAGGCATTCTACACCAAAACTTACTATCTAGAAACTAACGGTCAGTAGAAACAAAAATATCATCAAAAAATCATGTGCTGACACGGAATGGCATTGCAAGCAAATACTTGTACTTATTTTCTAATCTGCACCTTCCATGCATCAAACCTGTGTTCAAGGTCATCAGTCTTCTCCATACAAAGGTCAGCCATTGTCTCTCTATCACTCTTATAATATGACCAGAATATATCGTTCTGATAATTATCCTTATAACTATCTTTTATGTATTCTACTTCTTTGAAATTAGCGACAAGGTAATCATTAACCTCTTTCCAGAAATTCCTACCGATGTTATCAGAAGAATCTTGTATTGGTAGTAACCCTATCTTTTTTCTTATCATATTAATATATGCAGTATTATGAGAGATATATGAATAATTACCATCATCTATTGCAACTACAGCGGAATCAGTCAGAACGTCACATACTGACGTCAGCTCCTTCATCAGCGTATTGAGTGTATGCTCACTGTCCAGAAAGCAAACACTGACTTTTTTGCCAAGCTCCTTTAATGCATTAATACCGACAAAATCTGAATTACTATTAAATGTAATATATTTCCAATGATTACTCAGGTTTCTCTCTTCGTAATGTCTCATCAAAGTATCATTCAGCACAGACCTCAAGTAGGCAAGCTTGCACCCGTTAATATCCCATGTAAAGACTTCTCCGCCAGTCTTGATCGCGAAATAGCACAAAACAATAGTACTGGCACCACTACCAGTCTCAACAAGCACAGGTTTGTCTGGTAGCTGCATTTCACTGATCACATCATAAAGAGCAAGAAATTCAGAATCTGGAATTGAATTACACCACCTCGGCAGCATTCTCTTGATTGTGAGTAGAAACTTCTTTGGATCATCGTCAATCTCATCCCTTGTACCAAAATAAAAATCATACATTACACTATTCTCCTCTCTATATTGTTACAACCAATCTCCACCACTGATTGCTATTACCTGACCTGTTATATAAGAAGCGCTTTCTGACAATAAATACATAACTGTGCCTGCAAGCTCCTCTGTTGTTCCCGCTCTCTTTAATGGTATTAATTTGATCCTCTCTTGTAATTGATCATGATTCCTCTTCATCTTCTCTGTATGAAATTTTGTAAGGAAAAACCCAGGTGCAATTGCATTTACTAATATATTGTATTTTGCACAATCTCTTGCAAGGCCCTTTACAATACACTCTACACCGGCCTTTGCGACTCCATAAGCAAGTGATGTAGAACCTCCACCGTGAGCAGCAGATACCGTACTCGTCATCACAATCCTTCCACCACTATTTTTCATATGTGAAACAGCCCTCTGAGCCAGAAAAAATGGCATTATCATATTTACAGATAGATCGTATGACCATTCCTCTTCTGTCAAATCCTCCCAGTTAGCGGGTTTTTTTATGCCACCAGATAATTGTATTAAACAATCAATACCTCCTGCCCAGTTTACAAAATCATCAATTAGTTGAAAGCAAGTCAAAGACGAATCAATATTCTTCTGGAATTTCTTTACTCTTTCACCCTCGTCATACTTTGATAGTGACTTATCATTAGTGTTGTAATGAAACCCTATTATGTTATTTGAGTTATATAATATTTCATTGATGGAAACCGCTAAATCACTGCTTGCACCAACTATCAATATTTTTTTCCCTTCTAACGCCATATCTTATCAGCCAACAGATTCTGTCGAAAAATATTTATGAATATATTCTTCTCTCAACTTACTAAACATCCTTTCGCCTTCTGGTGTGGAATTCTCTGCAATCTGTATATCATTCCACATTTCCTTCCCAAACCTAACATACAGAGAAAACGTTCTCATGAGCCCTTTTATTCTCTCTTTTGGAAACTGTGACATATTAAGGACAGGTTCCCCTGTAAGGCAACCTGTAAATGTATCCTCTTCTATGTAACCCATTTTGACAGATAATTCACGAAGAGGAGTTCCATGGAATGGTGTAAAAGCGTAACAATTCATTGTGTCAACTTTGTCCGCTATACTTCTATTTAATTGAATTGTATCCATTGCCAGCTCTGGGGTTTCTGTAGGGAAGCCTACAATATTGTTTACACTAACCCCAGCAGGTAAAGCATAATCGGAGATGATTTCAAAGGCTTTTATAATTACTTCATTACTGGTTTTTCTGTTTATAACCCTACGCCTAAACTCCTCGTTACCATGTTCAATACCAAGAGCCATTCTATGCAAACCAACGCTCCTTAATTGCCTTATTCTCTCTTCTGTAATCTGTTCCGGTCTTGCCTGACACCAGAAAGGAATCTTTATATCATTATACATCTCCACAAACTCTTCAAACTCCTTATCTGTATACGCAAAAAAAGTATCAGCCCAGAAATAGAAATATTCAGCACCCCACTCATTCTTATAAAACTCCAATTCTCTTTTTACCATGCTAACCGATCTCTTGCGAAAATAATTCCCGGCATGCTCTATATTATGTAGGTTTCTCTGTGCCGGTGAGTTACAGTAACTACATGAATACGGACAACCCCTGTGAGTCTCTACGGGAAACATTCTGTATATCTTTCCGGCCATTGGTCTGTACAATCTAGCCTCTTCAAACAAAGAAAAATCTGGTAATGGGATTTTGTCAACATCAACCACCTTCCGGATCTGGTTTTTAATCACTTCTCCTGTCTCTTTTTCTATCCATAAATTCTCAATATTCGAGTAATCTTTACCCACTCTTAATTTCATGCACAGTTCTAATAGCGCGTCTTCACCCTCACCAACGCACACAATATCTATCTCTTTATTTTTCAAAACCTTGCGTGGAGCAAATGTGGGGAACACACCCCCTACAATTGTTAAGATATCATATTTATCAATGTGTTTTATTAACCTTAGTCCCAAAGGAAAAATGTCTTCAGTGACTGACATGGCTATTAGGTCTGGTTGAAATGAATTAACTAATTGATCAAGATCATCAAAGGGATTTGTGGCTTTCAAAGTAACTTCTTCCTTAAGATCAAACGGTCTCACTGCCAAGTTTTTCTCTTTCTCTTTGTCTGAATCAAAGTCATTACCAATTTTGTAATATGTTGTGTCAAACAGGGCAACCTCAAATCCATTATTTTTCAATATTTGAGAAAAAACTGCAATTGCAGGGGGCAGCATATTCATACCTCTAAGGTTAGGGTAAACAAATAATATTTTGAAGTCTCTCATTATTTTTAATCTAGGAAATAACTTTTACGCACGTATGCCACTGCATCCCTGATAATTTTTTTAGTATCGCCAAAGCCCCTTCTCATTTCAATGGAAACAAAACCATCATAAAGAGAACAGGACAGGGCCTTACCAATTAAACTATGATCTAAACTTGTAGAACCAGGAGGTGCAAGACCAGGATCACTTACATGAAAATGTCTTAACATAGCTCCATATCTTTGAAATACAGCATCAAAATCCTCTCCATTATCTATCATCGCTTTAACATCAAGATGAAGACCAAAGTGAGGGTTATCAACATCTCTTACTATCTGATAGCCATCTTCAGCCGTCTGTATGAAATCATTCTCGCTCGGGCCAAGTGGCTCAATACAAAAGATTACATTATGACGCTCTGCCTCAACTCCCAGTTCTTTGAATACACCCAATGCAATTTCATAACATCTATCATAAGACTTTTCAGCAACCCTTCTACTCGCAGGAGACCCATATACTAAAACTTTGACTGATAACATACCTGCTAATCGTATAAGCTTCTTTAGATATATTACTGCCTGTTGTCGTATTGATTCTTTTCCAAAAATATAAAGATCTGGTCTCGTAAAGAGTAATGCGTGAAAGGCTGGGATTACAAGGTTGTATCTTAATATGAGTTCCTTTAGCCCTTCTACTTCATCATCGCTTACCTGAACAGGTTCCTTCCAAATACAACTTGGCGCAAGCTCTATACCGTCACACCCCAACTCCACCAATAATTTCAGATGATCCTCTAGTTCATCCTGCTGCCATGCAATATTTGATACTGATAATCTAACAGACATTAGAAATCAATTTTCATTTCCAAAGGACATTCTGACAATAATCCTGTCTATTTCTCCATAGGGAAGAAGTATTAACACTATTTTACTTAAACCTCTTCCCTTTTGATCAATTCACTCATTCTGAGAGGACATTCTCCACAAGCTTCAATATCATGAGCCTGCCCATTCTTGTGTAGTTTACGTAATGTGTCAAGTGAATCGGTCCAACATTTCTTAATAGAAATTGAATCTACATTTCCCATTGCCAGCTTACCGTAATAGTCATTCTTACATGCAGTCAATGTCCCATCCCACATAACGGTCATTCTCTGATAAGGAAAGGGACAAATCCATGACGATTTGATTCTTTTAATGTTACTATTAACAGTATCTACTGATGGCTCCATATCGTTATAAGAAACCTGATCTACTTTATCCTTCCAAAAAGAAACATATTCAGCTAAACGATCTTTCATCTCTGGAATTAGTACCGTCTGTACACGAATCTTTGGATTCTTACTTCTCAAACTCTCACGCATATTCCTAAGCCTTACTACGTTTGCCACAACTTCCTCAAACTTAGCACCTAATCTGTTTTTTTCATATAATGTCTTGTCAAATCCCTCAAATGATACTGTCAAGCGATCTAGACCGGAATCAATCAGCATCTTTACCTTGTCCTCTGTTAGCAGTACCGCATTGGTATTAAAGAAAACATCAATAATCCCTTTTTTCTTAGCATAGCTTATAAACCTTCCAATATCCTTATGAAGAAGAGGTTCCCCTCGAAAATTGAATTTACATGCATACAATCCATTGTCACCTGCTTCGTCCAAAATCTTTTTTACCGTCTCCCATTTCATAAAACCATTCTTGAATCCAGAGTATGTAGTAGCGCAAAAGGGACACTTCAGGTTACATGCACTTGTTACTTCAATATCTAGGTGAAGAGGAAAAGAACCTGAATTAAGGTCCAGAGGGTTTTCATCCCATAAGCGACGATATGTACGAAAATTATCATCCTCAATGGAAAAAATATCCTCCCCTGCTATATCATGATGAATTTGATCTTTGTGTGCAATTTCTGTCATACTTGTTTAATCCGTAGAAGAGTTTGAATCTGTTTCAGGCCCTACTCATCAGTCTTTTCTGTGGTCTGGTTTTCCGTAAAGCCGTGCTTACGTAACCAGTATTCTACCTGTGGTATCTGCCATTCATAATCGATATCGCATCCACCCCATTGCTTGAGCGGATAAATTTTTTGCCCCATCCATTTCTGAGGTAGAAGTCCATCTTCAATATTTTCAAGGCATCTTGGTCTTACTATAGAGACACCCATGTCAGCAAACCACGCATCACCCTGTGAATCTCTATCACAATTAAGAGTTTTCGGATCTCCGAATGTTTCAAAAGGTACGAATGGATGAAGCAATCCATCCTCACCAATCTTTCTAGCTCTTAAAGGACTCCACATGTTGTACGTGGATGCAGAAACGGCAGAATCTATCTCCGGATTCTCTCTTAGCACCCTTATGCCGTCCTCTATCAGTTCAGAAGTAACTGTGACGGCATTGCAAAACAAGAGAACCATTATTTCTATGTCTTTCCCGGGATTTCTCTTTTTAATTTCAAAATATCCATGCACAAAGGCATCTTCTCCCAATGCCTCTTTTGTACATAATTCAGGAGGTCTTGTGATTACCTCTACATTATTCTTCCTGGCAAGTTCCATCAAATCATCATCATCAGTCGAGATAGAGACATTATCTACATTTTCTGAATTTATACCGGCAAGCATAGGATAAGACGCCAGAGGCCTCCCCAGCACTGGGTATATATTTTTTCCTGGAAAACCTACACTACCCTTTCTGCCCAATAAAAGTGCTGCAATCATAGATTAATTACCTCAGTAGTTTACAAGTTACGTTTAAATTTGTCTTTTTATATAAGGTGATGCTTTCCTCGTTTATGGAATTTAGACCTGCATATTCTCTATACTTACAATACTTATTTCCATAACTATTGTGAATGTCCTCAAGAATTATCAGAATATATTATTCACTATTCGTCCAAAAGCCTATTAATTTTTCTGCCTTCTTAAACCCTTCTTCTCCCCTCACTTCTATAGGAGAATAAGGATTATTTACTTCATAAATACCTATTCTTTCACCTAACAAAGAACCTTCTCTAACAAATTCCGGATGAGTCACACAGCACAAACCTTTTAAGCCGATAAAACAAGGTTCTTTATATTTTCTCGGAATATCTCCTTTGTCAATTCTTTCAATCTTGCCATCTTCTTCACGCCAAAGAGACCTTGACTCTTTTCTCACTGACAACACACTGTCAAAACCGTTTTCAACAAGTTGTATAACCATATCATCTATAAGTTGCTTTGGTCTGAACGGAAATGTTATTTCAAGGTATACGATAATGTCCGGAAAGATTTTCAAATCCTCCATTCTTTCCATTGAATACTGAAGTACTTTCTCAATATCCACATAATCTTCTGAGAGAGATTCATCTCTGAGAAATGGCACGCTAGCTCCTAATTCCTCAGAAAGTTTTGCAAGTTCAGGATTATCAGTAGATACTATTACTTTATTGATGTATTTTGATTGCAACGCCTGCTCAACTGTATAAGCAATCAATGGTTTGTCTCCAAGAAAAACATTGTTACCCTTAACAGGAATAACGGCGACAACATTCATCTTTTCGATATCAATATGAATATTATTGCCCGTGTCCGGTTTAAGAGTTTCAAGAATACGGACAGTATTGGCACACCTATCTTCATTTCCGTGATGATAAATGCCATGATAGTGATAAACACTTGCACTTGGTTCATAAACTATTTTATATCCCTCATGCAGGATTTTTTCTGCCCATACTCTGTCCTCTATATTAGCCAATGTTTCATCAAATGGATTCTCTTCCCATAATTTCCTGCGTAACATACTATTCGCATTATGAAAAAAACTATCTTTCTTTTGCGTTCTCCTATCTA
>ENA-OREN01003271-OREN01003271.1-marine-metagenome-genome-assembly--contig:-NODE-3271-length-15235-cov-3.957778_pt1 | contig 15235 bp, 16 predicted proteins | sample MGYA00248624_ERZ508555 | MGnify/ENA primary metagenome ERZ508555 (study PRJEB26222, sample SAMN06267773) | marine metagenome | isolation source: Saanich Inlet, British Columbia, Canada | place...
CAATTGCATGAGAATTTTCATCAATAAACGGATCCATAGAATTGGTATTGGTAAAAGTTGCCCAAGAAGCATCTTCAATATCCAAAGTTATTTTATTTTTATAAACTTTAATTTGGTTTTCTTTAACCCAATCGCTAGGTGAGAATAATTCATTACTTCCTAGAAAATTTGCGGGAATTTGTTTATCTGATAAAGAAATAACTCCGATTGAAAAGATTACCAATAGTACTGAAAATACAATTAAAAATACTTTAACCAACCCCATAGTTACTATTTTAGAGTAGTTTATATTTAAAGATGTGTATAGTGGAAAAGTTGTTTTGAAGAATAACCATTAGAATACTCACATAAAGCTTTCTAGGCTCAGATTGATCAAACCTTCTTTGGCTTGCATTTCTTTAAAGTTTTTATCGATGTTTATGAATAGCTGGCCATTACAGAAAGTTCTGCAAAGCGGAATGCCTTTAGCAGAGATACTAGAAATGCATTCGGGTATTAAAGAATTAGGTAATTGGGAACGGTTTCCAATTTCTTGGAAAGATAAAGGTTGCTCTTCAGTATAAAGAGTTAAGAAGACTTTCCTTTCAGTATGGTTTAAAGATTCAACTTCAGGTTTATCCAAATTGCATCCCTGAGATAATTGTAAATGATCTATTCTAGAAGATAACTTTTCAATCTTTAAATCAAGTTCTTGAAGGTAGTCAAACATAGTTTGAATTTCAGAAGTATTTTCATTAATGATCATCTTTGTTTTAATGCTAACAGCATCTTTGTTTTTTGCAAGGCTTTATCTAACAACTCTTATTACTGAATTTAACAAGAATAACTAGTTCAAAACAATTCAAAAAATGCCAAACTAAAATGAAAAAAGTAATAATTGATACAAATGCCTGGCTGGCGATTATGACTCAGGGTCTTGACATCTTCTTCGCAATCGATGATGCCTGTGATTTTGAGTACGAATTGTTCACCCTTGAAGGTACAATAGATGAACTTGAAAAGATTTGTAACACTCAAAAAGGTAAAGACAAAGCAGCCGCGCAATTAGCCCTTTCAATCATTCACCAAAAAGAAGATGAAGAAGAAGTGATGATTCTTCCTTCATCAGGCAAAACCCAAAAACATGTTGACGATGAACTTGTCAAGGAATCAAAGCAAGGAAGTATAGTCCTCACTCAAGACAAAGAACTAAAAAAACGCCTAACAAGACCATACCTTACAATCAGGCAACGTAATTACATTATTCTAGTAAAATAAATTTTATTATCATTCTCTTTTTTAAGTATATTATCTTGCAAAAAAGCGCGCCTTGGTCACTTTTGACCGTAGCGCGCCATTTTTAGTTAGATTTAACCTTGCACTGCCACAGGTTTTATATCAAAAGCACTATTCATCAATCCCATGGTAAAAAAACTATTCTGGGAAAATCCTTTGCAAGATACTTGCACAGCTAAGGTAACTAGTATTACAAAAAATGTAAATAACGAAAACACAACATTTGTAATACAATTGGACCAGACCATTTTCTACGCTTTTTCTGGCGGCCAAGCTAGTGATCAAGGTACCATGAACAATCTAAATGTTAAAACAGCAACTAAAGTAGGAAATGATATCCATTACGAATTAGAATCAGAACCTGATTTCAAAGTAGGCGATTCTGTAGAAATTAAAATAGACTTAGCAAGACGTAAGAATCTTATGCGCCTTCACTGCGCAGCTCACGTAGTATGTTTTTTGTTTGAAGATATGACTGGCCTTGCGCCTGGTGATGCGATAGGTTCAAGTGTCGATCCACACAAGGCAAGACTAGATTACAAATATCCACAAAATATCTCTCATGTTTTTGAAGAGCTAACTAAAAAAGCAAATGAAGTCTTCGCAAAAAACCATCCAATAGAAACTTTTGCAAACAAAGATGATCCAAATAGGCGAGAGTGGGAATGCAAAAGTCTAAATCAAGCATGCCCCTGTGCTGGAACCCATGTTTCAAATACAAACCAAATTGGCAAAATCAAACTTAAACGTAAAAACACAGGTTCAGGCAAAGAAAGAATTGAGATAATGCTTGCGTAATTGCTTTTTCATTATTTTTCATTATTAATGTAGTTAAGCATGGTTTTACTTTCAGATAATAGAAAGTTATAATAACCAAAAAATTACAATTTCTTCTATAAATTAAAAAGAGGACTAAAATGGAACTAAAAAAATTATTATTATTAGCATTTCTTACACTTTCTGTATTTCTAGTTGTTGCATGTGCAGCACCAGTTGAAGAAGCAGAAGTTGCAGAAGTAGTTGATGAAGTAGAAGCAGAAGAATCAATGGATGAAGAAGCTGTTGAAGATATGGAAGAAGCAGAAGAATCAATGGATGAAGCTGATATGGAAGAAGTGATGGTTGTTTCTGAAGGAGACATTATCGTTTATGGCCCAGAAGGATTTAATACTGACTCATACACTGTAGGTCTTGGAGAATCCGTAACTTTTGTTAACATGCATGTTGGTGGAAAGAACGTAAATGACGAAATCTCATTAACTTTTCAAAACCCAAATAACAGACGTAATTTTATCACCTCTGATGAATTTATGTACGGAGAAGCAACTTCTATCACTTTTGATGAAGCTGGAGTTTGGACTGGTTGGACAGTTGAGTATGGTATTCAATTAGAAGTTACAGTTACTGGATAATCCAAGTAACACTTTTTTTTTATTTTTATTTTTTATTCTTTTTCTAAATTTAATCTCTTAGGACAAATTAATATCTAATTTTTCTCATTCTATTCATAAAATAATAACTCATCGCAAGTTTCGCCTTTCTCTTCGTACGCTTTTTTCTTAGCATGCAATTCATCAGGGAAACGCTGTTGGTCCTTAACTCCTTCAACTACTCCTTTCTCTTGTGCATGCGCATATTTGTAATCTTTGCCATAACCTAAATCCTTCATCAGAGAAGTCACTCCATTACGAATCACGTGTGGGACTGGCAGTGCTCCAGTTTCTTTAATCAATTTCCGAGCTTTTCCTACAGCAACATAAGCTGAATTACTTTTAGGAGCTTTTGCCAAATACACTGCTAACTGAATAAGTGCACAATCACATTCAGGATAGCCAAGGAACATCACAGTTTCTTTAACGCTAATAGCAAGTGCCAATGCCCCAACATCAGCGTTGCCAATATCCTCTGAAGCAAAACGAATCATCCTACGCACAATATACTTTGGATCTTCTCCACTTTCAACCATACGCATGCACCAATATACTGATGCCTGAACATCTGAGTCACGCATACTTTTGTGAAGTGCAGAAATAATATTGTAATGTTCCTCTCCATTTTTGTCATAATGCAAATGCGTTTTCTGAACAGCACTTTTAACTAATTCAGAACTAACAACTTTACTACTACTACTATCACTAACTCGACTTTCACTAACGCCACCCATACTACTTTCACTATCTACTTCGCTAGCCAACGAAACACTCAATTCCAAAATATTCAAACACGACCTGGCATCACCATCAGCAAGTCCAGCAATTAACCGTTTAACTTCTAAACTAATCTCTACCTTCAATCCCCCTAGTCCATTTAAATTATCTAAAAGAGCATTATCAATCAAAGCAATCAAATCCTCAGTACTTAACTTTCCAAGAACAAACACGCGCGAGCGAGAAAGCAAAGCAGAATTAACTTCAAAACTAGGGTTTTCTGTAGTTGCTCCAACAAGTGTTATTGTCCCTTTCTCTACAAATGGCAAAAGCGCATCTTGTTGCGCTTTATTGAAACGATGGATCTCATCCAAAAACAAAAGTATTCTCTTCCCCATCAATCTGCCACGATTCACAGCAGCAATAATATCTTTTTTCCCAGCATTAACTGCAGATAGTTCAACGTATTCATAACCAGAAAGTTTCGCCATCATCCTAGCAAGCGTAGTTTTACCACAACCTGGCGGCCCCCACAAAATAATTGATGTAGGAAGTCTGCCTGCAGCCAAGAGCTTTCGTAGTGGCCTACCAGAACCAACAACATCTTCTTGCCCAACAAACCCAGATAATGAATCAGGGCGCATACGATACGCTAGCGGCGCCAACTTCTCAGAACTTTTACCTCTTACTCCTTCATTCATAAACTAATTCACAGAATTACTAATTTATAAGGATTTACAGAACTTGACCAGTGGCCTTAATTAATCTCTTCATCCTTGGTGTGAACTACATACCCACAACTCTTGATATACTTTACTCGATCCTACTTTCTTATGACAAATGAAATGGCTGAATTAGGAAAACTTTTGTGTAATAATATCATTGCTTATATGGATGCTATTGATGTTGAATCAGTTACCTATGCTGATCTTCCAACAACACTAATGTTAGTAGCGCAATATGGGACACCAGATAGGCCACATCATACAAAAAGGGTTCCTCTTAGAACAGCACAGTTAGCAATCAATGTTAGTTTAAATCCAATGCAAGCCTATAATGTTGTAGAAACTTGGGCAGCAGGTGAAGTTCATTCTGGCAGAGCAATTCAGCGTGGTGATTTAGATCATCTTTTAGGGACTATGGAATCAAGGTATCATGAAAGACAAAGTGAAACTTCTTTTGCAAATGGCGAAGGTCCAGGACAAAAAACAATCGGTCAACTAAGAAGAGCTAGTTCCGATATGGCTGGAGTTTACAGAAACTTATTCAAAACAGATTTCCAAAGAATCATAGGAAGCAATGAATGGTATTCAAGCGACATATAAAACAACTAATAATGAAATATCAATCAGAATCATTTAAAAATATAATCAGTAAATCACAGGTAGTCAACTGATATTGGCCCGGGTTAGGAGGATGCATAAAAATGAAATCATTTTTTGCACTCATATTTTATGAGTTACAACCTAGAATATTAAATTTCTAAAAACACCTAGTTTGCTCAAACAGCAAACGCTAACAATAGGTAATTCAAAATGACAAGAAACTGGAAAAGTATTGTAGATGATGGTACAGACTTAGAATCACTTAGGCAACCAAGAGATTATCGCCTTCCAATTGGACTGGCCACACTTGCAGTAGTTGGTTTAGGAATATTATATTTTAATTCTTCTGGAGGAGAATCTGGTATTGGCACAAATGATTATGTAATTAAAGTTGCAGACAAATGGACTGAAAGTACTGATGGTGCATCAAAAAGAAGAGTAACAGCTAATATTGCTGAGGTATTAGCTGGATCTAATGATATCCGCAGGGGAAGTTCAAGAACAACATTTCGTGTCGCTGACGATGTTCCTCATGGACACTTCACTTCTGAAATCGTGTATGGATCACTTACTCAGGATAATTGTTATAAAATTAAGACTGTGGGAAAATTAGACAATTCAACTAAGTTATTCCCAAATATTATTGAGGCAACAGCAGTTTCTTGTGATGGGTATAATCCGTAAGCGCCAAACTAATTTTTTTATTTTCTTATTCACTTCCCACAATTAACTCACCAATTACTACGCATCTTTAAAACTAAATTCTTTGCATTTTTACTTTTATGAGAATGAAAGATATTCCTTGGTTTAACCGGCCATGGACAAAAATGAGACGAGCTGGAATTGAAAGCCTGGATGACGCTGAACTACTTGCACTTATTTTCAAAGGTGGCACAAAAGAATTAAACGCATTAGAACTTGCTAACACTCTTCTAAAACAATACAATTTTCACAAACTTTCTGAAGTTCCAACAAAGAAATTACAATCCCTACTAAATGACGACGAGATCAAAGCTTTTCAAATAAAAGCAGTAGCAGAAGTATGTCGTAGACACAGCAAGTTAATGAATAAAGGTTACAATACTACAATTGAGACTGCTAGTGACATCCACAGATTTTACAAAGATGATTTGGAAAACAAAAAACGTGAACACCTTTATGCGCTTCTTCTTGACGCAAAAAATAAAGTCATAAAAAGCGAACTAATCTCTGTAGGAACTCTAACTCAAAGTTTCGCACATCCTCGTGAAGTTTTCAGAGCAGCTATTCAAAATGCAGCACACACAATAATACTTGTGCACAATCATCCAAGTGGCGACCCAAGCCCCTCAACCCATGATATTAAAATTACTAAAAAAGTTATGAGAGCTGGAGAGATGATAGGTATCAAAGTACTTGATCACGTAATTATCGGAAACAATTCTTACTGGAGCTTTTTAGAAAAAGAGTGACTGAGGAGTTTTTAGTGAATAAATCTTGATTCTTTAGTTCGGTTTGCATTACCAACAAAAAGGCACATTCTTACTTACTTTGTTTCCTTTACCAACCACGTTGGCATTGCCAACAGAAAGGCTTAAAAAGCGCTGATCTGTTAACTATATCAACAATGCAAGAAGAACTTATTCAAAATGTAAAACAATTTTTTAATTCAGCAGAATTAGTAAACCAAAATAATGATCCGACTTCAGCTACTATGCTTTATTTCAAAGCTCTTTTTGTACTTTTGGATGTAGCGCTTCTAAGGGTTTGTAACAAAACCCCAAAAGATCATACTCAAAGATTCAAACTTCTAAAACAATATCTCCCAGAAGACTATAATCTGCTTGACAGATATTTTACTATCTATAGGAGCACATATTCGACTACAATTTCAACTGAAACAGTAAAAGAGATTCAAAACTATGTTAAACAGCAAATTAAAAAACATCTTGGAAATTAAGGCAAAAACCTTTTACAAAAAAAATCAAGAAAAAATCCTTGACATTTTACTATTTGGTTCTATAGTCAAAGGAAAATCCAAACCAAATGACATTGATCTTCTTTTAATCTTCACAAATAAAGTAGATTACAAAGTTTTACAAGAATTCACAAAAATTCTAACTTCAAACGATCTAACTATCCCAATTGAAGTTACTGGAAAAACTTATTTAGAAATACAAAAAACTTCATTTCGTGCACGCGAAGCAGTTTTAGGCGAATCTTATAGTTTAATACAAAAAAATTTTTTAGCACAAGGTTTTGGTTACAAACCTCAAGTTCTTTTCATCTATTCTCTTAAGGGAAAAACCAAATCTCAAAGAATGCGCTTTTATTATAGTTTACATGGCAGAGGAAAAAATGAAGGTATGCTTGAAAAATTAAGTTCTCAAAAGCTAACAGATACTGTTTTGTCATGTCCTTCGCAAAGTAGAGATGAAATGATTGAATATTTAGGTTCTTGGCAAATTGAATTTACAGAGATACCAATACTTATGTCTCAAAGATTTACATAAAAGCTTAAATCATACCATTGATTTTTATCATCAACATGAACTTACTCCAAAATCAACCAAATCCACTTCTACATGTATTTGTTTGTGTTAACGATAGGACACTCAAGAACAAACAGCAAAAACAAAATAATCCTAGCTATCAATGCATGCAGTCTTGCGGACAAACAATTACAAAAGAAACTGTCAAAGAAGTAAAGTCATGGATTATGCAAAACTCTTTAACTCACAAAGTTCTAATTACAAAAACAAAATGTCTTGGTGTTTGTCCTAAAACTGGAGGAGTGATTGTAATCTACGGCTCAAAAAACAAGCAAACTCAAAAAGGAATTTGGCACACAAACATAAAAAACAAAAAAGATATTATCACTGCAATCAAAAAGCAACTGTTCTAATGAGAAATACCAGTAGTATATCTTCTAATTCCTGGGATTGGATGATTGATTGTTGCGAGTAAAAGACTTAAATCATCTCTAACTCTTGTTGGAAGTGTTCGAGATTCCTGTATGTACTCCTTAAATCCTTGTGCAAGGTCCAACCCAAATCTACGTGTTGAATATGTACCGTCCAATGTAAGTCCATTTTCATGATTAACTTGGTATCCTGCTACAGCCCATTCATCACCAATTTCTCTAATGACTGTTGGTCCACGCATGAACACTCGATAATGCGTGTGGTTTTCATCGTATCCAACGCGCAGTACATCCTTTCCTTTGTCTTTTAAGGGAATGTGAAATATAGTCTCAGTCATTCTTTGCCAAAGTGATTCACGAATCCTCTTTGGAAAAACACGCCGATCTGCTTGTTCATGTGACCTACATGAATGTCTAAATATTCTTTTTCTTTCTGTGAAATCAGTCATTTTCATATCTCCGCTTGATAGCAAAACTATAAATCAACCACAACATATTTACTTGATGTAATATAATTTACAAAAATAATTCCATTAGTAAAATTTATAAACTGCAAGATGACATGGGTTTCATGCCAACAATCTCTCATTTTGTCCAAGACTATATTCGTAAAAAACCATTTCTTGAAGAAGCACTCAGTCGAGGGATCATTAACAACGCTTCTCTTGCACAAGAATTAATCCCAATAATTCAAAAGCAAATACAAAAAAAAGTAAAGTTTAGTGCAGTGAACCTTGCAATTCGAAGATTTGCAAAAAAGGCAACTAAACATGCTCCAAAAATTAAACTCTTTGATCAAGACACTGATCTTACTTTAAAATCTGACCTCATTGAACTGTGTTTAGACAAACATAATGTAAAAAAAGAAACCATCAAAAAGATTGAAGAATCAATTGGGCATAAACAAGGCGATTTTTTTGTAGTTGTTAAAGGGATAAATGAGTTTACAATTATTACAAATAAAAAATACAAACAAAAGATCCAATCAATTATTCAAACTGATAGTAAAATCATAATTGAAGAACTTTGTGCCATCACAATCACTCTTCCAAAAAACAGCATAGAATCAAGTGGATTGTTTTATGCCATCAGTAAAGAATTATTCTGGGAAAATATTTCTATTGTTGAAGCAGTATCTACATTTACTGAGATTACACTTATCATAAAAGAAAAAGATGCACCAAGAATTCTTAGTATTTTGAAGTCATTGATAATAAAATTTCAGAAATAGCCTACTCATTTAGTTTACATTTTCAACAAAGTATAAATACCATGTCCTCTCTTCTAAGGCAAAGAGGTGTTATGTTTATGGAAGAATCTGATCGTGTTATGTTATTTGCAACAGGAGCTGTTGCGGTTGTAGCTATTTTTTTAATGTTATTTCAATTACCAATAGAACTTGGGATTGGTGATGATGCTTTGGCTGGAAATGCCTTTTCAAGAGGAAGATATGCAGCAGGGAATGCTGATTTAGAAATTGCTGTTTGTGGTGATGGTACATGTCAAGATACTGAATCAAGAAGAACTTGTCCTAGAGATTGTATTAATGTCAGAGGTATTAGTGAAGAAGCAGAAGAAATTTCAGAGGCAGATTCAAGTGCTGATACCGATGGTGATGGACTCTCAGATACTGATGAAGAAACATTGCACAGTACTAATCCAACAAATGCAGATACTGATGGCGATTGTTTAGAAGACGGTGATGAAGTAAATACTTATTCAACTGACCCTACAGACTCTACTGATAGTGATCTTGATAATGATGCTTTGACTGCTTGCGAGGAATTAGGAGCTCGTACTGATCCAACTCTTTCTGACACTGATGGCGATTGTCTAAGTGATTATGATGAATTAAACACTTATAGAACAAACCCTACTAACTCAGATGACAGTGATCTTGATGACGATGGTTTAACTGCTTGCGAAGAAGCATCATACAATCTTAATAATCAAAATGCAGACACTGATGGTGATGGTTTCACTGATGGCGATGAAGTAACAAATGGATTTGGTGCAGGCGACTCCACTGACCATGAACAATTAGTTTATGTTGCAACAGAAAATGGAGATATTTACGCAAGTAAATTTAGTTCTGGAGTTGCAGTATGGGACAGTTCTTCACCTTCATTTGCTTGGCCAGGATCTGTTGGGCCAAATTTTGATTTTACTTCTTCAGTAATAGTTGGAAGTGGATCAGTTTTTGCGGGCACAGATAATGGTTGTGTGGTTGCACTTAGAGCTGGGGACTCAGAACCTCAATGGAGTTATTGTTCAAGCAGTTACAAAGTTACTGGACTTGCATACTCAGAACAAGAAAATGCAATTATTGCTCAGACTGTAAGTAGTGGTGAAATTACAGCAGTAGTATCAATTGATGCTGATACTGGTGTGAGAAATTGGGCATCAGGTTCTTCAGCAGGTATTCTTGATACCTTATACGCAACTGACCCAGTAATTGATAGTGGGATTATCTTTTTTCAAGATGGTACCTATTTGACTGCTCTTGATGAAGCAACTGGTAACCGGGAATGGAGAATTGCTGCTAAAAACCCAAGAGGTTCAAAAATGCAAATAGATTCCGGGAAATTATTTGTTCCTTCTGGGGAAAACATTTTTGCAATCCAGGCAGCAACTGGCGCTACATTGTGGGCCCACACAAGCGACTATCATGGTAACTCAGAATCAACTTGCCAAATTGCAGGTCCACTTGTAGTTGATGGTTCAACATTGTATGCTGTGATGACTATGGAAACTAGGACTTCTTATGTCAGTACTCAATGTAGTGATGAATTAATTGCATTAAGTACTATCTCAGGGCAAGAACAATGGGGCGTTGATTTAGAAAGTTTTGATACTTCAGCTGCTGCAGCATTTAACCCTAGCGTTGAGATGTTTCACTACAATAATCGAATTGTAGTTGGGCTAAGAAATGTGATTGGTACTGATTTAGATGAGTGGCTTTCAATTTCAACAAGTACTCAAACACTTACAGATAGGCAAGATTATGAAACTGTGAGTGTTGGTGGGATTGTAACTGATGCTAGTGGGGCAGCAGTTGCTGCAACAACTACTGGGGGTCTTGTGAAACTTCAAGTTTCAGCAATTGGGAATCTTGGACTCGCATGGGAGAAAGAAGTTTCTGGTCTTAACGAAAACTCAGCTGGACTTCCAGCACTTTACCTAGATTAGAATAAACTTTTTTTATTTTTATTTTTTTAATTTAATCTTCTATTCAATCTTCTTTATTTTTATGACTTCATTATTTGTCAAAAAAACACATTTCCCTTATCATCAGTAACAGTTATAAAAAAGCCCTAAACTTCTAAATAAATGAGTATTGATAATATTGTTTTAAAAACTGGTATTGGCGAAGTTGCAGCACCAATAGGTGGGCTTGTACCAGTAATGGTTGGTAGTGATGTAACTTATGTTCCGGTAAGCCACGCAGCAAGCACTCCAGATCTTTCTGTTCTTTGTGATCAGCGAACAGTTCCTCATGATGAAGTAAGGAAGTTCCCAACAGTTGTAGCTCAAGGGTTATACACTGCAAAAACCGCGCAGCCAGATCTTATGGCTGCGATGGAAGAATTATATGTTAATCGCAAAGATTGGCGGCCAAGGCTTCAAGGTCTTATAGTGCGTGCAATCAAAGAGTTTGGGTCTCAAAGTGCTTTATACTCTGCTACAGGTATTGGCCAAGCAACAATGAGTCGATGGGCACGTGGAGAGGTTGTCTCAGCACAACCTTCAAGGTGGGATTCTTACAAAAGAATTGGAGAGGCATTAGTCTACAGAGGAGATACTGCACTAGTACTAGCTCTTGAATTTCAAACAATTTATGATTCCAAAGCAAGATTTGAAGAAGATGGAATTCCTGGGTTCTTTTCTGCTAATGCTGATCTGCGAGGTTTTTGTACAAAAGTAGGAAGGCACATTTCAAGACAAAGAAAAGATGAAGTAAAAAGCACAGGTCCTTCAACAACATCTCTTGCTATAAAACGCGACAGCCTCATGAATTATGGATTAGATATACCTGCAGTAGATGATTGGTTAAAAGAAAATGGATATAGTTTTGATGGTTCTGTTGTTGCAGCTCCAACCAAAGAGAAACCTTCTGCTCCTAAGCCTGTAACTTCTAGGGTCCCAAGAAGAAAAAGAACAGTAATGTCTTTAGCAACACCAAATAACTTGGCTGGAAGAAATGTTCTAACACCTCAAGAGATGATCTGGCGCTATGAAGCTTTGCATTACTTCGCTTTAGAGTTAACACATGCTTTAGGTTTTGAATTAGCACCACCAACATTTAGTGGATTAGACTCTGAATTAAGTTATGGTTCTGCAAAATTCGCAGATGAATCATTTGTTCGCGAAGCAGCATATCTGACTTTTGATCCTGTAGGAAGAAAAAAGCTTGGAAGTACTTTGTTTGAAATATTTAAAGAAGAAGAAAAAACACGCATCCCTAAAAGAAGAATTAAAAGCAGAAGAGAACGTAGAAAAAGAAGATTGGCTGGTCAAAGAAATAAGTCAGTGGCTATTGACGATCAATTAGCGAAATTACTTTCAACAGTCAAATCAAAAATACTTGAGTATGAGTCATTCATCCAACGTCCAGTAAGAAAATATCTTGCGCAAGATTTCAAAAAGAGAATTGATCTTGCAGAAAAGTTCTGGCGTGATTTTAATAGAACTAGGGTTGTAAGTGGTTATGGGTCTGATCAAGCACCATTGCCTGACGATATAGATCATTCATATGCATTTCTTGGTGTAGCAGTATCTTGTGATCAAAGGCTTAAACAAGCAGGAATATATGATCCAATGACACTAGCAAAATATTGCACTGAGATGGTTCCAACAACTCAGGCAGCCATTGGAAGGTCTGCTAGTAAAAGGGAAATTATAGATTTGTTATCAAAAATGCACACAAAAGAAAGAGAAACAAACGCTGGGTTTGCATCAATGCCAAGAAAGTTTGGTGTAATTCCCAGAACTTATGTGACTGCTGCAAAACTTCAAGAAACTTGGGGTGAGCTTGGACTTTTAGAATCTAGCTCTACTAATCCTTGGTCACAAAGAGCGCAAGCTAACCTTCAAAGAAGAATGAATTATCTCAGAATCAGAGCGGCGTAAATTTCGTCCCTTCAAGCATCAAAATTATAAATAGCACTACTTTAAATTCTTTGATTCAAAATGGATACTAAAAGTGACCTTACAAAAAAAATTCTAAGCCAAAAGTTTGTTTTGAATTACGACCGGCAGATGACTTTTCAAAAAGTGAGACTTTTCGACTACGCAATCCAATTTAATATTCCTGAATTATTAGATTTTGATTTAGGCCCTCAGGTTTATAGAGTTAAAAACAAAGTCATAACTCATTGGGTAAATGCAAAAAAGCAATCCAGACTCAACAAAAAGATCATAGAGTTTTTGACAGATCCAAAAAATAAAGATAAAATAAATGGTTTTGGTACATACATCAAAAATTCTCTTGCTAAACTAAAGAAATTTTCTACAAGTATTCCAGATTACTCTAAATCAAGTGATGAATCTCTTTTAAGTGAGTACAAAAAATTCTGCCAATTAGAAAGAGATATTTCCTTCATGAATTATTTGCTTTTCATCCAGTTTGAAAATGCGCTAATCACATCGCTCCAAATACTTTTGGGTAGCAAACAAAAAGAGTTGATCAAAAAATTATCTCTGCAAACAAAAGTAATTCCTCTTGAAATGTATCACTTAGATGTCTGCAGATATTTGCAAAAAGAGATCTCTAAAAAAGAACTGCAAGAAAAACACCTCTATTTTGGAATGTTTGATGTGACTGACAAGTCTTTAACGCTAAAGCAGTTAGACCAAGATTGCAAAGAAATAAAACAAGAAGGCTATGAAAAAGTCAAACAAGAGATTGAAACAAAATATCAAGAAAATAAAAGTAAAGTAAACAATACTCTTTCGCAGTTTGATATCAATTCTCACCTTGCTGTTTTAATAAATTATTATCGTACATACGCCAACAACAAAGAGTGGAAAAATGATATCCGTGGAATGTCTTCATACAAGTTAGCAAAACTATTATCTCAGATTGCAAAAAATAACGATTTAACACTTGAGGAGATCTCATATTTTACTGAAGATGAAATCTGCCAAATCATAACAAACAAAACAAAACAAACTTCAGAACAAAGTTCTGACGGTTTAGAAATGCAAGGCATTTCAAAAAACCAGAAAATAAGAAATAAAAATAGTTTATTTCTCATATACAAAAAACAGATCCAAATAATTGAAGATACAAAACTACTTAGAGCAATTGATAATCACTTATTAAACAGCATTTCTGAACTCAAAGGAGTCGTAGCAACAAAAGGTAAGGCAAAAGCTAAAGTTTGTATAATATTATCAAATAAAGATTTTGATAAATTTGAAGAAGGCGATGTGATCGTTGCTCCAACTACCAGGCCTGATTATTTGCCATTAATGAAAAAATCAGCAGCGATTATTACAAATGAAGGTGGGGTTTTGTCGCACGCAGCAATTTTATCTCGTGAACTTAAAATTCCTTGTATCATCGGTACAAAAACTGCCACACTGACTTTAAAAGATGGCGATTTGGTAGAAGTTGATGCAAATAATGGCATCATTAAAATTCTGACATAAAAACGCATGCTTTGTTCCACTAATTTTCCACTAACCTTAAAACTAAAAATGCTGAGCATTTTTCGGTTTAAAATTGTGCCTCCATAATTTTATAAAGCTAAGCGTAAGCACTAATCCATTGTGGCAAGCATACCTGAAGAATGGGGACTTAAGTGTGGAATTGAAATCCACCAGCAATTAGAAGGCAGAAAACTTTTCGGACCTTACCCAACTACTATCAGTGAAGACAATTCTTACGATTTTGAAATCAAACGTTTTATGCGAGCGGCAGCTGGCGAAGGTGGTGTTATCGACAAAGCAGCAGCGCAAGAACAACAAAAAAAGAAAACATATCTTTATCGCGGATCTAATATCAGTGCCGGACTTATTGAAACTGACAGTCAACCACCAATCCCAATTAGTAAACTCGCTCTCACAGCAGCTTTGCAAACAGCCAAGTTTCTAAATTCAACAGTTTCACCAGTAATTCAAGTAATGCGAAAAACAATCGCTGATGGGTCCAACACTGGTGGCTTTCAAAGAACTGCATTAGTAGCACGTGGTGGTCATATCACAACTTGCGATGGTAAAATCAGAATTGATAATATTAATATCGAAGAAGATAGTTGTAGAACTTTAGAACAAACAGCAGATAAAAAAATCTACCACTTAGATCGCTTAGGAATTCCTCTTGTTGAAATTGGAACAGCTCCAGATATTAAAACTGCAATTGGAGCAAAAGAAGCTTCTAAAAAAATCGGAGAAATTCTAAGAGCGCTTCCAAATTGTAAACGTGGCCTTGGGACAATTCGCCAAGATGTGAATGTTTCTATTGCTGCAGGAAAACGTGTTGAAATTAAAGGAGCTCAAGATCTAAAGACAATTCCTTTGTTAGTAGAGCTAGAAGCTACTAGGCAACATGAACTAATTCAATTAAGAAAACATCTTAACGA
>ENA-OREN01003273-OREN01003273.1-marine-metagenome-genome-assembly--contig:-NODE-3273-length-15233-cov-7.080430_pt1 | contig 15233 bp, 7 predicted proteins | sample MGYA00248624_ERZ508555 | MGnify/ENA primary metagenome ERZ508555 (study PRJEB26222, sample SAMN06267773) | marine metagenome | isolation source: Saanich Inlet, British Columbia, Canada | place...
CCCTTTTTCGACGCTCCTATTTCGATAGATATTAATATTGGCATGGGTGGCACGATAGGAATCACACTCTCTGCAAAAAAACTGACGAAAGATAGTACAGGAGGTGTTATCTCAGGAGTTTCAGTAGCAGACGATGAATCGATTCCACCAGCAGAAGATGAAACACCCCCAATAGCAGAAGAAGGGGATGTCGAGAATGACGATGTTCCTGATCAAGGCCCACCTGGTTTACTTGTCCTTGAGAAAGAAGGTTTGTTTAAACTGAAAGTTTATTCGTTTGCTGTAGAAAAAACAGGTGACGTCTATAAATTTATCATTAGTGGCTCTATTCAACCCTTGATTGGTGGCGACGAATTCGAATGGCCTGCCATTGAGGTGGATACATTAAGTATTGACACTGAGGGCAAGCTTAGTTTCGACGGCGGCTGGATGGACATGTCTGCTATTGAGGCCCTGGAATTTCATGGCTTTTCAGTTGATATTGATAAATTTGGTTTTGGTAAGGAAGAGACGGGGGATAACTGGATCGGTTTTTCCGGTGGTATTTACTTCATAAATGGAATGGAAATAGGCGGTAGTGTTGAAGGTCTGAAAATCATTTGGTCTGATACAGGTGCAGAGCCTGTTAGAGTCCAGGTCTCGGGCATCGGAATTATGTTTACTATCCCCGATACCTTGACCTTTGTTGGCAGCGTTGCCTTTATTGATGAGCCAGATGAAAAAGGCTTTAAAGGACGTGCCAAGCTGACCCTCGATGCCATGGACATGGTAGTGGATTCACAAATCCTGATAACGCGTGTTGATAACGAAACGAGTCTATTTATTTATCTGGATCTACAGTTACCCTTCGGCATTCCCCTGGCCCAAACCGGGCTGGCAATATTCGGGTTTGCCGGTCTGTTTGCAATGAACCGCTTACCAGGCAAAACAAGCGATCAGGAATGGTACGGTGACCCAACAGAACCGGGTTGGTATTTAAGTGAGCCTGTAGGCGTCGCACAGATGGATAAATGGGATTTCAGCCCTAAAAGTTTTGCCTTTGGTGCTGGTGTGACTATTGGGACTATGCCGGATGGTTCTGCCTTTGCGGCCAAGGTATTGCTCGCCCTGTTGATACCTGGTCCGATTATATTGATTGAAGGTAAGGCTCAATTCATGGCAAAGCGAACAAAATTGAGTGAAGGTTCCGCCGCAGGATTCCGTACACTCGCTGTCATCGACCTCGCGGCCAATTTTATCCTGTTCAATATTGAAGCCATGTACATGAGCCCGGCTGATGGATCGACGATAGATATTAGTGGCGGTGCCGAAGCCTTTTTCGATCTTATGGATCTGAGTAATTCACACCTTTATTTAGGCGAGGAGCCGACAGAGAAACGAATCAGGGCAACCATCGTGTCTTTGTTTGAAGCCAATGCCTACTTAACCATCGATAGGACTGGCTTGAAGACGGGTGCATGGATCGGGTATGTCAGCAGTTGGGATTTTGTTGTGGTTAGTCTCACCATGGAAGCCTGGATAGAATTTTCTGCGATTTTAAGCTTAAAACCTGTGCAACTGGCAGCGGGTGTTGAGTTGTACGGTAATATAGCACTTCTTGTTTGCGGCATAGAATTAAGTATGTCGATAAAAGCGAACATCGATTTGGAAACACCGAAGCCTTTTCTTGTTCGTGCAGCACTGGAAATCATCGTGACGCTACCAAAGCCTCTTCCTTCTCCTGAAGTCGATGTAGAATTGTTATGGCAAAAACCTGCAGTCCCGGCTATTCCAATCCCCTTAAGCTCTATAGCAATTGAACATTTTAAGGTGTCTGAAAAGTGGGTATTGGATGTGTCACCGATTGCGGAGTCGTCAACGGAGGCTGGATTCTATGACGAGAGCGCATCATCAGCTTCATTTCCCAGATTGGAGGACGGGCCTTTCGGCATTACGCCAATAGTCCCACTTGATGCAAGGATTACTTTAACTTTTGCACGGCCAATGAACGATGTGAATAAATATGGTGATAATGCCACCACCATCCCTGACGATGATTGGATCGGCAATTACAAAATGCGTTATAAATTAGCTAAGGTAACACTGGAAAAAAAGCCTTTGGATGATGATTCTTTAGATTGGGAACCGGTTCCTGATGATTATGAATATGGTTACGAGTTATTCGGCAAGTGGCAACTCAATGAGGCGGGTGATCCCAATAATACAGGCTTAATACTGGGTGCGCTTTCTCCATTTGAAAATGCCAGGGAAACCATCGATATAGCGGGATGGATTCAAGCGATCACAGGTTCTCTTGATCAGTTTCCCGGCAATTACAATACAGACCCTGTGAAGGTTTGTGTAGATTTCGAAGAGGATGAACCGGGAACTAAGCGCTTTCCGGTATTCAGTCAGGACCGGGTTGTGTTTGTCTCAAACTATAGCGCAACAGTGATTAAACATAAAACACGAGGGACGCGCAAAAGACGGGGACTGAAATATGATGGAGATCCGGAATACCAGGGAACGGTAGCAGTCTATATCCCGGAGCCAGCAGCTGAAATACATATGGAGATTATCCCGGGGACTACTAAAGTGGTTGTCGAGGGATTTAATGATGGCAAGGTCATCGATAAAAGTGAAGTTATAAAATCATCGGTAGGTAGGCGATATGTCTCTTTAAGTGCCTCGGGAAATCATGCACTTGAATGGGTAAAATTATCTGGTAATGATTTCGCTCTCGTCAGCGTCTGTTATATCACGACCGCTGCCAAGGCGCTTGCTGAGACACAAGTAGATCGTATTGATAATTTAGCAATGAATACCCCCGTACACTGGCAACAATCAATGCAATTGTTTGAGCCAGAAACCAGATATCGTGTGTCGGTCCAGACCGAAGCAACCCGGACTAAACCAAATGGTGAGGAAGAAAATTTCGTATTTGATCAGTTTGCATATTTCGAGACAGCTAAACCTCCGGGGTTTTATCCGCTTGAATCCGCCGTCGGTGATGGGGTGGATTCAGACGAAGATGATTCCACCGACGGTGAAGTAAAAAATTCTATAGAACAGGAAATTTACCCTTTGGGCGCACTCAAGGATCTGGACAAATATGTATCAAGCACCGTACCAGGGATGGGAGAGCAATATCACTATTGTAGTTATGATATTCGGTTTGAATTTAATGAAAGCTATATAGAACGGATGTATGACATGGCTGGCTTGGCGCTTGTACTAGAGCTTCGTAGCGACGATGGCGAAGCACTAAGCGACCTGTCCGGCAATTATTATGAAATGAGCATTGATTGGAACAAAAGCCCGGTGACCAGCGGTAGTTTAGTGCTGACCCAGTATGCGTCCTTGCTTAACAATAGTGGTGTCTTATCAGACCTGTCAATTGACCTGTTACCGCCCAATGACAAGATAATAGGCATTATGCCGGAGCAGGTAACAATGTTGCCGGGGACGACCTATACGGCAAATATTCGAGCAGCTGAGAATATCGTCTATTCTACGAAGTTCATCTCTTCCCAATTCAAAAACTTTACTCATCACATACAGTCATATCGCGATATAGTTTGGGACCATTTTAAAATATTGAATGAGCCTGATGAGGTATTGCTTACAGCTGATGCCTTAAATGACTTAGCTGGGTTAATTCAGTCCATCGATTCATCAAAGATATGCCAGTCAGAGGATGTATTCGAAAAGGTCAGTACATTGTTAGACCTCGGTTTTAGGAATTTACCAGAGACCGTAGAAATAACTCATGTACGAGATTCTGTTAATAATTATGGATTGTTAATTGAAAGCCCTGAACCGATTGATTGGCAGCGTGTTGATTTTGACCTTTTTGAAATCACTTCTGAACCGAATACGACAACTATGGTGAACGGTCCTCTCAAGATTATTAATGCGGTTATTGATCCAGAAGGAAGGGATAAACCTGGAGAATATAACCTGGAATGGATAGAGTTATTAGTTCTTGAAGATCTGGATTTGACTGGATTTCAGATTCAAGATTTATCAAAGCCCGGTACTGATCAGGAAAGTTATCACAGGTACTATGAATTTGAAAAGAATTCAAGGTATTCGTCCGGTACTATTTTACGTATACACTCCGGAGCTAATCCGGCTGTTGATGTATCTGATCCTCCGGGCGTTATCCACCTTTATGTTGCAAAACAAGGACAGAAAGGTAAATGGCGACTCAACAATTCAGGTGATACGGTTCGAATCATTGATAGGAATAAAACAAACATTCATTGGCGGTGTTTTACTAAAGAACCCGCTAATCGTAATTTAGAAAACAGATTGATCGTGGCATCAAAGGATGGCACGAGGGCGTTCATTTTTAGACTGTTGGATGATAATTCATTGGTGGACTTGGTTATGGGAATCTATGAACTGGATATTTCGTTCCAACTCGATCTCGGTAATGATCTTCCTGTATTGTCACGATCCGGGGATACATCTGTAGAAACTACCACATTAACCTTAAATTTAACAAGTGAGTCTCACTAATTGAGCTTTGTCTGTCGGGTGCAGTATAGTACAGGTATGTATTGAAAATGGGTTAGGCGGTTAGGGCGAATGAACTATCTTTTGACCCTAGCGCAATGTACTAAAACTATGCAATAACGTGCGTCGAGTTATAAATAGCTCACTTGTTCTTTAGTTTGAGTATGATATTTGGCTTAACAGATGTGTCAGGTCTTTATTTCTTGCTTTTAATGGCTCATTTTACTACTCTTTTCATTATTGGCATTTCTCAATGTGTTAGCTTACGTAACCTCAATTGACTAGAACTTTTTTGGAGTTGTAATCATGAGAACCCAGAACCCTTTCCCTTCATTAATTCCCAGGACTTGCCGGAAAATATTCATTCCGTTCTTCATTGTTCTGTCCCTGGCAGGATTCAATTATAACGCACTGAGTAAAGAACTTCCTCCGGAGCAGGCAAAGATCCTTGAGGTGTTGTCTGTATACATTGATACTTTAAAGAGCAGACAGGCGACTGTTGATGAACTATTTGACAAAATAGATTTTAACGTGGGTACTATTACTGAAATTTCTCACATTAAAGATAGAAAAGCCAAATTGAATGAGTTTATAGATGCAAATGCTGAGCTAATGGATGCACGTAAGAATGCCGAAGCCATGTTGATAGCAGAGCTCAACAAAAGAGGCGTTAGCCAGAAAAGTATTGATGCATACATAAAGGGATACAGGGATGGGCAGACAGAACAACACGCCTTGCTGTTGAAGATTGATATTACAAATACTCAAAGCATGGAAGTATGGCTGAGTATAATGGATCTATTAGAGTCTAAATGGGGTGTGTGGGAGCCATATCCTGAGAACTTCTCCATACAAACTGAAGATGAAGAGTTGATAGAAAAGTTTAATAAGTTCTTAGAGAGAACAGATTCAATTGCAAATGAACAGGCTAAATATATAGCTGAGCTACAGTCACAATAATCTGCTCCATAATATAGACAGGGGAGAAATAGTGATTGATCATAAAAAAAGAGTCAAACTTGGTATTATCTCCGGCCTAGTGTTCGCTGCTCTCATTTTATGCCTTGCCTGGGTTAATAGTTTAATTGGTGATCTCAGGTTCATTCAGGTAATCATCAACTTCTTTGTCAGCACACCGATATTCCTACTTAAAACACAATTAACCAATAATTCGATAATACACGGTATTCTGTTCTTTGTTTACTGGGGTTTAGTCGGCGGTATTATTGGTTTCTGCCTCAAAACCTCATTCACAAAGATTGCTATAGCGCTCATAATAGTTACTATAGTATTTACACATATCCTGATTCAGTCAAAAATTGAGCGAGGGTTAGATGCTATAATGGGCGCTTTTGGGGAGACTATTGGTAAAATTATATCAGGAGAGGCGACCATTAAGGAGAGTAAACCATGATGACTGAAATCTGGTGGAAGGTTTTTCTCGCTAGCATTATCACTGTTATAGGCTTGAAGGTGTTTGGTATATCCGCGAGCTATCTAAAGATTTTTTTCTTGGCTTTTGGTGGTTTTGCGGTCGGTTTTATTCTGCTAGCCGTCATTTCCGATTTCATCTGGAGAAAGAGGAAGAACCGAAAAGAAAATGAATAAAATATTGAGTCCCTTTATAGCAGGGTTGATAGCCGCATTAATATTTATCACTCTACGTCATAAATTTGGAGGATGGACAATTGTTATTGCTGTAGTTTCTTTTCCAATCATCTTCTGGATTGCACAGGCTGCCATAGATATTCTTAGCCAGCTTTTAAATAGAAAGAAATGAGATATTCCCTGCAATTCTTTATCATCTGTAGGCTTAACGTGATTGGGCAGCATTTCAGAATCGGATGTTGGATGATCGGTGCCGTGTTGGCTCTGTTCCCTCTGTTCCCTCTGTCCACTCACGCTGGCAGGATCACCTCCCTCGGTGATTTTGAGAGCGGCCTTGATGGCTGGACTTTTTCCGGTGGCGCCCCTGGATCGTCCTTGACCGCTGTTAGTAGTTTTCAGGATCCGCGTTCACCTAGCATCTTCCTACCAAAAAGTGGAAGCCGTTTCGCCCTAGGAAAATCCACAAAAGTACCTGCCAGTTATGATTTAAGACTACACACAAGTCCTGTTATAGAGAAACGATTTAAGGTGCTTGCAGGCGACGTTATTTCCGGTTGGATCTTTTTTATTCTGCAGCGGGTTCCGCTTAGTAGAAGTGAGGTGATTGTTAGCGTAGTTGAAATCACGCCTAACGCTAAAAATTCCATTGCGGTTATTAACGCCAATAACAGTGAGGGAAGAGGGTATTCGTACCCCAAGGCTGCCAAGGTTGGACCATGGCAGCATTTTACTCACATTGTTCAAATAGACGGTGAGGTGATCATTAATGCGCGCATGCGAAAGAATTTCCTTGCCGAGGGCGACGGCCTCGTTGGCTTCGACGGCTTTCAAATCGAAACTTCTGACTCGGATCCGCCGGTGGTCACAGCGCCTACGGCAGTTACCATTACAATGAACAGCACAGAAGATGGTCTGCTCCCTTCGGATTCCAGGCTGGCCGCTTTCCTCAATGGGGCGACGGCTGTTGATGATCGGGATGGAAGTCTGCCGGCGGAGGCTATTAATTTACCGCTCATTTTTGTGTCGAGACAAACGAAGGTTATTTTCCAAGCGGTGGACAAATCGGGTAATATAGGCTTGGCTACCGCAATCATTATTATTGAGGTTACAGATTCACTGCCGATTGTAACGGCCCCACCGGAACTTACAATAATCTTAGATATTGGAAAAACTGAATTGAATGCTTCAGAAGATAGGATCGCGGCGTTTTTAAACAACGCTAGTGCCCAGGACATTGAGGATGGATCTATTCCTGCAAAAGTGGTGAATCAACCCCCATCTTTCCCATTAGGAACCACCGAGGTTCGCTTCGAGGCAGTGGACAAATTCGGAAATATCGGTTTTGCTGTCTCTAAGATCGTAATTCTAAAAGCAAATATTCCACCCAGCGCCATCGACGATATAGCCAATGGTTTAGCAGGGCAAAATATTAGTATTCAGATAACAAGCAATGACAACGACGAAGATGGAGATCAGTTATCTGTTGCTTTAGGGCAACCGCCAGAGCACGGCACATTTACTCTCAATCAAAATGGCGGTATAGACTACACAGCACAAATCGATTTTGTCGGTAGTGACAGTTATACTTATACCATAAGTGACGGGCGCGGGGGAACGGCGTCCGCTACTGTCACAATTACAGTCAAGTCGCCGTTCGGGCCCGTTGTAACAGCTCCGCCAGAGCTTATTATCGAAGTCGATGCCGGGGTTGATCAAGTAGCGGCATCAGATAAAAGGATTGCAGAGTTCTTAAGTAGAGCCACCGCTCTTGATGAAATCGATGGGGATGTTTCGGCCCTTGCTGTTGATGTTCCATACTCTTTCCAACTAGGGGAGACGACAGTTCGCTTTCAGGCAGTCGACTTGGACGGGAATATAGGCTTCGCTTACTCAAAGATTACCATTAAGTCCATTCCGGGCATTTGCAAGTCGGCACCAGACCTGGAGGCCTTCGAACCTGATCCTGTCAATACTCACATTGGACCATTTTACAGTATCAGGCCAATTCCTTCGGAGGCTATATTCTCAAAACAGGATGCGGAGACACTGCATTCAGATCTTGTTGCCTTTAGAATTGTAGACGGCATCCGTCAAGGTTACAAGTTTCTCCCAACAGAAAACGTGTGGATTGTGGATTATAATCTGGTTGACCATACTCCAGCTGATCCTGAGACGTTAGGTAAGACCTATAATGGTTTTGTACCCGCGGAAACCTTCAGTGTTTATGAAAGCGTTGTCGGCGGTATAGTCAGTCTAAGGTATATGGGTTATGATTGTTTTGCTCTGAACCGTGGTCCCTGGGGTGGTAATTACTTCACGCCATTCGACTATGAGTATGCGGGTGGTGGCTCGGTTTTTGACCGGCGTGATCTTGCAAAGAATTGGCAACGGATCAGTTTTAAGATGAATTGGGGTTTAACGCGGGATGCCGCTGATTCAGGCGAATCGTATTGGTTAAACAAAAAACATTGGGGTTCGGATAAATTTCGCCAGCTCGTTTTCGCAGCACATGTAGATGTTGCGATTTTCTCAGATGAAGATCTGGCAAAGAGAATAATGTCGATTGGCCACAATTTGGGCTATCCATGCCCAAACAGTATTTATGAACCTGGCGACGAAAGAATCGAGTCTCTCTATCAGCCTGGAGAGATCTTTGGAGCTGTATTCGATGAAGAAAATGTACGACTGGAAACCGGTACAGGCAAAAAGCCTTTCGAATCTCCATTCCTGTTTTTCGGCCGCCGCTGTCGGTCAGTCATACGTGTTTTCCTGGGCGTGGGTGGGCGTATAGGAGGCAGGATACATTCAGCTGAGCAATTTGGTGGTTTTGATTCACATGCATCTTCGTTGGAGATAAACCAGTTAGGTAAAGCGATAGTAAATAAGGTTTTGGAAAATTTAGAACGCATCACCGCAGGATTTGAGCTTCGCAATTCTCAGAATCTTGTTGAGCTTAGTGAGGCCTTCGAGGCTCTGCCGTTCCCGGTAGACAGCTATGATCGGGATAAAAATATTTATGTCTACACTCTGCCTGAGAAGAATCCGGTGAAACCGATACCAAAGGCGGTATCCGGGAAACCGTCACCAGGAGTATCGCCGCCGGCTGATCCACAGCCTCTGCCAGAGAAGCCACGTACTCCGACAGATATCATGAGTGCTATTGAAAAGAATTTTCATAAATTGTCACATGAGGAGCAAGAGGAACTTATTAATAAACTAAAACACCTCCCGCTCGATGAGAGAGAGCAGCTTTCTCCTTTATTTAGGGATCTACTGAAGAAAGGCAAATAATAAAAATGATAATTTTAAGGCTAGCTGTTTTTATTGTGGGAGCCTGGCTTAGTTGGGGTCTGGCATTTATGGGACTTGCAGGTATTGCTTTTGGTATAGTAGTTATTGTGTGGCATTGGAGTTTTAATCGAAGATTCTACTGGTTCAGGTGGGCAGGGTTTCTTCTGTTATCCACTTTTATTTTTATCCTGGTAGTAAGAATGCAGGATAATCAACTTTTTAAAGATATGAAAATACTTGATCCAGCTATCCTGGCCGGGACGGTATTAATATTAATAGCTCACAAATTTCTTTTGAAAGCATCATGGTTACGCATTGCGATTGCCATTTCAGGTGTATTTGCTATTACCACGCTTGATCTTTGGTTTCTTAGTGTGATGCCCAAGCCATCTCATCCTGATATTGAATTATTAAATCCAGTTGCAATCTGGCAGGGTACATACCTAATGTTCATGTTTTTTCGCTACAATAAGTATTAATGGTTCTCAACTCAGGAGACATCTGCATGTGCATAATAGTCGGCGTCATTTTAAAAGTGTATACTGTCAGACCGAGTATTTTGTGCAGATATTTCTGTTCTCTCAAATAAAATATTTGTAAATCCTTGTCTGGACAGGAACAATAGACACAATCAAAATCTGTACCCAAACTTGAACGAAGGAGTGTGTTATTTTATGAAAAATTACTGGTGGTATATCCTGCTTATCAGCATTGTCATCTCTGTAGTATGGAAGATGTTTGGTTCTGCTACAGCCCCGTTTTATATTATTATATTAATATTCTATCCCCTTCTTGGTATCGGAGGCCAGATCCTGATTATAATCGTAGGTCTTATTTACAGTCTTTATGAAAAGATGAATAAAAAGGGAGGAGATAATAAAGAGCCATGATTGTAGGAGAGAAGTAATCTGTTTTCATGAAATTATAATTTATGTATAATTCCGGTTATGAAAATGAAAAATTTATTACAGTTTAGAACGATCATCTTTGTTGTAGTTGTTGTGGTTTCTGTCCTGCAAGGTTGCGGACAGAAGCCTGAAGATTCGACAAAGGCAAGGCAGGAACAGCAGACGCACTCAAAACCTGCAACCAAGCCTGCATCTAAATCAGAATCGAAGCCTGAATCACAACAACCCACACCTGAACCTATTGCAGATGTTCGTCCGGCAGACATAAGTAAAGCAGTGAAGATCCCCGAAAGTCCATACCTGATTATCCCTTATGAGCTGGTTGTGCTTTTAGAAGAGGGTGAAACCATTGACGCTTTCAAGGAATCGGTGGCAGGCATGGGGATCAATGTGGTTGGCAGTATCCCCAATCTTGGTATAGTCCAGATAGAGGTCACGGCGGATAAGCGCGAAGAGTTGATGGATGAGTTGAACCAGAACCCTCTGGTGAAGTCGGTTTCATATCAGACGATTTATAGCACAGATTCTGCACTGAATGATCCCGCGCTCAATAATGACGATGTCTGGGATGATTGGGGACTTCAGGCCATAGGGGCTGAGGCTGCCTGGGAAACAACACGTGGAGATTCCAGCCTCATCATCGCTATCGTGGACGGCGGTATGTTGGTTGATCATGAAGAACTTAAAGGTAAGATTGTTGCTCCTACCTCTATGTTCTCTGATGATGGTAGTCAGGTTGGAAGCCCTGAGGGGCTTTTGCATGCTACGCACGTTGCCATAGTTGCTGCGGGAAGCGGTGATAACGGTTGCGGCACAAGCGGTGTTGCCCCGGATTGCCGCATCATGCCGGTACAAGTATTGAATGATGCTGGTACAGGGGCACATATCCAGATTATGGCAGGTATTGATTATGCCGTTCGCAACGGCGCCAGGGTGATAAATCTCAGTTTAGGAAAACCATTTCAAATCCCTGGAATTATTGGTGCTCTTTTTGGAGATGTTCATGAGCAGTATCGTGATCCAGATTTTCGTAACAGTACACAAGGCTATCTGCTTAGAGCGAGGAAGCTTGGTGAAGTCTCCATGAGCAGGGTGCTGGATGCTGCAGAGGCCGCAGGAGCCGTCGTTGTTGCAGCATCTGGGAACGATAATCTGCCAGGTGATTTTGGTGACTACTGTTATAACTCCTCTACCCTTGGAGTTGGTAATGTCGGGCAATATGCAGACAGAGTTATCACTCCGTGCAAAAGTTCAAATTACGGCTTTACTGTAAGGGTGTCAGCGCCAGGTACAAACATTTATAGTGGTGATGGTAGTCCTGCCGGAAATGGTTATCAGTGGATAACGGGAACAAGTATGGCAGCTCCGTATGTCTCGGGTCTTGCGGCTTTAGTTGCTTCCGTCAATCCTGATTTAAGGCCTTATGAAATTCGTCAGGTGATCATTGATAGTTCCATGTCGGACAATGACGATGTATCAGCACCCGTTCATTGGAACACTTCTGCGAAGAAGGTATTCCATGCGATGGAACTGTGGCGGAGAGCCTTTCTGCTTCTGACAGAGAAGGACGAGTACTTGTCACTAACTGATACAATGGAGCAACTCCTTATATCACTTATTCCGCAAGAGCATAACATTGTCTGGGATGGCCCTTATAAACGACGGGATGGTAAAGTTGTCTGGCATGACGAAAAGGCAGTTGGAGCTTTTATTAACGCTCCTGCCGCACTGAAGAGTGCCGTTACAGGGTCATTCAGAAAGAAATTTGCCACATTTACTGAAGCAGAAACTGAAAAGGCCGGTAACATCAAACCTGAAAAACTTCTTCAGGTGCATGATATGTTAAAGCTGGCTGACCACTATGCCGCATCAGCTGATCTGAATGTACCATTTATTCTTAAGCTCAATATCCCGCTTGGGAGGCTGGATGTTATTCGAGAGAGGGCCTCTGGAGAGGATTATGCAGAGTGGCTTGAATATACGGCGCCGGGACAGTACCGTCACTTTGCTGTTCACAATGGAAAGGACTATCGCCAGGGCCCAGTCCGGGTAGGGCGCAAGGGTACAGTATCAGACATCGTCAATCCTCTCAAAGATGAAGTTTTCTATTATCAGTCTCTTGAGTAGACAATTATATTTATTAAATTAAGAAATAAATATGTATTTAAAAGCTGATCATACTGTCAGACAATACAGGAATGTGGGAATACTATTTCTTTGTATTCTCATTGTCAACATTCTGTGTACTGCATATGCCCGGGCAGACTTCAACACTATCGCTGGTAAGTCTGAATCAAACAAACTTGGCCAGTTGTTTATAAAATTTACCGGTGCTGATGGAAAGCCCGAGGAGAGAGAGCTTTCAGTATACTACTCTGGTTCCAATAGCAATATTAAGGACACTGTGTCTGTCGGGCGTACGGGACATTCTGTCAGTCTTGTGGCAGGTACCTATGATGTGAAGATACCCGTTTATCCCATCCTATGGATAAGAAGTGTGGTGATAGAGAATGGCAAGACTACTGATCTGGATGTCGGAGGATACGGCCGTATCCTTATCAACGGAAAGGATAGTAACGGTAATCCATTGAAGAGTGATTTTCGTGTGTATACCGATGATGACAAAAAAGATTTTGTTGTGAGCGGGATTACCAATGAACTGTCGGAGTATTTACTGACCGGTACGTATGATGTCAAGGTGGACAGTGAATTCCGCAGCATTAAGGAGTCCATCAGGATTGTGGCAGGCCGGGACACTGTTCTGGATCTACCACAGTCGGGACGGTTGGAAGTCCGTGGAAAGAATGCGCTGGGTGATCCGCTCAGGACCAATAAGGTTCTTATATACAAGTCCGGAGAAAGAAGATTGTCGTTTGCGCATAGTCTCGTAAACATATCAGGTGAACTGCAGCCAGGTATTTATGATGTCAGAGTGGATTTAGCACCGGAAGTCTGGTTTGAAGGAGTAGAGATAGTTTCCGGTGAGGAGAAGGTATTAGATCTTCCTGAGTTGGGGAGGCTGATGGTCCGGGGAAAAGACACTGAAGGCATACCTGTAAACGGTTATGAATATACTGTCTATGAAAAGGAGAACAGAGAAAAAGAGGTTGCCGCCGGCGATATAAACGTTGCCAGAGATATGCTTCCGGGTGTGTATGATGTAAGGGCAGATTCTGACCCGGAGGTCTGGCTTAGTGGGATAGAGATAGTAGCGGGCAGTGTCAAGGCTGTCGATATTCCACCTCTTCCTGCAAAAACTGAGAAATCTGACGAATTACCGGGTTCTGCTGAACAGGGCAGGATACAGATAGTGGGAAAAAATGCCATGGGTGATCCGCTTGAAAGCTACTTCGCGTTTTATGTCTATGCATCAGGGGAGAAGAAGAAATCGGTTGCAGAGGAGAGCGTAAGCAAACCTGTTGACATACCACCGGGCGTCTATGATGTCAGGGTCGGATTTATGCCGGATGTCTGGTTTAAGTCTGTTGAGGTAGCAGCGGGTCAGAGCAAAGAGATTGAACTTCCTTTGCCGGGAAGACTGGATGTTAGAGGAAAAAATGCCCTTGGTAACTCTGTTAATAGCGATTTTTACTCTACCGTTTATAAGAGTGGAGACAGAGAAAAACCACTTGCTTACCAATATGTCAATTGGTACAAGGATCTGCCTGCAGGTGTGTACGATATACTGGTCAACATGAACCCAAGTGCCTGGTACGATGGGATAGTAATAACGGCTGGCAAGAGTATAGTGATAGAGCTGCCAGTTCCTGGTAGACTTGAGATCCGTGGAGCGGATGTCGTTGGCGCATCAGTAGATGCACCATTCAGCGTGTACACAGACGGAGATAGAGAGAAGGTCGTTGCAGATGGAGTTGTAAATTTTCCACTTGGAATACAACCTGGGATGTACGATATAAAGATAGTCCTGGATAAGGACGAGAAATGGTTCAGCGGGATAGAGATAGTATCTCAGCAGAGCAAAATTATTGAACTATCAACACCGGGGAGATTATGGATTTATGGTAAGGATGAGGGGGATGAACTGCTCAGCGCTATGTTTACCGTTTATGCTGACGGAGATAAAGAGACTGTTGTCGGACGATTGAATGAAACAGTTGATCTGCCTGCCGGTATATATGATGTTAGAATAGATTTGGAGCCAAAAGTCTGGTATAAGGGTGTCGCAATCGTTGGGGGACAGATGAGGAAGATTGACTTGTCTAAACCGTTGGAATCAGAGATTCCGCCTGAAGAAAAGATCGATGCAGCCGGAGTTGGATATGCCAAATTAACTGCAGTTCCGAAAGAAGGAGCAGATCCTTACGATACCGGGGTCTGGTGGTATGTTTATCCTATCGGTGCAGATGGTAAACCGGCAGAGAAATATATTGAAGCCAGTTCCTATAATCCAAGCGATGTCTTTATTCTTCCTCCCGGACGTTATCAGGCTACTATTACTATTGGAAAAGGCAGCGCTAAGACGGAGTTTGAGGTTAAGGTAGCAGAGATGACAGAAAAGAGTGTTGTGATCGGCGTTGGTTTCGCTAAATTAACCGCTGTTCCTGAAGAAGGAGCAGCTCCTTATGATACTGCGTCATGGTATGTTTACCCTGTCGGCACTGATGGCATCCCGGCAGAGCAACATATTGGCGTCAGTTACTACAACCCCAGCGATATATTTACTCTTCCTCCCGGTCGCTATCAAGCTGTTCTTACAATTGGAAAAGGTAGCGCTAAGACGGAGTTTGAGGTTAAGGTAGCAGAGACTATAGAAAAGAGCGTTGTGATTGGCGTTGGTTTCGCTAAATTAACTGCAATTCCTGAAGAAGGAGCAGAGCCTTACGATACCGCGTCATGGTATGTTTACCCTGTCGGCACTGATGGCATCCCGGCAGAGCAACATATTGGCGTCAGTTACTACAACCC
>ENA-OREN01003274-OREN01003274.1-marine-metagenome-genome-assembly--contig:-NODE-3274-length-15230-cov-2.982380_pt1 | contig 15230 bp, 12 predicted proteins | sample MGYA00248624_ERZ508555 | MGnify/ENA primary metagenome ERZ508555 (study PRJEB26222, sample SAMN06267773) | marine metagenome | isolation source: Saanich Inlet, British Columbia, Canada | place...
CGCCATCCACCGCGTCACACCAACCATCGGTGACCGCACCAGAATGCTAGTGGTACTTGCCTATAATTCCGAGCCAAACGTCGCCATATCGCAGAGCGCCAGCATGACTTTTTATGGCTGTGTCGGTTAGGACATTATTTGGCGCAACGAAAGCCGACCATTTCTCTTGCATCTAGTGCTCTATGGCTATCACGGTAGCGAACACGTAAATTAGCGGCGCTGGCGCCGAAGCTCCCGCCTCTTATTACGTAACGGTTATCCGGATTTTCCACTTCGGCCGCATTTAGCATCTGTTCATATGAACCAAGCCAAGGATCAGCGGTAAAATGCCAGATATTTCCAGCCATATCATAGAGGCCGCGTTCGTTCGGTGGATAGCTGCCGACAGCAGTGGTTGTTTCAATATCATTACCGCTCCAATTAACAAGATCATTTGTTGGAAACGCATCGCCCCAAGGAAATTCTGATCTGGTCTTTCCGTCCCCGGCCGCCCATTCATATTCTATTTCTGTGGGTAGTCTCTTATCCATCCAGTTACAATATGCCACGGCAGACGGCCAAGTGATAAAAGTCACAGGATGCTGCATAAGCGCTTCAGGTGGCGCGGCGTCCAGCCAATATTTAGATACTTGTCTTTCGGATCAACATTTCCCTTTGCCCATGCCTGATTAGCCTGAATAAACTGAGCGAACTGATCATTTGTCACGTCATATTTATCCAGATAGAAATCATCAAGCGTGACCATATGACCGGGCACTTCTTCCATCAATGCTCTGGTTGTTTCAAGGCCGGCCGCTATTGCGGACTTTTCAAGATCCGCCGCATCGGTGCCCATTTTAAAACTAGCTCCTTCAATAAAGATCATGTCACTAGGCTCTTGTGGGGCAGAACAGCCTACTAGACTGATCAATAAAGCAATGAGAGATAGTCTATTGTTTATCATAGGCGTATCCATTAAATATTATGTTTTTCACATGTCCGTTATCATCAATTTTTATATTAAGTTTTCTCACCTTTGAAAAATTACGGGCGGCAGGGTTTATATATAAATAACTGTTATTTTCTGCCTGAGTGATTTCAATATTCTGAGTGCCGAAACGGCCCTGAAGAATGCCATTATTTTCTGAAATCATCAGCGGATAAGATCCTTCAAGATCATAAGTACCAATAAGATCCTGCGAGGCTATTTCAGGAAATGTTTCTGCCTCTTCATTCGAAGTATCTTCCTGCGGATGGAAAATTGGATATAGTTTTTCTGACCAGTTGGTCCTTGGCAGGTCCAACACAATATCCATAACCGTATTCATCAGCGCGTGGCGATATTCGATATGATCGCTATTGATAAAGACATAGACGCCCATTTTTTGTTCTGGCACCACGGCGACAATCGCGATCATGCCGTCGATGCTACCCGTATGCATGGCAATTTTGTGGCCCTTATAATCATGAACAAACCAGGCCATGCCGTAAGAATAATAGTTCTGATTATAAGTGGCCGCTGCCGGATATACATCGCCGGGCTCAAGAAGTATATGTGGCTTCATCATTTCTTTGATCCGCTCCGGCGACACCAACCCCACACCGTCCCACTGACCTTCTGCCAACAATAATTCCATCCATTTTGCCATATCAACGGGCGTGGAGTTAATCATGCCTGCCGCTTGGGTATATTCAATGTAGGGATAAGGGATTTGATGGCTTTTACCTTCAAAATATTGATGAGCTTCAGCACGGTTTTCATCGGAGCGAACCTGATGATCAAGAAGATGAGTATCATCCATGCCTAGCGGATCCAGGATGCGTTCTTCAATAAATTTATGAAGTTTTTTGCCGCTCACCCGCTCGACAACACGCCCGCCAAGGGCGAAGGTGGTATTATTATAGTCCCAGCTTCCCCTAAAACTGTCTTGTTGGCCAATATTTGCCATCAAGGCCCATGTTTCACCGATATCTTCGCCGTAAAACATATTAAGGTTACTAAGCTGGGATACGCCGCTGCTATGACTTAGCGCATCCGCTATAGTCAGATGGTTTTGAACATATTTATTCTTCATTTTAAATTCAGGAATATGTTTGATGATCGGATCATCCCAGTTCACTTTACCCTCATCAACCAGCATGGCTAGTGACATAGCGACAAATGCTTTGGTGGTTGATCCTGCCTGAAACAGGGTATTTTCATTAACAGGATCGTTTGTTTCAAAGGATTTAACACCGTAGCCTTTGGTGAGGATAGTTTTACCGTCCTTAACAATAGCAAGGCCCAGTCCCGGCGCATGCCATTTCTCCATATCGGCCACAACCATTTCATCAAAATCTTGCGGCAGATCCTGTGCCTGAACCACTTGAGAAGTGAGCAGAAGGAGTAAAAATGTCTGGATTATATATTTCATGATTTATTCCTCACCCGGATGATAGGACCGCGCTGCATTTGCCTTTACATCATCAAGGTAAAGCCAGGCCGGTTTATATGTTTTAGCCGCGAGCAATACCGCCTGATCCATGTTGTTAGGCGACGCAGGGTCCGCACTGGCGCCAAAAATATGGATCGATTTTGATTTTGTTTTTTCATTTACATCTGCCGGAAAACCAACGATCGCCGTATAGCTGTTACCGCCGGTTTTATAGCGCCGTTTAAGGCCATCGCGGCGAATATTAAAGGCGGTAAGGCTACCTCCTGACCAGCTCGGCACACTGGGTGCTGCAATGCTTGGTGCGTTATCATCAAAGAGCGCGTTACCCGCCGCATCAAGTGGTGGACGCTGCGCTCTGTTCATATCACCCCAAGCAACCTGCCATGTGCCCCAGTCATTAACCAGCCTGTCCATAGCCGTTTCAAGGGAAGAAATTATTTCTTCGTTTGACGCCACATACCCGCGCGGATTGCCAAAATAAATACCCTCATACCAGTCCACATATAATGTCGGTTCCACCGTAGTAAGCGACGCGACGCCGTCCCATGCATCCAGCATTTCAATAACAGGGGCAAGCTTCGCTGCGCGGTCTGGGTTTGACGCTGATGTGACTGCATAGGCCGCCATGAAAAGGGGCTTTGATACCGGCCATTCAGCCATAGTGGTATCAAGACTTTCACGTTCCCATGCGGCAAAATCAAACTTGTCATGTTTATTTAAAATGCGCCGGGCGTTTCTACTTCTCGCATTATCGCCTTCGCGCACCATGTAGGTTGGGTAGTTTTCTTCCCTCGCATCACTCTGCGACATACTGACCGTAAAGGGCGATGTATTGGTATTTTGCATCATATCCGAAACAGGGTTTATCACCTGCGGCAAATCATGAAGCGTGTGATAGCCTTTCCAGTCGGTGGCCGGGTCACTACCATCAACGGCTTTGTCCCAGTCAAAACCTTCATTGCGAATGGGAATTGAACCATTATAGATATACCAGATATTGGCAGCCCGGTCGGCATACATAATATTACCAAAATTCATTCTGAGCGGCTCTATGGCCTTGGTAAATTCATCTATATTGCTGGCCCGCTGCATATTATACCACTGGTCAAGCCAGCCCGGCTGATCAAAGGTGGCAAAATTGCCGCTGAGGAACTTTTCGTCCCGAAGCGCAACGACAGCACCATGATGGGTTTTACGGTATTTAACGCTGCGCACTTCGCCGCCTTTTATCTTAATCTCACCGTTCCACTGCGTCGCCTCGCGTGTGCCGTCGCCGTAAGTATAGCTTAGCGGGCTTTCAGGATCGTCAAAATGCTCAATCCAGCTGTCTTCTTGATTGGCAAAATTATCTGTGCTCATCCAACCAAGGTTTTCACCAAAACCAATATAAGGAAGCGGATAACCGAAGCGGGCGTATCCTGTGAAATTCCAACCTTCATCCGACATCATATGCGCTTCATAAGTCTGACCGATACCAAATGCGGGAAGATGCGGGTTTATAAATAAATATGACCCTGTCCCATCAATTTTTGTGCCGTTAACCGCCCATGCGTTGGAGCCAAATTCTTTTCGGTCTTCCGGATCATAATAGGGAATTTCCAACTGTGCGAGTTCAAGTGGTGTTTCGTTAATGGCTTCGAAAGCAGCGGTACGCTCCCCCGTTGTGAAACGAAGACGGCTAAGGAAGCCACCAAGATAATACCAGCGGCGAATGAGCGCTAGCGAATACCATGGTTCAATATGATCCAGTAACTTAACCTCAAGCTCAGGATGTGTTTCCATATAATAATTGATGCCAGCGGCATAACCATCAAGCAGTGATTTCACCGCAGGAACAGCGTTTTCATAATCGCGCTTCGAAAGTTCATTATTTTCAAAACTATGGACAACCCAATCAGAAAGAAGTGCGCTTTCCCCCAAATGTTCCGCCGAACGGCCAATGCCCATAATAAAGCCAAGCTCAAGCTGATTAAAATTATCCTCCGCCTGTGCGTATCCCATACCAAATGCTGTATCGCCATCAGTTTTGCCGTGAATATGCGGCACCCCCCATTCGTCACGATAAATTGTAACATTCTGCGATTGGTGCGCTACAGTCACCTCACTACTGGCATTATTATCAGATTCTGAACCACAAGAAGTGATCAAAAGAACAGCCATAAATCCAACAAGAATTTTCCCTACTTTACTCATAAGTCTCTCCCAAAACTTTAAATTACTTTTTTATAGGAAGACTTTATCAGTTCAGGAAAATGAGTCAACTTCACCTTAAGGCCCGCGAATGGGCCGGGCCTCTTATGATGGCGTTCATCAGTAGGGTGTTTAGTCCGTCTACGTAGGCGCGGGTGGTCGGGCTATAGGCGAAGGCGATGACATTTCCTGCCCCGGTGGGTTCAACCATAACGAATGGCTTAAAGGCAAGCTGTGTTTTGGTTTCATCGTAAATATAGCCACTTTGCAGCACCTCGTCCGCTGCCGCCATATAAGCGACATTTGTCCCATCATTCAGTTTTAGCGGCGAATAAATATCGCTGCGGCGCATAACCACATTTATTTCATCCGCAAGTCCGGCTGACATCCAATGGTTTTTATCCACTTTGGCCTTTACGATAAATCCGGCTAGCCTTGAAGGGGCCTGATTTTCCGGTGTTATCGCCTGCTGGTAGCCATCCGCATCAAGTGAGGCTCCTTCGGTCCTTGTTGATGCGTTATCACCACCGGTCGCGTCCTGATCAGGATTATAGGCAAGTTCAAGCTTTGAAGAAAGCAGGCCTATATCTTCTGAAATAAGATAATTAAGCGCCGAACCAAGCGCGATTAAAGTACCGCCACGCTCGACCCAGTTTTTTATATTATCAGCACCAGCTTTACCAAGCACACTCGCATAACCGCCACGGCTCTGCGGCATAATAAGCACTTGAAAGCGGTCAATGGACTGTGATTTTAGCTGATCGGTTCTGATCACTGTCACCGGATAGCCAAGTTGGCGTTCAATGACAAAGCGGGTGTTGCCAGTCGAATAAGGATCGGTCGGCACGTCCCATAATATGCCCACTTTTGGTGGTAAAATGACCGGTGTTTTACTGCTGCCAAAATTTGGCCCTTCCATGATCCAGCTATCATTGACACCCACGACACTCGCGCCTGTTTCCTGCGCCAGCATGGCAAGTTTATCACCAAGACCATCTTCATTGAGGTGTTTTAGAAAAACCAATGTACCCGACGGAAATTCCTGAGCGCCATTTACAAATTTTTCATCACTTGATTTCACATGAAGCCCCATATGAAGCGCGCGGCTAAGCAGGTTTGACGCCGTCGTTTCCCCCCACGGCACAAGATAAGCAAAACTTGCGTCTGCATTCATAACCATACCGGGCCTGATAAGATTTGGCGCAACCACTACGGTTTCTTCGGTCAGGTTTTCAGAGCATTCCGCTACATCAACGCCCCACATAAGCGGTAGCGACCATGAGGTCACGTCATAAATTTTTGATCTTTGGCCTAGGCTATGAAGTCTTTCTTCCTCTGCTATAAATTCGTCACTCATGGGCACGGATTTATCAAGCAGCACCCGAATGAAACGTTTTGTCGGCTGGGCGGTGTTAATAATATAACTTCCCGCCGGATAATTGGCGCGACACGCACTGAACGATGATGTCGCTTCACCGATTTCTACATCCTGCATCGCCATTAATCCAACAAGTTTATTGGCCCCGGCCTGATTTTTCTGAACCGGGATGATGAATGATTTTATGTCGTCATTCTCGGCTTCTTCAATACCGGATTTTCCGTAATCATAAAAATCACCAAGCAGTTTTTCACGGTTATTCGCAACCGTTTCCCCCACAGATATCGAGCCAACAAATTGACGCCGCACTGCGCCCCTATAATGGGCAACTGTTCCGTCCTTGCGGCGGTATGTCATGCCACGCACCGATGGCTGTTCAAACAACATACCAATGGCGCCATAATAAGATGGCGTGGTTGAAACATAACCCGGGAAAAATTCGTCGAACACTTCGCGGGTAAAATAATCAAAACCGAAATTATCAAAATGTCTGGCGTGATTAGCGGCAAACAGCATCACATTGTTATGACGCACTTCCGTATCATGGGGATTAAATGGTGCGGGCTCGGGATCAAAATAAAAATTACCGTCGCCGCCCTGCTCATGAATATCCATCACCACAAGCGGGAAATACTGGCGAAGCGCCATTGCCTGATTGCGGGTTTCCGGCTGGGTAAGCACAAATCCATCACGGTTTAAATCAAACAGATAATGATTGGTACGACCGCCCGGCCAGGGCTGGTCATGTTCTGCGGAAATCCGTTCTTCTTCGTCCATCATCCCTTCAGCGGAAAGAAAACTGTTTACAAAGCGGTCCCGCCCATCAGGGTTTGATGTGGGATTAATAAAAGTCACGACATTTTGGCGGATATTATCAACAATAGGATCATTTTGAGCCGCAAGGATATGATAAGCGGTCATCATTGCCGCATCATTTGATGATGTCTCATCGCCGTGAATACCGTAACCAAGCCAGATGGTGCCGGGCAGGTCTTTTATAAGTTGGTCCGCCTGCGCCTGATCGGTAATGCGGCTGTCATGAAGCTGGTGCATTCCCGTCTTTAAATCTTCGAGCGCGCTTATTCGTTCGGCTGATCCCACAGCAATATAAATAAGCCGTCTGCCCTCCCACGTTTTACCTATATCAAAAAACCTGACCCGGTCTGGAACGGCCGCAGCGAGCGCTTCAAAATATTTGATAATATTCGCGCTTGATGAAATCTGGTCACCAATATCATAACCGAGCACATCCATGGTTGTCGGGATTGAGCTATCATAGCTAACACCGGGCCAAAACTCGAAGCCTTCCTTTTCTTGCGCAAAGGTAAGTGATGCGCTTATAAAAAAGATAAATATTCCAACGATAGTTTTAATGCCGGCCATGATTTCCTCCATATTTTTATATATCAGGAAGATTAACCGTTCTGGTGGATATATCAAGTAGGGAACAAAAATGTGATCGGCTGTTATTAGTATCTGGCTAATTAAGCTGTATTTATACTATTATTCAATTAATTTATTAAAAAAGGCGGCCAATGCTAAGACTTATTATTATATTTTGTTTGAGTTTATTATTTATCCAAACGTCACAAGCGGATGAGTTTGATCATTCTATTTGGGACGATCTGCTTAAAAGTCATGTAGTAAATCTGAATGAAGATCAGCCAAATCAAGCCACCGCAATGGATTATGACGCTTTATCGGTTAATCAGACCGCACTTCAAAATTATCTTGAACAGGTTTCAAAAATTTCCAAATCAGACTTTGATAATTGGCCAGTGGATGAACGGCTGGCCTTCTTGCTTAATGTCTATAATGCAGCAACGGCTCAGCTGGTCCTCACCGCTTACCCGGATATTAAATCAATCCGTGATATCGGCAGTTTCTTTAATTCACCTTTTCGAAAGGATTTTATCTCGCTGTTCGGTGAGACGATATCGCTTGATGATATCGAAAAAGGAATGGTGACCGGCGACGATAATTATAATGACCCGCGCGCTCACTTCGCACTGAATTGCGCCAGCATCAGCTGTCCGGCGCTAAGACGCGAAGCATACTCAGGTGTAGATCTTAATGAGCAGCTTAATGAGCAGATGAGGGCTTTTCTAGTCGATCGGTCCAGAAACCAACTAGAAGGAAATACCCTGCGGGTTTCAAAAATATTTGACTGGTATGATGATGACTTTGAAAGTGGTTGGATGAACATTGAACGTCTGGAAGATTTCCTTGCCCTAAACGCCGATGCGCTTGGCCTTAGCTCTGCACAAAGTGACGCTTTAAAAGCAGGTGATATAAAAATCAGATATTTTGATTACGATTGGAGCCTTAATCGACTAAGGTAAGCTAATTAAAAAATTAGGAAGCCTCACATGCGATATATTTTATTACTACTTTTTATTCTGCCACTACCCGTGCAAGCCCAAGAAAAAGACACGGTTGAGATACTTTTTGCGCTCGACCGGGAATTTGTTCAGTACCGGCTTGAAAACGGAACCTATAAAGCTTTTGCCAAATATCTGGCCCCTGATGCCATAACATTACCGCCCGGTGAAGCACCAAAAATTGGCCTTGAAGCCATATTACGTGACGCTGGTGATAAGCCAAATACCACCGTCACCTGGGAGCCGGAAACCGGTGATATATCCGGTGATCTCGGGTTTACCTGGGGGCTTTTTTCAATAAATACCACCGGTGCTGATGGCGCGGTTAGCAAGCAGCACGGTAAATATGCTACCGTCTGGAAACGTCAAGATGATGAGGAATGGAAAATTGTCATCGATAGCTTTAGTCTAAACCCGCCACCAATGTAATTAAAACGACTACTCAGGGGAAAAGCCTGCATGGCTGATCAAAATAATATAATCCGCGAGCGAATTGATAGCGGCCCGATGACAAGGGCGCAAATCATTATTGTTGCCCTAGGCTTTATTCTTAATTGTGTTGACGGCATTGATGTGGTGTCCATGTCTGTCGCAGCACCAGTTCTTAGTGAAAGCTGGCAAATCTCATCGGTTGAAGTTGGCTATATTTTAAGTGCAGCGCTCGTAGGAATGTGTATTGGCGCCATGTTCCTTGCACCACTGGCCGATCAATACGGCCGTAGGAAGATAGTGCTTTATTCGGCGCTTCTAACTGGCTTTTCAATGATTGCTACTGGGTTTGTTGATAGATCAGTGGAAATGATGATCCTGATCAGGGCCATATCCGGCCTTGGGATTGGGGCTATTTTTGCAAGTGCTGCCACTTTTGGCGGTGAATTTACCCCTGAGCGTTTTAAAAATTTCACCGTGACAATTATTGTATCCGGTTATCCCTTCGGCGCTGCCGTTGTCGGACCAATAGCGGCCTATATCCTTCCAGCCTACGGCTGGCAAACACTGTTTATCTGCGCTGGCATTGCAACGCTTTTCATTTGTTTTTTGGCCTTTTTGTTACTCCCTGAATCAGTGCAGTATCTTGAACGGTCCAAGGGCGAAGCGTCAGAAAAAATTGCCGCTATCAATAAGGTTCTTGTCCGTATCAGCCGTGAACCGATTGATCAATTACCTGAAATTGACAAAACGACAGAAATAAAAGCAGCCGATGTTAAAAGTCTTATTGGGCCAGATCTTATAAAAACGACGCTGAAACTCTGGGCGATTTTCTTTACAGGATATCTTGGTATTTATTTTATTATTTCCTGGGTTCCATCGCTATTTGTGAATAGCGGCTGGACAATGAGCCAGGGTATATATGCCCTTACCTTAAGCAATGTAGGCGCTGTGTTTGGCACCACCTGCATCGGCCTTATTACAACGCGCTTTAAGCAGGCCGTTCCCATTGGCATCTTTTTTGGGCTAACCGCAATGCTGATGATTTATTTCACAGTTTCAGAACCAACCGAACTAATGATGCTTTATATTCTGATCTTCCTGATAGGCGTTTTCTTAAATGGTGCCTTTAGTGCCATGTTTGCCGTCGCCGCGCGCACATACCAGACATCCATCAGATCAACCGGTATAGGATGGTGCGCCGGGCTTGGACGCACAGGGGCAATTGTCGCACCGATCCTCGCCGGTTATCTGGTCGCACAGAATTTTGATATGTATGCACTATTCGCCGTTTTTGCCGTGCCGGTCATCATAGCGGCGGCATTAATTGTCACGATTAAAGTTTAGGGAGCAAATATAGTGAACCGCTTTAAAATAATACTAATCGGAACGTTAAGCGTCACTATGCTCTTTTCGGTTATTATTTATTTACGGGTAAATATGGCTCCAGACGGTAAGAATTTTATACCTATATTTTTATGGCAAATGGTTGTCTGGTCACCGTGGCTTCTCTATGGTCACTTAAACAGCTGGCTCGATCACCGCTACCCGATTGTTGAGCAACCGATATTATATTGGGTGCTGCGACATAGCGCTCTTTGTGCACTGGTTGTAGCCTCTCATGTGGTGTGGTTTTTTATGATCAGTAGTAATTTTAGTCCGTTTTTGGGCGTGGAAAATACTGGCTACGGCGCCTTCTTTTTCTTCTTTATCATGTGGGGCATCTGTGATTTTCTTATTTACTGGACGCTGCTTGGTATTTATGCGCTTCAACAGCTTCTGAGCGTATCACCGTCTGAGGCTGAACAAGCAAAGCCAAAACCTGATTATTTTCTGCTTAAAACCACGGGACAGCAATCTTCCGTTCGCATTTCGGACATTCTTTGGATCGAAGCAGAGGATTATTGCTGCCGGGTTCATACAGAAACAGATAATTATCTGGTGCGTCAGTCCTTAAATTCATTTGAAAAATCATTGCCTGGTGAAAATTTCCTGCGCATTCACCGATCAACCATAGTAAATGTCGCCCAAGTTGAATTGATCGAAAAACAGCAAAACAAACGTCATATTGTCAGATTAAGAAACGGCACTCAGCGCGCTATTAGTCCTAATGGCCGCCAAAAGCTGCTTGAAATTCTTGAAAAATAAATAGATCCCTGCTTGTTTACTGCAACAAATGACCATTTCACTGCATTGGTCTTTAGTTAAGACATCCCGCCAATTAGCTTAATCATATATTCAATTACAGGAATTTTATGATGAAGTCTTTCAAGTGTGTTATTTGTTTTTTTCTATTGATGAGCCAATATGGGTTTGCGCAAACTAGCGCCGGTAGCGTGACCGTTTATGATAAAGTATATCTGGCGGGTATCATCAATGCAGTAAATGCCCTTGATCTGGCAATGAAAGTTCCGGGCGGGCAGGTTATTCTCAGCCGCAGTGAAAATAGCGCGCGCGGATTTGGCAGTAATGATGACGGTATTTTGATCAACGGCAAAAGATTATCAGGCAAAAATAACAATAGTGAAGCCGCTCTTGGCAGAATTGCTGTTTCTCAGGTGCTTCGCATAGAAATTATTCGCGGCTCATCACCGGATGTAAAAGTATCAAGCCAGGAAGCCATGATGAATATCGTGCTGGTGGGGGATAACAGCAGCGGCAGCGGTACTTTTGATGTTGGCGCGCGTATTCTGCCGGGCGGGCGCCTTTTTCCACTTGGGTTATTATCCTATAGCGGCAGTTCCGGTAAGCTCGATTATTTTATGGAAGCATCCCAGTCGGGCTATATTACCGATTATTTCAGAGACGATAATATTATAAACGGTGACGGCATTACCGAAAAATCCCTTATTGACAAAGGTGATCAGTATTTTCATAGCCGTGCCCTATCAGGCAATATAACGTATAGCTTTTCTGATAGCGACCAGCTCCGCCTTAATGCTCGCCTAACCAATGACAGATCACGGGTCAATTGGAACGGTGAGGTGGATAATTTTTCACCGCTCGGTGTTTTAGAGACAAGTGGCGAAGCCCTGCAAAAAATCGCCATGGATAAGCCCGGCTTTGAAGTGGGGGGAGACTATACGGGTAATATTTCTGACAAATGGGGTTATAAATTATTGGGTATCTACACCAGTAGTGACGCTAAAACCAACCAGAAAAGAGATGCGCTAATCACAGAAGAACCAGCCCTTTTTGATAGCGATACGACATTTTTCAGTAATGCCCGTGAAGCCATTTTCCGCCCAAACTTAAGCTATAATATGACAAGCGGTGGCGAGCTGAAAATAGGATCGGAACTGGCCTATAACAGTGTTGAAGCGGGACTAGATGAAAATGACTTAGTTACAGTTAAGGAAACCAGATCAGAAAGTTTTATAAATTATACCGGAAAACTGAGCGATAATTTAAACCTCGACACAGCCTTAAAATATGAATATTCAAAAATTTCTCAAATAAGCGATAGTCGTAACAGATCAGAGAACTTCTCATTTTTAAAACCAAGCATTGATCTTCGTTATGATTTAGGGGCGCAAAATCAGTTCCAATTATCTGCGCGGCGTGAGGTATCCCAACTTAATTTTAATGATTTCGCCGCCTCGGTTGATGAAGACAATATCTTTTTTGGTGGCAATCAAGATCTTGTGCCTGAAAAAAGCTGGGGCATTGAAGGCTCTTTTGAGCGACGTTTTGCAAACGATCAAGGCCATATCAAAATTGGTCTTAAACATGAACGCATTTCTGATCATATTGAACTGATTGAAGTGGCGCCAAATATTGCCGGTGTTGGTAATGTGGGAAATGCCACACAAAACACATTAAACCTGAGCACCAGTCTAAAGTTTGGCTTTATTGGCCTTGAAAATGTGGTGCTTGACGGTAGTATTGAATTTTTTGATACCAACACGGTTGATGCTTTTAGCGGTCAGCAAAGAGATTATAACAGTGATCAGACTTTTGCTTCAACCGGTATATTGCGGCACGATCTTGAAGAGCTCGGCCTCAGTTACAGCTTGCAATTCTGGTACTACGGACCGCAAAAAATATATTCAATAGACCAGTTAACCGACCGAAATCACGACATACTGCATCTAAGTTTCAGCGTCAGTTACAATATATTTAAAAATATGGTCCTGACAGCATCGGTAGATAATCTGGCAAATGCCAACGAAAGCCGCATCAGAACAATTTATGCTCCTAATAGGACAAGTGGTATGATTTCTTTTATCGAGGACAGAGAACAACATTTAGATAAAAGGTTTCGCCTCAGATTGAAAGGGACTTTTTAAGCGTTCTCTTTAGTTTCTTTTTCGCTATTTTTTTAATCAGGTTGCTTGGTACACCGGGGCGGGCCCATGGGCAGGCGGCAAGACACATGCCGCAGCCGGTATGTTCATTAAAAAATGGCAGGCATTTATCAAAATCTACGTACCATTTTTCAACGCCGCGCACCATCTGCTTTTCTGGTGAAATCGCTTCTGGCAGACAGGCGGTTTCGCACGCTCTGCAATTTATGCAAAAATCATCAACACCAAAACTGTCGGCGCTATCAAGGTCAAGTGGCATATTGGTCACCAACGCCCCAAGACGAAGCACAGAACCATGCTCGCGGTTAATAAGCGAGCCATGTTTGCCAAGCTCACCTATACCGCCTTCAAGGGCCGGTGGGACAAGCAAAATAGGGACATTTTTTGAACCGCCGTAACTTTCCGCGTTCCAGCCCTGCTTATGAATCCATGCGGCAATGGCGTTTGAGACAAGATGCGCTTCACCGTACTGCTTGATCACTTCGATGGCGGCAATGACTTCAGGTGCGGTTTTAAGATTTTCAAAATCCATCGCTACACCAATGGAAATCACCGTGTCATAAGGCACATCAAATGTTTCTATCACCCATTCAGGGCGTAATTTTGTAATTCCAACGGCAACTGCACCGTGGTCAAAACCAACTTTTTTTGCAAGCTCTGTCCATTCACCAGACGGTTTTTCAAGCCGGACAGGTGAGGCTGGCGGAATTTCCTGTGACCTTATCACATCCGCTTCCATTTGGGTTTTATAAAGCTCTTCATCGCGCGGCGCGTGATCTTCAAAAAATTGCATCAGTGGGCCAAACGGAGTGAGCGATGCTTCCTGCCAATATATTGGCGTCGAGCGACGTACTTCCGTTTCGCCAAGACCGTTTAGATCATTGCCCGACACACCATCAGGCCAGATATCCATCTGCTCTTTACTGGGTACAAATTTTTCTTTGATCTTTCTCACTTTAATTTCTAATCCGGCTTATTTCTGCTCTTAATATCGGGTCCCATAGCTCATATCCTAGCGGATTTAAATGCATTCCATCGCCAAGGAATATTTCAGCTTTCAGGCTTCCGTCCGCCTTTATCATCGCACTGGTAATATCAATATAATAAAGATTATCGTGTTCGTCGCTATATTCAATTAGTTTTTGATTGGTAAGAAGCTTGTTATTACGCACTTCTTTTCCAAGCAGATCATCAATCAACGTTGGCTTCATAGAGAGCAACAAAATTGGCGTGCCCGGAAAATCCTGATCTACTTTATCAATAAGTTCTTTAAAGGCATTAACCGAAAATTCGGGTGATTTTCCTGCTTCAACATCAATATCGCAGTAGACCACCATCATTGACGGGTTATGCTTTTTAACTACATCATCATAATAGTGGATCACTTCTGGCAGGCTAGCGCCCCCAAATCCACGATTAACAACCGGATATTCAGGAAAAGAATTGGCGGTTGGCCAGTAAACGATGCTTGAGCTTCCCACAAACAATATAGGGTTTTCGGGGGCTGTATTTCTCACATCAAAGCGTCTGAAATTTTCTATGGTGCTTTCAAATCGATCAATTTTTGTGGTTCGTGTGCGAACATATTTGACCTGACCGCGGTGATATAGGGCCATGGCGGCGGCATATTTTTCCGGATTATCGTTATAATCATCTTTACTCCCCATCCAAAAATCGCGGCCTCTACTATAAAACTCTGCTAATGTTTCATCATTTACCGCACTACTTGTTACTGCCTTATTCAGATAGCTTGAATATTGCTCTAAACTCATGGACTGAGCTTGTGCAAAAGTCGGTAAAACAAAGAGAGCCCCAATTAAGATTATTAGTGTTTTTAGCATTATTATTATCCTATTTATTTGGAATATCTTCCAGAGTGACTTTTCCGTCGGCGCAGTCACCTAACGTATATTTTAAGGTTTTACGCTTCATTGTTTATTCATCGTTTTTAGCACATTCACGTTCTGATTCGCGTAATGGTTCGTGGTTATTTCCGTGTTGCACGGTCACGCTGTTTGTTATAGCTGACCCTCCCCCATAGCACTCCTCACTATCAAATATGTCTAATGTACTCTGGAGGTCTTTGGCTCCTCTGACCTTGAATATGACATTTTCCTCTACCATTACTTCT
>ENA-OREN01003275-OREN01003275.1-marine-metagenome-genome-assembly--contig:-NODE-3275-length-15228-cov-8.694410_pt1 | contig 15228 bp, 13 predicted proteins | sample MGYA00248624_ERZ508555 | MGnify/ENA primary metagenome ERZ508555 (study PRJEB26222, sample SAMN06267773) | marine metagenome | isolation source: Saanich Inlet, British Columbia, Canada | place...
CATCGTCCTCCAAAAAACCATGCATAAGGAGGCATATTTTCAAGCAAAAAATTAACTCCAGTTATATCTAATTTTTTAATTGTATCAGAAATTCCATCTTGCATACGTTGTTTTTCTTCTTCTACAGGTTCAGTTAATGAATAGCCACCAGGATGTACGACGATAGAAGGAGTACCGACAAAATGAGAATTTAAAGAAAGTGTTTTTTCAATTGCTTTTTGAATTAATTCTAAAGATTTCTCTTGAGAATGAATTTGATTGGTTTCTTTCAAATTAGTAATATCTAATAATTTCCTGTCAAAATATTCATAACAATGGACAATCAATTGTTGCGAATAATTTTTTTCAAGAGTTAAATTTAGATCGCTGTCAGAAAAATGAAATTCCAAAATTTTTGGTTCAAATTTTAGAATATCTTCCATATCTTGTTTTCTAACTTTCATTCCAAGAATCATAAGTCATCAGTTTGTATATAATCGCCTTTTTTTATTTGTCGCTTAGATTTTTTCCCCAATAGGTCATAATAGTATTGTGGAGAAAGACCTTTGGCAGGACCTTTAACATCAATATTTTCTTCTGAAAATTCTTCATTTTTTTGAATATCAGTTTTACATACTAATGATTTTCCTAAAACTTCACGTTGAAGAATTTCTCCACGTGTCATTCGTTTAATTGGTTTTCCTTTGGCTTTTTCTGAATCTCTGATGTATTTTACTAGTGTAGAAAATTCTTGAGGTTCTAATGATGCAGATTGATCAATGCCTTCCATCGTTCTATCCAAAGTGACATGTCTTTCAACTAAAACTGCACCTAAATTTGAGGCTGTAAGTGTTGGGATTATGTCAGGTTCATGTCCACTATATCCAATAGGGACTTGGAATTTTTCAGACAAAACTGGAATTAATTCTAAATTTAACAAATCAATAGGAGAAGGATATGTACTGTTACAATGTAATAAAATAAAATTTGCTTGTTGGTTTTTTAGAAACTCTACAGTTTTTTCAATTTCATTCATTTCAGACATTCCAGAAGAAATTATCATAGGTTTGTTTTTTGAACAAACATATTTCAATAAAGGAAAATTTGTCATATCAGCTGAAGCAATTTTATACGCAGGAACATTAAATTTTTCTAAAAAGTCAACACTTTCTGCATCCCAAGGTGTGCATAGAAATGTAATGTTTTTTTCTTTACAATATTCTATAATTTGTCTATATTCATCTTCACCAAATTCAACTTCTTTTAAAACACCAACTAAAATTTCAAAACCTTGACTTTCAAGGTTGGGATCATTCAAAAGTTCGTTTTTGTAAAGTTGATTTAAAAAACGTTTTTGAAATTTTACTGCATTTGCCCCAGCTGATACTGCAGCATCAATCAATTGTTTTGCTAAATCAAGTTTTCCGTTATGATTAATTCCAATTTCAGCAATAATATAACATGGTTCTTGATTACCAATTTTTTTATTCTCAATTTTGAAATCCATGTTAATTATTTCCAGTTTTCTTATTTTTAATTAATGAAAGAATTGCAGTTGCACCTCTTTCTGCAGATTTTCCATCAAATTTATAAAATAAATCATTCCGTTTTTTTATAAATTTTTCAGAAGGTGAAAGTATTGATTTAAAAAATGAATTAATAGTAGGGATTAAATTTTTTAAAGTTGAACAATACTGAATGTGACCAGAATCAATAGATTCTTCAACTAGTGGAAATCGAGATAAATTTACTCCATCATTAAGCAAGATCATTTTCATTTCACTAAAAGCAATTTCAGTATGAGCGGTAGAATAGCCATAAGATATCACCATATCAAAATTTGAGATAACACTCCATAAATTCTCTGATTGGTAAATAGTAGTTTTAATTTGTAATTCGTCAAGAAGTTTTTCATAATATACAAAACTTTCATTTACAGGATGAATTTTTAAGGAAAATGAGATATTTGATTCATTTTTTAATTTTAAAAATAAATCTCTGAGAAATGTATCACGTTGTTTTGATGTCCATATCCCATGTTCAAACAATGAATCAGTGATGATCAAAATTTTTATTTTGTTAGATTGTGAAATTTTTGTGGTTCTATTAAGAGAATTTTGATAAATTTTATCCATCAAAATACTTCCAATTACAAGTAGTTTATCTTTAGACAATCCAAGTTCGACAAGTATTGGAATTTGAGATTCTTGATGAATGAAATGTAAATTAAGTAATTTATTTCGTGGCAAAGATTTGTTAAAACTGTAGATATACAAGTCAGTAAAAAAATCTTTAAAAATTTTATGAAAAGAATAATGAATAGCACATTTGGTACGTATTGAAAATAATAATTTGTAGAGCATAAATTTTCCTCGTCTTAAAAATTTTTTTTGATCGGGACTATCAGTAGGAACTGTAGTTGAGAATATTCTTTTAGATAGATTATAACTACCAGGTAAAAGATATTGTGATGAATCAATTTTTGAAACACTAAATCCAACCATAGGAATATGTAAAAAATCTGCAGCAATACTTGCAGAATATTGTAAAACTTCTATACCGGAATTTAACAATATAACATCAGGCGTATGCTGTTTGATCAAATCTAACCCATTTTTGTATCTATGAATACTATGAATAGATTCATGATTAGTTTCAGATGACGTAGTATGATCAGGTTGACATACAACCCAAATTATATGAGTTGGAGTTTTTTTCCTAAGTTCTTCCAATAAGGCTTGTACATATGTAATTCTAGTAGAGTTGGAATCAGGAGAAATTGCTGAAAGTACCATAAATCTCATAATATACACAAAAATGAGGAAAACGACTATCTAAATATTGTTGTTAAAATCTAATACGTAATTTGTTTCTGTATCAAATCAGAATCTAGTGTAATTGTTTCCAAAATTTTAACAATTTTTTTGGAAGCAGTGCCGTTTCCATATATATTGGATTTTTTTAATTCAGATTTCTTTTTCTCTAGAGCTGTTTTGATTGCTTGGTAGATGTTATTTGTTGAAGTTGAGTTTACATTAATTATATTATCTCCACTTTCTCTATCTTGTTGACGAATTCCAATATTTACAACAGCAATATTGAAATAGCTACTCTCAATTATTCCACTACTAGAATTTCCTACTAATACTTTACAATTAGATAACATACCAAGATAGTCACTTCGTGGAATAGTAGAGAAAAATTTAAAAAAAGAATGAGTCTTTGAAAAAGATTTTAGAGATTTAAAAATTGATGAATTTCCTGCATCAGAATTTGGAGCAATTGCAATAGTGGTTTTTTTAAATCGAGCAATTGCGTCAAGAGTATTTTTAATTTGAATATTACTTAATGTTGTTTGAGTAGTTACTGGATGTTGTAATAATAAAATTTCTTTGCCAGAAAATTTTATTTTATATTTTTTTTCTAAATCTATTTTAGATGTAATTTTTTGTTGAGTTATTTCATCTATGCTAGGTGAACCAGTAAGAAAGACATTTTTTTTTATTTCACCCATAGATAAAATTCTATGTAAACTTGTTTTTGTTGCAGCAAAATGGATATTAGAAATTTTTGTAATTGCATGACGAGTATATTCGTCAATACCACCAAGAGTTTTATCTCCTCCGTGTATATGGGCATTAGGGATATTCATATGGTATGCTGCTAGAGCAGAAGCTAGAGATTCATCTCTATCACCTAAAATTAAATTAACATCAGGTTGTATTTTTTTAAAGATTTGTGCAAAACTGGTGACACCCTTCCCAAGAATTATAGCCATAGAATAATTTGAGTCATTTTTAGGAAGCATGTTAATTTTAGCACAAATAGGAAATTTATCACGTTTAATTTCAGATATTGTATTTCCGTGTTTTTTAGAAAGATGCATTCCTGTAACGATCAATTGTAATTCAAGATTTTTGCTGTTAGTAATTGAATGTAAAAGTGGACGAAGGATTCCATATTCTGCTCTAGTTCCTGTAGTTACAGCAATTTTACGTATCATAATACTTCAAAATTATTAAATCATTTTAATTAAATGCTTGAGGTATAAATGACTATAATGGTGATATTTTTCCAGAATAGAAATCGTAATTAAAATACTAGTCTTAGAATAGAAAAGAAAATGAAAGAATGGGAAAAGCCTTCAATTAAACATGGAAAATTAACGAAATATAATTACATTGTTCAATATCCAAAAAATTTGAAATTAGGGAAAAATTTTGATATTGGCACATTTACTTACATTAACAGTGATGCAGGAGTAGAGATTCAAGATAATGTCCAAATAGGTTCGCATTGTTCTATTTATTCAAATTCTACAATAGATAAAAAACGTGGAAAAGTTATTTTAAAAAAGAATTGTAAAATAGGTACTCACAGTACAATTATGCCAAATGTTGTAATTGGAGAGAACTCAGTGGTTGCAGCATATTCGTTTGTTAACGTAAATGTTCCTAATAATGAAATATGGGCAGGAGTTCCAGCAAAATTAAAAAAAACGCTTAAAAAAATAGTGTAATTATTTTAACCGTAACCTACTTTAAATTTTGGACGCCAAATTCCATAAGAGTCTTGTTCAAATAATTCTGGATTATACCATTTATCCAGAATTTGTGAAAAAGATCGGATATCTAACCCTGTAAATTTACAAAAATTTTCAACAACATCTTGATCTAATTTTCCATCATTATTTTCAACTAAAGGAATCATTTCTTCACGAGTCTTAAATCCATATCTTATCCATCTAGATGCAGTATCCGTTGCACTCGCGTGTCCAAATTTTAAGTATTTTAAATGAATATTTAGCAAATAGGATAAAGAGTCAATTTGATCATAATTTTCTAAAAATCCTTCTCTTATGTGTTCATGCTCTAAGTGTTTAAATCCCCAACGTTTTGCAATTTCAAAATTATGAATTGAATTCCATGGAAGAAAATAGCTAAGATATATCGGCTCTAAACCGAATTTTTTACAATCTTCAATAGATGGTGGTCGTGTATAAGCTAAATCTTGTTTAGTCAATATACCATCATGAAACCAATCTTGAAGAGAATCTTGTACAACTCCATTGTATGGTTGTTGCATTGCTGATGGTGTATCTTCATTATTAATTCCACCATAAGTATAATTGACATTTTCACCATAAACAAGTAATTTTATGCCCAATTGCATTGCCATTCTATATGGATATGCATAGATCAATGAATCAGTATACCATGAAGGTTGACCAAATTCTTCAAATGTTTTTTTTGACAGAATTCTTGTAACTCGTAAATTTGGTTGTAACTGTATGATATCACATCCAAACACATCAGAAATATTTTCAAGATTTTTTCTTCCAACATCTGTCCAATCTACATTTCCAACTGCCAATAGTACAGGATTCATTTTCATAATTTCTTTCATGTAATAGACTTGAAAATGTGAGTCTTTTCCGCCAGATACTGCAATTGCACAATCATAGCCGTCACCATTAATTCCTCTATATTTGTCACAAAGAACTTTCAACTCATCTGATCTTTTTTTCCAGTCAACAGATTTTTGTTTATCATGATTTAGACATGGGAAACATACACCATTCTGATCAAATTGAATGCCAGGTCTAGTATTTGGCATTAAACATTTCTGGCAATATTTCATAAAAGAACTATTTATTCATGTTTAATATGAATTTCTTTAAAATAGAAGGATTTGAAATGTTAAAAATAGTAAAATATGGAACATAAAAATTAAAGTCATGACATTTGTTGTCGCTGAAATTGGGATTAATTGGGATGGAGATTTAAAGTTAGCAAGAGAAATGATTTCTAAATCAAAACAACTTGGATGTGACGCAGTAAAATTTCAAGCATTTGATTTAGAGATAGTAAAAAATCATTTAGAAAAGGAAAGGTTGTTGAGATCATCTATTTCCCAAGAAAATATTCAAAAAATTGCAAATTTTGCCAAAGATGAAAAAATTGAATGGTTTTGTACACCAATGTACGAAGGAGCAGTTGATATGCTAGAACCATTTGTAAAACGATATAAAATTAGAGAATTTGACAGTAGGGAATTATTAAAAAATTATAATTCAAAAATATTCAAAAAAGTGTTAGAAACAAAAAAAGAGATTATCATTAGTGCAAATAAATCTCCAAAAAATAACAAATTATACAATAATAAAAATATCAAATGGTTATATTGTGTACCAAAATATCCTACAAAAATAACAGATTTAGATTTTTCAAAGATAAATGAATTTCAGGGGTATTCTAATCATTCAAATGAAATTCTTGTTCCAGTAGTAGCTGCATCTCTAGGATCAGAAATTATTGAAGTTCATATAACTTCGGATAAAAATAAAGACTTTATTGACAATAATGTGAGTTTTGATTACAAGGAATTAAAAGAATTAATGAGGCAAATTAGAATTGTTCAAAGAATAAAAAAATGAGTAACAGTATGAAGCCAATCTGTTTTATTGGAGCACGTGGTGGTTCAAAAGGAGTATTTAAAAAAAATATTAGAAAATTAGGAAATAAACCATTAATTGCTCATACAATTGAAACAGCTCTTGAATCAAAACTTTTTCAAAAAGTAATTGTTTCTACAGAAAATAATGAGATTGCAAAAATAGCAAAAAATTATGGAGCAGAAATACCATTTATGCGACCAAAAAAACTTTCAACTGATAAAGCTAGTTTTGATGGAGTTATTTTACACGGAATAAAGGAATTAAAGAATATGGGGTATAATTTTGATATTATTGTAAATCGAGACTGTACAGTTCCATTCATAGATAAAGAAGATATGAAAGGAGCAATTAATGTACTTAAAAAAAATAATTGCAATCTTGTTTGCGGTGTATATAGACAACATCATAATCCGTACTTTAACATGATGGAATTAAATTCAAAAAAATATTTAGAGTTTAGCAAAAAGAAAAATAAGATTGTAAGTAGACAACATGCCCCTATCGTATATCAATTAAATGGGCTATTCGTGTTAAAAGTAAAAGAGCTTCTTAAATACAAAAAATTTTACATGCCAAAAATACTACCATTTGAAATATCTGCTGAAAATGGATTCATGATTGATACAGAATTTGAATTTAAAATTGCAGAATGTATTGCAATGAAAAAAATGAAATGAAATAATCTACCAAGCAGTCCAACCTCCATCAATAACTAAATTTGAACCTGTCATGTAAGATGACGCATCAGACAACAAAAACAACAGTGCACCATCAAAATCATTTTTCTTTGCCATACGACCTAAGATAGTTTTTTCAGAATATTTTTTTATAAAATCTGCATTTTGATATTTTTTATCCATTACGCCACCTAGAGAAAGAGTATTCACACGAACATTTTGTTTATGCCAATATGCAGCCAAATATCTTGTAAAATTAATAATGGAACTTTTAGTAGCGGCATAAGAAGCTGGCACATTGAGTCCACTCTTCCCATATATTCGATGATCAGCTCCGACTAGACCATAAATGGAGGAAATATTTACAATAACACCCGACTTTTGTCGTGCCATTAAATTGCCAATTTGTTGACAACATAGAAAGGTTCCAGTAAGATTGATTTTAATTGATTTTTCCCAGTTTGCCAAAGAGAAATTTTCAAATGTTTGACCATGTTTCAAAGTTGTATCTTCTAGAGAAGATTTTGTTGTATATGCAGCACAATTAACTAATCCATGAATTTGACGAAAATCATGTTTTAAAGAATTCTTTAAGTTTTGAACATCAGAAAGTTCAGATATATCAGTTTGATATTGAGTAATGCTTGAATTATACTTAGATAATAATTTTACAAGTTTGTTGTTATTAGTAGAATCAATATCAACCAAAATTACATTAGCCCCTGATTTAGTTAAGGTTAGTGCAAATTGAGATCCAAGTAAACCTGCAGAGCCAGTAATGACAATATTTTTATTTCTAACATCAAATAATTTTGAAATTACATTATTTTCAGACATTTGTTTTTACCATTTTTTTTAACTTTGATGAATTTTTTGCATATGAAGCAATTTTAAGTATTTGGATAGATTTATTCAAATTATTATCACATTGTTGATTTTTTTTAATACAAGATATAAAGTAAGATAATTCATCTTCATAGGTTTGATTTAGATTAAATTGTTTTAATGTCATCAATTTAGACCATGCTGATTTAGTATTATCAAAAAAATTCAATATGTTTTTTTGATCATTCCAATACAATATTCCTTTAGTTCCAACAATTTTACAGCATCGAAATGGGGATTTTTGAAAAAAATCTAAATGTAATGAAGCAGTAAGATTATTTCCAAATTTTATTATCATATTTGAAATATCAGATGAATCAAGTTCTAAATTACTTAATTTTTCAGTTAAAGAAAAAATACTTTTTGGGATACCAAAAAACCAACATAAATAATCTAATTCATGAATATTGGTAAAAATTATTCCGCCACTTTTTAATTCATTAGCAGCATATTCAATTCTGTAATCACGATTTTTATGCCATAATGGAAGATAAGAGCTATTTTCCACATAAGCAGAAATAGGAATACCAATTTTATTTGATTCTAAAAGATATTTTATTTTTTTTATGCAAGGATGAAATCTGAGATTGGAACCCAAAAGAGTGATTAATTTTTTTTGAGAAACTAAATTATTCAAAATTTTAAGATTTTTTAAATTATTAGATAATGGTTTCTCAATAAACAAATGAATCCCATGTTTTGCCAATATTATGGCAGTAGGTATATGAAGTTCAGTAGAATTTGCAATAATAGCAAAATCAGGTTTTAAATTAATGCATTCATGAATATCTGAAAAAACTTGACACTTATTTTTTTTTAAAAAATTATCTAATTTTCTATGGGTCAATACAATAACTTGAGTTTTAGTAAGTTTTGAAAGATTTTTGATATGGCGTTTTCCAATTGAGCCGTATCCTACTACTAAAACTTTCAAGCATATTTACAATGTTATTGATAGATATAGGTTTTCAAAAAAATAAAATGTTTTTGATAGTAAAAACTTTAATGACGAGAAATAAAAGAATGATCATATTTTATGAAAAAAGCAAAATTGGATAAAAAAATAGAAAAAGAACTCAAAAATGCTACAATTTTAGTTACAGGAGGATCTGGTAGTGTAGCAACAGTTCTTGTAAAAAAGCTATTAGAATATCCTATAAAAGCTGTGAGAGTTTTGGATATTGATGAACACGGATTATTTAGATTGGGTAGAAAAATCAATGATTCAAGATTAAGATTACTATTAGGGAATATTTTGGACAAAGAAAGAATTGAAATCGCTGGAAGTAATGTTGATATAATTTTTCATTTAGCTGCAGTAAAAAATATTGAAATTTCAGAATTTAATCCAATGGAAACCATAGACACCAACATTAATGGTACAGTCAACATGATTAAGATTGCAATAAAAAATAAACCAAAAAAATTTGTAAATATAAGTACAGATAAAGCTGCTGAATCATCTACACTTTATGGAGCTACAAAACTATTAGGAGAAAGAATTGTTACTTGGGCAGGCACACATGCTAATCCTCCAACAAAATTTGCTACTGTAAGATTTGGCAATGTTATTGAAACAAAAGGAAATGTTTTTGAAGTATGGGATGAAGAAAAGAAAAATAATGAAGCATTATCAATTACTGATCCAGAAATGGAAAGATATTTTTTTCACGTAGATGAGGCAACTCAATTTATTTTAGATTGTTTACCATTAGTAAATACAGGGGAAATTTTTATCCCAAAAATGAAATTACAAAAGGTAAAACAACTAGCTTTAAAAATTTCTAAAAAACATAAAATTATTGGACTTCGTCCAGGTGAAAAAATTCGTGAAATTTTAATGTCTGATGAGGAAAAACAAAATGCTGTTGAGAAGAAAAATTTTTGGATAATTCATAAAAAAAATAGTTTAATTTTCAAAGAACTCAAAGATAGAAGATAATAGATAATTTTTTTCTTCAGATTCCATATTTGGGTATAACGGTAAAGTTAAGACTTGATCTGAAACTTGTTGTGTAATTGGTAAAGATAGAGTTTCAGTATTAAATTTAGTTTTATAAAATTGAGTCTTATGTATAGGATTAAAATAAACTTTAGAAAAAATTTGTTTATTTGTTAAATGTAAATGTAATTTATCACGTATATCTTTTGTAGGTAAACGAATAGTAAACATTTGATAGATATGATTATTACCTTGAGGAGGAATTGGTAGACAAATTTCTGGGATTTTTTTTAAATGTTTCATTAAATCGTTTGCGTGTGTCTGACGTAATTGTATGATTTTATCTAATTTTTGTAATTGAGAAATTCCTAATGCAGCAGTAATCGAAGACATTCTCCAATTATAACCCAATCCAATGTAAGAAGATTCCTCAGGATTTGAAAAATAATTTGTAGGATCTATTCTACCATGAGAACGAAGAAGTTTAATTTTTTCAATAACCTCTTTGGAATTAGTAACAACTGCACCACCTTCACCAGTAGTCAAAACCTTGTTTCCACAAAAACTAAAAATTGTTGCATCAGAAATTTCACCAAGTTTTTTATTATTTACAGAAGACCCTAACGACTCGGCAGCGTCTTCAATTAGAATTAAGTCATGATTTTTTGCTTGTTCTTGAATTTCTAAAATTTTACAACTTTGACCACCATAATCCATAGGAATTATAGCTTTAGTTTTTGACGAAATATTTTCTGAAATTTTTGTAGGATCAAGTCCAAAGGTCTCTTCTTCAATGTCAACAAATTTTGGTGTGGAATCTACAAATAAAACAGAGTTTGCTGTAGAAACAAAAGAAAATGAAGGAATTAAAACTTCATCATTTTTTCCTATTCCATAGGATAGTAAAGTTGCATGAAGAGAAGATGTACCTGAATTTAATGTTGCACAATAATCAGCATTTACATAATTTTTAAGTGCATTTTCAAATTCAAGTATCTCTGGTCCAAGAGCCCAAAAAGTTCCGCGTTTGATAATTTTAGTAATGATGCCAATATCTTCATCATCAGTGTATACTTTGTAAAGAGGAATTTTCCAATCAGTCATCAGATTATTATGACTTAGAAAAGCCATTAATTACTTTACCTTATTTTAATGAAAAGGGGTAGGATAAAAACAATGTTAGTGCTACTCTATGAAAATTAATATTTGAAATCAAAAAGATTTCAGAATTCTTGCAAGTTCTTTAGAGGCAGACCCTGGATTAGCAAAATATTTTTCTAAATGATTTTGACCGTTATTGATTAATTTTTTAGAAAAATTTTTGTCAAACAACAACTTCTCTAAATGCTCATGAAGATTATCTTGATCTGAGATATTCAATAAAGCGTTATCTCGTATAAACTCAAAATTGTAATATGTATCCATTGTGTGTATATTCAAAATAGGCTTTTTGAAAATTAATCCTTCATAAATTACAGTGGATGGGAAAAATTCGGTATTAATGTTAATCATAACATCACAAAGTTCAATTATATCAATAATTGGTTCAGAATGATAAATTTTTACATCAGGATTAATCTTATGAATCAAGTTTTTTACATATTCATTTCCAGGATCAAATGTAGGATGCATTTTTACAATTAATTTAACATTTGGAAAAAAACTTAATTCTAAAAATAAATTACGTAGCAGCTTTTCTAATCTAAGATAAGTATTAGTGTCAGCTTGAGCATTATATTCTTGAACTACTTGAGGGGTTAATAAAATAATTTTTTCGTGAGAATGAGATTTGGTAGGTTGTTTGTTAAAAAATGAATCATGTCTTGGACTTCCTGTCACTAAGATTTTTTTGTTAGAAATATTTCGAACATCACTAAGATAATTTTTTTGAATGTCTCCCCATAGAGCAATTTTATCGTTAAAAATTGGATACATGTTACTAATGTCATACATTGAAATTTCTGGTACATAATTAGTACCTCCATGTTCTAATAAAATAGAAGGAATTTTATTTTGATTTACGTCTAAAATTGCCTTTTCAGTTTCTCCAAGTATATTTAATGATAAAATACAATTAATTTGTGATTTATTAAGAAATTTTTGAGAAAATATTACTAATTCTATATATTCTAATAACCTATTTTTGTATGTACGCAATAATACTTGTTTAATAGAGTTCCAAAATGATTTTCCCTCTATGTTAAAAATATTTTGAAAAATTTCTGAATTAGACCATAACTTTTCTAATTCATCCAAATATTGATCATTAAGAACTGATGCTTCTTTCTTATCATTTTTTGACAAAAATTTTTCAGGAGTAATAATTTTACAATTAAATTTTTTTAGAATTTTAATTGCCGAATAATTCCACATAGCAGAACGACGTCTATTTAAGAAAATTAAATCACCAGAATAATCTTTTAAATTTTCTAATAATTCAGTATACTGAGTTGGATTAAATTCAACAAATAGAATTGATTTTTTTTGATTTTTATTTTTATACCATAAACCAAAAATTGAACCTGCAAGGGATTCAATGGAATTTTTGATTTTTGTATAAGACTTTCTAGAAATTGGAATAGATATAGGAATATTTCCAAGAGTAAAGCGAATTAAAATTTTATCCCATACAACCAAGAAATTGTGATCTAAATCATCAAACATATCGAGTTTGATTTTATCAGTAGATATAGAAGGAATCATTTCTGAAAAATGTTTTGAACACAAAATTTTATCAGGGTTTTCCTTCTCGATAATTCTTTTAATGACTAAGAAACTAAAGATTTCTCTAACAAGAATTTGATGTAATTCATTGGTATCAAGAATTCCTAAAAGATTTACTTCCTTATGATTAAGAGATTGTGCAAAAGGTTTCTGAGCATACCAATTCCAAAAAGATATGGTTGTTCGAAATATTTCTTCACGATCATTTTTTGTTAAATAAGTTTCAGCAATAGTATGTTTAAGATTTTGATCACTAAGAAAATTATGCACGTGAATGTTAAATGAAAATAACATAGAATGCTCTAAATCATGTTTAGAAATTTTGTCTAACACAAGTTTATCATCAATAAAGATTAAAGTTTTAGCCATATTAGACATTTCTGTTAGAATATGATGTTTTAAAGAATATTTGTAAAATTAATTATTTGTGACATAATTGACAGTTTTTTCTAAGTGTTTCTTTGAACTACAAACTTCACAATAATGGGACCATTTTTCATCATGTTTCCATTGAGGTAAACCAGTTTCATCAAATTTATTATGAGCCATTTGAAGCAATCGTCGTGTATCTTGTTTATACATGAATTCTTTTATAACAATTAATTCGGGAATAGTGTAATATTGACTAACAGTAGCAGTATATTTTGTAGCATCACCACATTCAGTCATAAATTTGTCTAAAGCTTCCAATTTCCATTTTTTAATAATGTCAGGACTAACGTTAAATTTACCATCAGCAATCATCTTGAGTTTTGAATCATATTGTTGTAATAAAAAATCTTGATTATTATAGAAAATTGGACTACCAACATATGGTGTACAAATGAAAGGATCAATTTCTGCATTGTTTTGTATCCAAAAGTCAACGGTTTCCATTAGATCATTGATATTTTCGTGTGCATTTCCAATCATAAATGTGGTAATTGGAGTCATTCTAGCTTTTTTAATTGTGTCAACAGTCATTTGGAGATGTTTTCGTAATTGTCCTTTTTGAATATCTTCATTTAACACTTTGTCAGAAGCAGATTCAAAACCAAATGAGATGTATTCACAGCCTGCATCTTTCATAGTTTGAATAATTTCAGGTTTAACAGCAACACTAGGTGCATCTCCTAAAGTACCCCATTTGACAGTTTTATCAAGTCCTTCAGAAGTATACAAATCACAAAATTGTTGTGTCCATTTTAGATTACTTGTCATATTTTCATCAAGAACGGATACAAAATCAACATTAAATTTTTCAACTAATAATTTTACATTGTTTACAGCATATTCAGGTGTAGGCCAACGAGCAGGAAGTTGAAATGTATCATTTTCTTTATCAGAAATTCTGACTAACTTCTCTCCTGCTTTTCTATCTCCCTCACCATAGATATTTTGAAGATCAATTCTAGACATTCCATTATGAGAACAAAATGTACAACCCCTAGGACATCCTCTTTCCCATACAGTTGAAACACGTCGTTTTGAATTAAAAGATGCAGCAGATAAATTAAGAGAAGAATATTTAAAATAGATTTCAGTTTCCATTAAGTCATAAGCTGGAAAAGGAACTGTATCAAGATCAGAAATTAAAGCACGAGGGCCAGAAAATTTAAATTCAGTATTTTCATCTCTATAACACAATCCATCAACTTTTGCAAAATCCTTTGAACCATTATTCACTTCATCATAAAGCTCAGAAAATGTTTCTTCGCCTTCACCTATTACAATAAGATCCAATTCAGGTACTAATTGCAAAATTTCGATTGGATTGTAGGTACTCCATCCACCACCACCAACAAACATAGAGTCTGGGGCATATTTTCTAACCAAAGGAGCAATTTGTTTAATTCTTGCATAAGTTGTTGTTAATCCTCCCATACCAACTAAATCCCATTTTTCTGAAGATATTTCTTCAATGATTTTTTGTGTGGGAACCACATTTCCATCATATTTATCTCGAAGAGCATTAAGATCTAAAATGCCAACTTGGCCACCCTTTTGTTCTACTATCGCTGCTAGTATACCAGCCCAAAATGGAAAATGATTAGGAGCTGTATCTAATCTAATTTCGGGTACAATGAATAATACCTTCATTGAGGTACTTTATTCATAGAGCATATTTAAATGAGTATAATGAAGAAGTTTTCCAAAAATTTAGTTTGGGTGTTTTTTTAAAAATTCTTCAAATTTCATGCTTTTTATTCGTTCACCAAAAATAGAACCACCTTCAGTTGCATTAATTGTTGTTAACCACTGAGGAGAACGTGAGATAAATTCTTTCAAAGCCATACTATAGAATTGGAACAGTGGATCTAAAATGCAATAACTCTGAAAATCAGGATTGTATACTTTTTTGAATAATTTCTCAAAAACAGGACTACTTTGATCAATTCCTTTTGAAATATCATGATTATTCCCACAAGAAAGAATTGTTTCCCAAGAATCATCTTCTTCCCATCCATGATTTATTCCAATTAAGGCAACTGTAGAACATTTCAAAAGTTTCCAACCAACAAACCATGATGAAGTTCCAACATTTCCACCTGTTTGAATTGCAGGTAAACCATTAGCATGATTTT
>ENA-OREN01003276-OREN01003276.1-marine-metagenome-genome-assembly--contig:-NODE-3276-length-15228-cov-5.131014_pt1 | contig 15228 bp, 17 predicted proteins | sample MGYA00248624_ERZ508555 | MGnify/ENA primary metagenome ERZ508555 (study PRJEB26222, sample SAMN06267773) | marine metagenome | isolation source: Saanich Inlet, British Columbia, Canada | place...
CTGTAAGTGGTGTCAATATTCTGATATTTGTGAGGAGGCAATGTAATGGCAGTTAATCCTTCTCTTTTAGAATTTTTTAAAAATATGTTCTAACAAAAGATATTCGTTGTTATCTGTGGTTATTCCCATGGATTCTATACCATTAATTTTTGAATTGTCTGTTTTCTCATTTTTCTTTGCTTTAACCATATTGTTACTCTGGGTAAGCCCATCTAGATCTTAAGCATTTTTTAAAAGATCTTGGTTAATTCTTTCAAAATGGTTAATGGTTAAGTTTACCTTCACCTATACTCATATCTTTTTTAGATACTAAGTCGCTTTTACAAATTTCATCAAAAGCATTCGATAATATTTTGAAAAAAAATTCCCTTTGTTCTGGAGTAACATTCAATGCATTGAATGTAATTTGATAGTCTTTGATAATTGCTGTAGTATTTTCTTTTATGTCTTCAATTTTATCTAAAGGCATAATATGATAATTCTTACTTAATTAATTAATTTTTTATTCAGGATTTGCAAACATATCTTGCACTTGCCCCAATACTATCATCTCCTTTGCAACATAGATGAATTGTATGTTTTCCAATCGAAGTTTTGCACGTTCTGCAAATCTTGTAGGGTCTTCTAGGGTTGGATCTAACCTGATAAAATTATCTCCCCATTCTATCCATTTAGAATTTTCATGATCTAGCAGAGATGTATTTTCCATGTAGATTTGATTGTCCTCAACGTCAGTCAGGATTCCTGAAAATGTATATCCGCTATGTTCTTGCTCCATATCTTCAGCTAGTTGTAATATTATTGGCATTCCCAAATATTTTCGAATAACATCTGTTTCAATTTTAATTGCTGAAAATGATGATGAAATGTTTCGAGTCATACTGATTAGATATCTCCTGAGATATTTGACGTTGTTTGAAAGTACATGTCATACTTTTTCATTATTTTGTATCTCCCAATTACCGTTTTTATCTATGATTAGTGCCATTTTTTGCGTAACTCCGTTATTGATGTCATCGTGCAAGCTGAGATGTCTTTGTATTTCATCATGCTCTGTAGTCTCTATCGTGTACAGTACATCATATTCTACTCTATTTTCCTCAGTGTTTGGCCACAACGCATAGTAGGCCGTACTTTTCTTCAAAGTATTTTTTATGTATTCTCTATATTTTGAAAAATTATCTGTATTGTACTGCTTGCGTGTTGCTGCAATTAATACAAGTGAGTTGTCCCCAATTCCTGCTTTATCATGTATTTCTTGCAGCGTTATTTTTTCACCGCACTCATCCAGATAGAGGGGAGCACTTTTTTCAGTAAATGTTTTTTCACATTTTGCAAACTCATCTGCAATTTTTTTATCAATTGGATATTCTACAATTATCCCGCCATCATAACAATCCTTACAAATCCAGTTTGGTTTCTCAGAACCTTTTTCCAGTACTTCCCACTGATTCTCATCTTTAATTTTCTCCCATCTGTTCTCAAGCAAGATTCTTTTTTCATCAATCAAGGCATCCCATTTGGTTTGCAACCTTGGTGTGAATCTAGGGTCATAGAAGATTAGGACATTAGTTGAATCACATTTTGGACAGTAAACAGGGTAGCCCGGAGATGTTGAGCATATCTGAACCTTTTTTCTGCGAGGTTGGCTGTGACTCATGCAGAATCATTCCCAGGAATTAGTTTTGGATCATATACCGTGCCCAAAAGTTGGCAAATTACTCGTTCCAACCCTGCACAAATCAAGGCAAAATGAGTTCCCTTTCTTAGAAATTTGTCAACAACTGTCCCAACCTCATTCATCATTTCTAGCAGTACTGGATCACTATTCCAATTCTTGGTTTCCTCTAAATGATTAGAAGACTGAAGAAGTGCCAATGCTATACCTCTCTGTCCAGTGTGTGCAGGAACCCCGTTCTTCTGCAATTTAATCCACAACCCAAGAAACTGAGGAACCAATTCATTTTGAATCAAATCAGCTTCTTTTTGATCAACACGACCCACATGTATTGCACTCAATGTTTTTCTCCATTGAGGAACTCTTCGTAATGTTCTTTCAGATTTTTAGTGTCTGTAGTTTGTTGACATGTTATACTTGTGGAATTTTTTTGCTTGTTCCATTTTGTCAGAATGTATACGATTCCGGTCTCAGTCCTCACGTAATCATTTATCTCGTATCCGCAAGTGATTGCCTCGTTGAGTTCTTTTGTGTCTGGGTCCAAAGTGGCCGGAGTGAAGGTCACTGCCTTGTGAATTATTTCCTTGAGGACACTTTCGGATTTGCTGTTGCCAGTTTTACTATCTTTTACCAGTTCGGTATTTGCTGGGTTTTCTTTGAGCGATAGTTGCTCATTTTGTAATAGATTGCTCATGGTTAAATTATGGCATACTGAAATATAGAATCCACTGTAATAGATTATGAGATTCCATAATTCTAAATACTAGTAAAACCATTATGATTCATGATACTTCCAAAAATTGAAGATGTTAAAATTATTAGAAAAAAAATGAATTTAACTTTGAAACAATTTGCAAGTAAATGTGATTTAGATATGTCATGGATTAATCAAGTAGAATCAGGAAAAATTAAAGATCCAAGCTATCTAAAAATGAAAAAAATATTTGACATGTACGAGTTTGAAAAATACGGAAGACAAAAAACTGCGGGAGAACTTTGCATTACAAAAATTATTTCATTTGAGCTTGGCTCCTCTGTTGAAAAAGCAAACAAAAAAATGATCAAGACTGGAATTTCCCAGATTCCTGTTTTTAAAAAAAATGAATGCGTGGGAATGATCACAGACAAGATAATCACAGGGTTGATAGGTTCAGATGTATCTGGGCTCAAAATAGTACCTGAAATGCTAGATATTCCTCCACCAATGGTAGATGTAAAAATGCCCCTTCACGCATTAGTAAATATTTTAAAATATTTTGAGTATGTTCTAGTTGAAAAAGAGGGATTCATTCATGGGATACTGGTACGTCAGGATGTCAATAGGTTATTAGAAAAAATATGATATATTTTTGTATCAATTTCAATCACGCTTTATTCTTGTTAAATTATAACATACTCGTCTAGTTTGAATTGGAGATAAACAATGTCTGCTGTTTTTTTGTTCTTGGTTTTAAAATAATTTTATTATCTTCATGTAAATCTCGGATATACTCCCAAATTACGGATTTTGATGTACCATGTCTCTGAGAATATATTCTAGTTAATTCTGTTTTTGTTATTCCTTTTGGATCTAATTGATGTTCTCTAATTATTTCTAAAATATTTTGATTAATTTTATTATCATCCAATTTAATTCTCCATTACAAAATTATCTGAGGAAAATATATCTTTTAATTACATTAGACTTGATCATGCTGAATCTTTTATTTCATTTTAGACAAGTTTTTAGGATGAACCCTGGTATGATTTCTGGACTCGTTGCACAGCCTGGATAGTGCGAGCGGCTTCGAACCGCTAGGTCGAGGGATCGAAGCCCTCCGAGCCCTTTTCATAATCCTAAAAACTACCTTCATTTAGTATACTGTATGGTCTTCAAAAAACCAAAAATTCCAACAAAGGATGTAATGAAGTATATTGAAAAAAAGAAAACAGTCACATATCTTCAATTAGTATCCAAATTTTGCTCAAATGAACGAGATACGGAATTAAGAAATTTTGTGGCACATAATCTACGTCAAAAAATATATCTTCAAATTAATCGTGGAACTCTAAAAAGAGTATCTAAAGGCAAGTACAAGTTCAATCACAACTAATTTTTTATATGGAATGATGTCAAAAACCATTATGACAAGTAAGCTGCCCACTATAATTTTAAACGCTCTAAACACAAAAGGTGAATTAACTTTAAATGAATTGTATGAAATAATTGGTGAACATTCAGAATTTACATGGGAACTTTCTGTAAGAAAACACAGGGTCAGAAGTGTACTTGACTATCTTAAACGACAAAATAAAGTTGAACGCTCTTCACCTGGCACTTACAAATTAGCTTAATTTTTTATATAGAAATAATTTCTCTCAAATTTTTGGCATCTTTTCTAGTTTTAAAATTGATTTTGAATTTTTCTTTATTGATTTGATTAATTTTTTTTCTAATTATTGGTTTAAGACTTTTGTCTAATTCATAACCTATACCGTTTCTTTTCATTTCCATTGCTACTTTCATTGTTGTTCCAGATCCCAGGAATGGATCCAATACTGTTTCTCCAAGATGACTAAAAAATAAAATCAACCTTCTTGCAATTTCATCAGGAAATGCCGCAATGCCTTCTTCCAATCTACCTTTTCTTGGTAAAACATTGGTAATTTCCCAGGTATTCATGTACATGTCTCCTTTGTTGTAGTCTGTAAGATCAATCTTGTTTCTTTTTTGCTCTCTTTGGGACATTTGTTTTCTATCTTCATATTGGTATGGACCATTTTGAAATATCAAAATACTTTCTTGTCTGTTATCTGGATAATAATACATCGGATATGGATATGCCATGACAACTCCACTTCTCTTACTAATTCTGATGTATCCTTTTGGCTTTAACCATGTAATTTTCTCTCTATATTGAAATCCTGCATCAATAAATGCTCGAGTTGTATCTGCAACAATTGGGTATTTTCTAGCCTTAACTAACATATCATCAGTGATAATTGCAACTATCCTTCCTGGCGCTACTTTCTTCTTTAATTGTTCAGCTACATTCTTGAGTAATTCTAAATATTCATCATAATCTTGGAATAATCCCTCATAATCAAACGGGGCATTATAGTATGGAGGGGAAGTTACAACTAGGGATACTTCACCATCTTTTAATTCATCCATCTTTGATGCATTTCCAAAATAGACATCATACTGTGATTTCTTTTTCACATGAAGAATTGGATTTTAAATTAAATAACTATTAGGTATTGTAGAATATTTTGTAATGTTATGTTGTAATGTTATGTTGATATGATTTCTTTGTTGTTAAATCTTAATTCTATTTCATTAGCATTACATTCCTTGATTAATTCAACAAATTTTTCTTCAAACGCTTTACTTGTTCCTTTTCCTTTCAAACAACATCTTAACTTTTTTTCGTATTTTTCTCCTTTGATTGTGAATTTTGATTTTTTAAACAGCATTAATTTCATTAAATCATCTCGTATGTCATCATCACTAGGAAAATCCTTTTTTGTTGTATTTTTTGCCTCTGTAATTGTAATAACTTTAGAATCTTCATCAATAGATACTGCATCTGCAGTCAAGTAAAGTATTTCAGATTCTCTACATTGAATATTGAATTTCCCTTTATCCCCATAATCTTCTGGGATGTCTTCATGTTTATGGTCTGTTTTTGTCTCTCTGTTTTGAGCTGCAATCTCATCTCTTGTAAAATCATCAAACATTATTCTTATATCCATTCCCCACACCTGAGCTTTTTTCTTCTTTTTTTCTAACGCTTGTTTTTTTAATGGAACATTGTGCTTTCTCCCCATTTCTTCATAGGTCTCTATTGATTTTTGTAATAGTTTGGGAATTTGTTGAATTTGTCTGCTGTTCCATATGTTAACATCCGAATTTCCAGTCATTATGAGATTAATTTGTCTCCTAATGTCATTCAGGTTTAGGACTTGGTCTGCAAATTTTGGTTTTCCCTCGTTACTGGGTTTTCCTTCCTTGGCATTTGATGATTGTTTGCCAACTGTGCCTAGAATTGCTTTTGTGTAATATCCAATAATCACATACACACCCAAACTGCTCATCCAATATACGGTATTGGCGTGAATCAAATTTTGTTCCCCTGATACCCCCTCTTCTTTCAATACGGGGATTATGGTAATCTTCTTTCCACTGTGTCCAAGGGTAGAAAATACACGGGGCAGTGGATTTGTTTTTGTTCTTTTAGGTGATGTCCACACACTAATTACTGCAAGATCATCATCGTGTCTGTAGAGAAAAATATTTTTTTTATTCTTTGAGTTTTGGGCATCAATAATGTCCAATTCAATCAACGCTTTTTTCCAATAGTGTCGATATCTATCATCAGATAATACCCCATCAATTATGGTCATACGTTCAAAATCATTTTGTTGCTTACAATTTATCTGGGAAAAACTTTCATACTTTTTACTTAATCTTGTTTATGTTCAATTGGGATATCACTGCTAAAAATTAAAACCTCTTTTGATTTCTTATCTTTTGACATTCCATAGGACCACTTTGGCTCTTCAATGTGGTAGTCTGAATATAATTCTCTAACTTCTTTTGAATTGTTATATGATAAAATCCATTTTTTTCTTTTCTTTAAGATTTCTGCCAATGCATCATGTTTGAAATTTTTATGCAAATCTCCTCTATTCCCATATAGTTTATTTTTAATTAGATATGGTGGATCCAAGTAAAGTAAGTCTTTGGGATGTTTTAGAATGGATTTTTCAAAAGAAGCAAATTTTACATTTAGATTATCAATTTTGAAATCATTTATTCTTTTAATTGATGATTCTGTAAATCTAGGATTGTCATCCACACCCCCTGATGCCATTCCTCCTGATAATGTGGATCCAGAAAACGACGTACGATTTAAAACATAAAACATCACGGCTCTTTGAAATGAATCTTTGATTGTGACATGTTCTTTTTGTAAATCATAGAATTTTTTTCGAGGCGTTAAAGGATGGTATGTTTTGACATTTTTGGCCAGTTTCTTTGGATCTTTTAGCAACCATATCCAAAAATCCACCAGTGGTCGAAAATTGTCATATCCATGTACTTTGATTCCCTTCTGGGCACAAAATATCTCCAAAGAACCCCCTCCAAAGAACGGTGAGCATAGTGTTTTAGGCTTTAACGGCTCTATGTATTTCCAAATCTCCTTTACTGCCCTTGATTTGCCCCCGGGATAGCGCAGCGGGGATTTTATCAGGCTAGACATGTTGATTGATTTGGTTTCTCTTTAGATAAAACTCTTGATTTGGAAATAATTCTGACTGTTGTTTTATTTTTTTAATTTATTTTTTTGTTTTCTGGCATGTTCTTTTCTGCATGCTCTGCACAATGACTGAACCCTTTTGCCCCTGTATCCAAAAATTTCGGTAATCTCCTCAAACCCTTTTGCAGCAATTCCGCATCCGTGTCCTTTTGGTGGCGGGGGACATAACGCATTTTGAGCATACTGGGAAATCATTTCATCATATCCGTCTTTCCATTTTTTTAAATTATTGATCAATTGCTCCATGTTTGCTTCCGTATAGATCTCATTGAAAATTCCGCCTTCTTTTCCTTTTTGTTTTTCTTTCCAAATCGCCTCTTCACTATCCGTCACTATCATGATCAAGTAATATGATGAACCAAACAATCCACGAAATCTTCTATATTTCTTTACATCTTCTTCAGAAATTTTCTCATGTGCTTCTAAAATTATTTCTTTGCCCTTGTACTCAAATCCCTCTACCAATGAATCTGGAATGTACCGTTCTTTTCTATCTCCTGAAAACAAAACAAAATTTCTAAATTTTTTTTTAATAGAAATGCCTGAGATTCGAATCATTTCAAAAATTTGAGTTTCCCACAACGAAAATTCATTTTCATTTGTAAATTCTTTTGAAATTTTTCCAAAAGATGATTCTATTTTTCTATTATTTCTCTCTCTCATCCCATGCCACTTCCCACGTAACAATTTCCTTTACTTTGCCGTGTTTTTTTTCTACAATTTGCTGATATGGATTTTGAATTGGTTCTATCAGCCGTTGTTCAGATTTTCCAAAATTTATCCAGATATAAATAAAATACTTGTCTCCTAGTTCCCTTGCTTTTTCTCTTTCGTTTTCAGACCAATAAAATATGGGATAATCTCCAGTTGTTGATTTAACTTCGATAAACCTGTCAAAATCCATTCCGATTTCTGCATTGTTAAAAGAATCTATGTCGTATCCTGCACTGGAATCCTCCTTGCTTTTTCTATTTATCCTATCTAAAACCGATTCCTTTACGCCCAAATTTCTTAACCTTGTTCTTTCTTTTTCAATGGTTGCTTCTTCAGATTTTTCCCCATTTTTCCTTTGAATTTCCAAAATTTTGTATAATTCATTTTCTGAAATTGGTCTTCTTCGTTTATTTGGGATGCTATGTCCGATTTTAGATGAAATCTTATATTCTCCGCATTTGTACGAAATCAAATCTACTTCTTTCATAAGTTCCAAAATATTCTTGCTGATGTTCTTTGCATGCATTTTATCTATGAAAATTTTTGATTCCCCATTTTTAATTTGAATATCTACTACTGTTTTGCCTAATTTGGTTTTGATAAATTCTGGCGTCTCTGAAATTTTTTCACTCAATTTTTGTTTTAATTCATTATTTATTGCATCGATAAACTTTTGATTGTTGTTTTTTGTAGGAATTGTATCGTAAAAGTTTTGACCAAACTCTGTTAAAATATAATTTTTATTTTCTTCCCTTAGTAAATCAAGATCTTGACCAATTCTGACATGTTTTTGATATGCGATTATTTGACACCTTCCTTCGCCAATTTGCGGATTTTTGATAATTTCTGCAAATAATCCGTCCTTCGTGATCTTATTATTGTTACCAAATTTTTTTAATGTGCAGATTATTTTGTTAAGATTAATTATTCGCGTCATCTTCCGGTTCCGGATTGTTTGTATATCTTGGACCTTGTGATTCTAAAAGACCTGCATAATCGTCATAATCATTGCCACCAGTTCCATTTTCATTCCAATTTAATTCCATTTCATTCTCGTTGATACCCGGATCATTGAGAAATTGGTTCATTCTCCTTTCTTTATCGAGTAAACTTCTTCGAATTCTTTCATCAACTGTTTGATCATCACTGTCTGCAAACGTACTTTTTAGAATTGTATATCGCGTTACAACATCATCCATTCCAACTCTGTGTATTCTTTTCTTGCTCTGAATCCAATGCGTTGCATTAAATGTTCTATCAACATAAATTGCATGATGACAAACTTGATGAAGTGAAACTGATTCTGCTAATGAAGCCGGATTGGCTATCAAAACATTTACTTCTGTTTCTCCTGTCTCTCCTCTAAATTCTCTTAGACTTCTTTCTTTATCTTCCAGGCTCAATTCTGGGCTTCCATCTATCTTTCTTACTCCTACGCCAAACTCTTGCTCTATCATGTCCTGAACTTTTGTTAATGTACCACGAAAATTACACCAAATGATTATCTTCTCTTCATCCAAATTCACATCTGAATTTAGAAATGATCTTAAATCCTGTATTTTTCCAGCTAATTCTCCTTCTGAATATCTTGTTATCAGTTCTTCTAATTCAACTCCTCCTAAATCTATTAAATCCGACATATACTGATGATTCTCACTAAAAAGTCCTGGATCTGTTGCTGCCATTATTAGGTATGTGATGTTCCTTTCCCATTGTTCAAATGCATTAATTTGTCTCCTATTTGCTTCATTAATCAAAATTCTATGGGCAATTGTATCGTAAATTTTTTGTTGAGTTATCTCCATTGGACATTGTACGATGACTGGTCGAGTTTCGGGTAAATCAAGTTGATTATCTGTTACCCTGGTAAAAAATGGATAAAGTGTTCGTTCTGTACGGCGTTGCTCACCTTCGTTGTTTTTTACTCTTTTTTTAAAAATATCATATTCCCCAAGAAGATTTTCATTAGGAAATAAAAATTCAAACTGATTCCACAATCCTATGTGTAAATTTGGCATTGGTGTACCTGTTAAAATCATTCTTCTTCTTGCTTGATTTGCAAGTTCTCTTATTGCAGTACCTGTAAATGTTTCATAACCTTTAATTTTATGAGATTCATCTAATAGCAGAAAAAAATCATAACGTCCAAGCATTGCATTTAATGCTGCTTCATATCTTTGATTTCTAACCTTTTCATAATTAATTAATATTATTTCATAATTATCGGGTAAAAATGGAATGATTGCTGGTTCAGTATCTTCAGTAATTCGATAAATGTTATCCTCCGGATTGAATTCTTCCGGATTATTTTCTGTTATGGTTTTGTATTCTCCCTCCCAAACTTGAAATGCTGGTTTCGGACATACAACTAATAATCTATTTACCTGTGGGTTGTTTTGTCTTTCTTTTGCAAGAAAATATGTTGCATATGCCATCCAAGTTTTTCCTGCACCTGGAACGCTAAAATTGGCAGAGTTTACAGCTGCTAATGCGTGTAATACTGGTTTTCTTTGATAATTCATTAGTTCCCATCTTTGCCCTGTTCTGGGATTGATGCCAAATTCCTGGATAGGCAATTCTCCAAAACTATTGTCCGGACTGTCTTTGATCTCTCTTGCTTCTTCCCGTCTATTTTCAAATCCTTGCTGTATTGTTTGAAATTCTTGGACAGTTTGCTGGCAGATATCATCTAAAATTACATTGCCTCCTTTACTTTGAATATACTCCCTTACGGCAATAATATTCTCTGCAGCAACATTGTTGCTGACCCATAATGTCCCTCTTAATCTAAACCCCATTCGATTTGCTAAAAATTTTTGAATGCTTCTGATGTTGTGAACATCATCTAATCTTATGCTTAGTGAGTCATTTATGATTGATAATTCGGACATGTTATCAGGAATCTGTTTGATTGTTTTGGTCCTCTATTGTGGTTAATGATTCTCTACAATTTTCAATGAACTCTGTGATACGAACATCATTAGGACCAACTCTTTCTAGGCTATCCTGAACAATGCTTGCCAAATCATCCCTTAGTGTTCTAAGTTGCAGAGCTGGTTCATCACCTACTTTTGCGTAACTTCTCTGGTTTCTTTTGGTAGCATCATGTTCTAATTCCCCAATTGGTACTTGCTGGCCATCCACTTCCCTTGTTTGTACGATCAGTTTTGCTATCTCTTCTGGTTCGGTGGATGTAAGTCCATCCCATTCTTCCATTATCTTTGACTCCGCCATTCTTTGAAGTACTAGATGCGTGGTGTCTCCGGGATCAGTTGTTGTCGCATCTCCTGAAGCTGTCTCAAATGTATGACACATGTCTCTAACTGGCGTATAGAGGTCTTTGATGTATTTTCTTGCCTCATTGTTATTGCCTGCTGCTTTAGCTTCATCATATTTTTGTAATCTATCTTGGAGACCTGCAAACATCACTTCTCTCCACTGGTCAAACATTTCATTTGCATTTCCGTGTTGAGGATTATCGGTATACCAAGGAATTACGTTATTGTACAACAAAGTTGCCAAGGATGCGAAAAAAGTGGCACTTCCTGTTGATTCAAAAAGCGTGTAATATCCTATTAAATTCTGTGTTGGATTTAGTTCATTTCTTGATTCAAGATAATCATCCATCAAATCAACTCTTCTCTTTGCATTTCTTACGCCTTCCCAATTAGGAAAACTAGATGACTTACACTCTAACAAGATTGCTTCTTGTTCGTCCCTTGTTGCATGCTCTTCATCCTGTTGAAATTCAAAATTATTTATTTCCATTTGACATTTGACCGCCTCTGTCATTTCTCCATAGGATTGCTTGTAATCTGGATCTTGCTGGAGTCTTCTTTCAAGACTCCTTAATTCATCATCATTCATTTGTGGCAAAAAACAAACTTTAATTTTTCCTCTTACCAATCTGCCCAAATCGCCCGTAGGTCTTGTGTCAAACAAGTTTCCCATTATTGCACATCTTCTATTCCCATTCCACAATACGCCTGTCGATGTAAGTAAAGCTGGTTCTCTTTGTCCAACTTCTATAAGACCGCCTTTGCCTTCTGCCAAATCTCCGCTTGCCTTCTGGCTATAATCCTGAGCATTTAGAAGTATATTTTGTATAATGTCTTGGTGTCTTTCATTTGTCTCATCAAGTTCGTCAATATCGTTGACTGCACAAGCATTTTTCTTGTATTTTTCTATGCGTACATTTTGAAAGTTAAATGATACAAGTTCAATTGGAATTTCAAATATCGGTAAGGATTCATCTGGTCGGTCTTCCCAAACTGGAACGTCGTGCTCTTTTTGATTACCGTGAGAATCGTTAATGGTGTTTTCTGGAATTCTCTTTGCTTCCTCTAATCTGTTTTGTTGAGTTGTGGTCCACGTGTTATCTTGTTCATCCGACATAGGAATATTTTTGATAATTCAATCTAATAAACATTATTTTGTTTAAAGTAAAATAAAATATGATTTGAATTACACTGTAATACATTATGACATTGCTAATAATTACAAAACAAATAACTAATTGCTCATAAAGTTTTTCAATGACTACGACGCAAACTGTTTGTGACAAAACCTCAAATAATTTCCTCTAGCACTTGCTCAAAATTATTTTCTACCGTTGTCATTTCTGATACTCAAAGAAAAGCACAGCAAAAATGGCTTGAAAAGCTTGAAAGCAAAGAACTAGAAACAGAAACAACAAACTATCGAAAGTTAGAGGACATCATATTACGAGATCTGCTTGATTTTCCTGAAGAATTGATCCAGAATTCAAAAGACAAAAAAAATGTCGAATATGCATTCAAAGATCCTCAAGGTGGATGGGCTGTATTATTTGAAGCAAAAGGAACTAAAACAACGAATCTTCATGCAAACCAAGGACGTAAAGATCCAAGTCAGGCTACGCCAATTGATCAAACATATGATAATTTGACGAGATTCCCACACATGCCGTATGGCGTATGCACAAATTATCAAAAATTTATCCTAATGGAGAGGAATCTAAAATTTTCAGCACTACAAGAATTTGATTTTCTAAGTACAAAAAATAATGATGAAAAATTAAAGGAATTCATCGGAATCTTCGGTTATAAGACCTTGGTCATCAACAAAGACATTAAAAAATTTAAATCTAAATCTGACAATGCGGATTTGAAACTGACTAATGAATTTTACAAGCTGTTTCATGAAACTCGAATGATGTTAGTTAAATCATTTAAAGGAAAACAAGATGTATCTGAAAATGACGCACTTTTCTACTCTCAACTGTTTTTACAGAGAATTTTATTTCTGTTTTTTGCATTAGACAATGAGTTAATTGAAGACTCAAAATTATTTAGAAATAGAATTTTTGGACAATTAAAATTAAAACAGTGCACTGAAAACTCAAAAAAGATTTTTAATGATATTATGTTAATATTTGAGGCGCTTGATAAGGGTTCAAAATTTCTTCATATTGATGGATTTGGCGGTGAGCTATTTTCAGGTAAAATTCCTGAAAAAATTTATTTCCTTGATTTTCAATCAAAATCATTTTTTGCTAATGAAATTATGCACTCTCAATTGTCTCAGGAATTAAAATTCCATGGTGATTCAAAAGAAATTTGGAAAGAGTTTGGAGATAATGTCAGTCCCATAATTAGAAATCTCCTGATTATGGATTCAAGAGATTTTAAATCTGAATTTAACGTGACTATTTTGGGACACATTTTAGAACAATCCCTTGATGATCTTACTCAACTTCAAAAAACCGGTGATATGAAACGAAAAATTGATGGCGTGTACTATACCCCAGTTAATTTGACTGACTATATGTGCAGAAATTCCATAATTCCATATTTGTCAAAAAATAACACAAATGACGTTCAAGAACTTATTCATGAATATCGAGATGAAATAGGACTGTTGGAAGAAAAGATCCAAAAAATTAGAATCATTGATCCTGCCTGTGGCAGTGGTGCTTTTTTAATAAATTCTGCTGAAATTCTCCTTGAAATTGCTGAGAAAATAGAAATGATAAAAAATGATGAAACTGATCCTGTACATTCTGGCACTCTTGACGATTGGCAAAAAGAAAAAGAAGTATCTAAAATTATAGAAAATAACATTTTTGGTGCAGATGTGAATCGAGAGTCTGTAGAGATAACAAAGCTTAGTTTATTTTTAAAGATGGCAAAACCTGGCGAAACCTTGGCAAACTTGTCAAAAAATATTTTGAACAGAAATTCCGTGATCGATGATAAACAAATAGTTCCAAATGCAATGATTTGGGAAAATGAATTTCCTGGTATTATGAAATCAGGTGGATTTGATGTGGTAGTTGGAAATCCCCCATGGCAAGTCATTAAATCCGACATAGATGAATTTTTTTCTTCATTAAAAGAAATGAAACTACAAATCATTTTAAAATATAATGAATCAAAACCATTTAGTCTATTATCAAAACCTGTAAAAAATGAATTAATAAAAAAATGCTTACAAGATAAAACCGTCAATCAAAAATATTTTGAATATCTAAAATACTACGATAAACAGATTGAATATTTTTCATCATCTGAACAATATAAAATCAAAGGTGAAGGAGATATTAATTTATACAAATTATTCGTAATAAAATCTCTTCAAATTTTACGTCCAAATGGAATTTTTGGTATGGTTTTACCTGCATCAATTTACATGGATAAAGGTGCAGGAAAATTACGTGATTTAATTTTTCACAATACATCAAATAATGAATTATGTGGATTCATCAACCGTAAACCTATTTTTCATGATGTAGATACTCGTCAAAAATTTTGTACGTTAATTTTTACATCTAGCTCAGAGTACTCAAACAATCTATTGGCAAAATTTCATCAAATAGATGATCAAAATCTTACTGATTTTAGATCTACTGCATTTGAGTATAAATCTGATTTATTAGATTTATCACTAAACAGATTATCATCTTTTTTAGAATGTGATGGTGAGATTACCCAAAAAATTCTTTTGAAACTTTTCAAATTCCCTTTATTGGATTCAGAACAATGGAATTTTCATACTCAAAGTTCTGAATTTCATATGACTAAAAACCAAAATTTATTTCATACATCTAAAATCGGGTTTCCACTATACAAAGGTGAAACTATGGAGCAATTCACACATACATTTGCAACACCCGCATATTGGATCGAAGAAAAAGTGGGCACAGATTTTTTAAAAAATAAAGAGTTTGGCAGAATAAAAAAATATAAACAAAATGTAGAACCTCGGATTGCTTCCGATGATTATAGATTAGTTTGGCGTGCACTTACAAATTTTTCTAATAGGCGAACTTTAATTTCAACAATTTTGCCACCTAATGTATTTCTGGGTCATAGTTTGAATTTTCTGAAACCTTTAATCTTTGATGGAAAAAAGTACATTAAACCACTTTCATATGAAGAAACAATTTTTGTTTGTGGAATGTTTAATTCTTTTCCAGTTGATTTTATTTTACGTCACAGAATTTTAACTAATTTAACTTTGAGTTTTATCAAAGAACTTCCAATCCCTAAATTT
>ENA-OREN01003279-OREN01003279.1-marine-metagenome-genome-assembly--contig:-NODE-3279-length-15212-cov-7.603171_pt1 | contig 15212 bp, 14 predicted proteins | sample MGYA00248624_ERZ508555 | MGnify/ENA primary metagenome ERZ508555 (study PRJEB26222, sample SAMN06267773) | marine metagenome | isolation source: Saanich Inlet, British Columbia, Canada | place...
TGAAATCAATTTACTTTATTAGTAAAGGGTCTTCAACCTAAATACACTTTGGGGCTGTATTAGATAACTAGCCCATATATTGTTTAACAAGTTGTTTTAACCGCTTTAATTGCGACTTAGGTTTTGGATTGTTAAATCGTCACTCACATTCCTTCAAAAATAGAGGAAAATGAGATTTAGGAACGCCATTAAATTTCCGCATATGACGTTTAGAAATACTTGTTGAGAAGAGCTTAAGTTTGCTACTTGTTAGAGTTATTGCAAGTTACCACCTTCTTAGAGGGCTAGCGGGAGTGGCTCGCAAGTTTTTCTTCGATGAAGGTTTTTATTCTCTCTGTGTAAACAGAAACGTCGAACTTCTGGGCGTGTGTGCGAATCGCATCTGCATCAAATTGAGATTCGATCGACTCGAAATGTTGAATAGCTTTAATCAAAGCCTCAGGTGTTTGCTCGTAAAAGAAAACCCCTGTGGGTTGTGATGTCGCGATTTTGTCAATTCCCGTTTCGGGTTTCCAACTCTGGCTATCGGGAACAACGGTTTCCAACGCCCCACCTCGCCCTAAAGCAATCACCGGACGCCCCATGGCTTGGGCTTCCAGAAGAGTGATGCCAAAATCTTCTTCGCCGCAAAAAATAAATGCTCGGCAACGTGCAAAATATGAGCGTATCTGCGTGTTATCCAGCCAACCTTCGAAATGAATATTAGGCTTTGCCATTTCCTTCAAGCGTTTGGCATCTTGCCCTTCACCAATTACAAAAAAAGGCAGGTTCAATTGGTTGAATGCATCTACTGCTAAATCTAAACGCTTATAGGGTGCGAATGCGGATACGATTAAAAAATAATCTTCTTTTCCTTCACTTCCGTCAGGAGTGAACAACCCCGTATCCACAGGTGGGTGGATAATCGTAGCTTCTTGGTTGTAATATTTTTTGATTCGCTTTTGCACATGTCGGGAGTTTGCAATGAAATGATTTACTCTACGGCTCGTTCTAACATCCCAGCTTTGCAGCCAGCCTCTAATAAATTTCATGGCCGTTGCGGCAAACCAACTGGATTTTCCCTTCCCAAAATATTGATCAAATTGATCCCATATATAACGCATGGGAGTATGGCAGTAACAAATATGCAGACTATTGGGACCCGGCTTAACGCTTTTAGCCACACAATGGCTGCTGCTTAAAATCAGATCATATTCCTTCAAATCAAATGCCTCGATGGCGGAAGGCATCAACGGGAGGTAATAGCGGTATTTCGATTCCGCAAATGGAAGGTTTTGAATAAACGAAGTGTGGATGCGATGCGACTCTATAACGGGAGAAACTTTTCCAGGAATATGAAGTAATGTGAATATGTCTGCAGAAGGATATAGCTTACATAATACCTCGAGGCATTTTTCTCCGCCTCGCATTCCAGTAAGCCAGTCATGAATGATCGCGATTTTCATTGTATGTATTCTAACTCAGATATTTTATGAATCCACAAGTAAGGAATGATTTCAGCCTCATTGACTAACCTTCTCCCTAAAGGGGAAAGGACTGAAGTGAAGGTGTTATAAGGTTTTTCTTCCACGCTAATCAATACTCATGCAATATCAGGGCTAAAACCTTTTGTCCAGAAAATAAAGGATCACAGTTGTTGTCGAAAGAGGAAAAAAGAGAGGGACAGAAAACAAAAAAGCCCACAAGGGAACTCCCTTGTGGGCTGAGAATTATTGTTTAAACCTATTCGATAGCTAGAAAACCACAGGCCTGGTAGCAGGCATTGCAGTTGATACATAAATCCATATCAATATGAGCTGCGACCTTTCGAGTTCCGCCAGTAATAGCACCGGTAGGGCAAGGCTTTATGCAGGCTCCACAAGCCACACAATCTTCCTCTTTGACGAAGTATCGGTAAAGTCCTGTGCAACGTGCAGCATCGCAAATTTGGTCTACGATATGTCTTTCATATTCCTTACGGAAATATTTTAATCCGGTCAAGATCGCTTTTGGAGCGGTCTCGCCCAATCCGCAAAGGGAGGTTTGACTGATCTCTTCGCACAACTCCTGGAGTTTGTCGAGGTCTTCCATCTTGCCGCGACCTTCAGAGATGTCATCCAGTTTTTGTCGGATCAACGTCAAGCCGATGCGGCACGGTGTGCACTTTCCGCAGGTCTCGCTTTCGTTGAATCCGATAGAAAACTTTGCCAAATCGATCACACAAGCCGACTCGTCATAAGCCGCAAAACTGGCTTGTCCCATCAATACGCCCGCATCCAACAAGCTTTCGTAGTCGGTGGCAGTATCTGCTAGTTCCGGAGGCAAAAAGCCGCCGGTGACGCCGCCAACATGAATGACTTTGAGGTCTTTTTTCTTTTGAATGCCGCCACAATAATCATCGATGGCTTCACGGAAAGTGGTTTTCATATCCAGTTCCATCAAACCGTTGTATTTGATGTTTCCAGAAATAGCCCACACCTTACAGCCATTGGCATTTTCATTGCCCATGCCCGCATACCAGTCCGCGCCTTTTTCAATGATTTTAGGAACGGTCGCCCAGGTTTCGGCGTTGTTCAATACCGTTGGTTTGCCCCACAACCCATGCTGTGAAGAATGGGGTGGTTGTGCTTTTGGGAAAGGACGTTTGCCTTCCACCGACTGCATCAGTGCTGTTGACTCACCGCCGATAAAAGCTTCGAGTCCTTCATGCACACGAATGTTGATGCTGAATCCCGAGCCTAAAATATTGTCGCCTAGAAACCCTCTCTCTCTGGCTTGCTCGATAGCCATGTTCAATCGCCTCACGGCAATCGAGTAATCGGAGCGGGTGTAGATAATCCCTTCTGTTGCGCCAATGGCATAAGCGCCAATCAACAGGCCTTCTAGAACCTGATGCGATGCGCCTTCCATAACACTACGATCCATATAGGAAGCGGGGTTACCTTCATCGCCGTTGACCATGATATAGCGTGTGCCTTTTTCATCAGTCGGAGCGTTACGCGCTTTTTCCCATTTGGTGGCTGTGACAAACCCACCGCCGCCTTTTCCACGTAAGCCAGATTTCTTAACTTCCTCTATTACCTCTTCTGGCTTCATGGTGGACAGTACTTTTTTTAGCGACTCATAGCCGCCAACTTGAATATAGTCGTCAATATTTTCAGGATCGATCGAGCCACCATGCGCGAGGGCAACACGAGTTTGTTTTTTCAGCGTCTCGTAATAATCCTCTTTGGCAGCTGCTTTCTTGAATGGTTTTCCGCCTACAATATGGTCGTTCAAAATGTTTTTGACCATTGCTGGTTTGACCTTTTCATAGGTCACCCGTTCTTCACCGGGAACATAAACATCGACCAGCACATCTCGGCTGCAATAACCCCGGCAACCCACCTGGCCCATTTCGCATTTACGCTCACCCAATGCAGCGTTGGCTTCCATTTCAGAAATTTGTTTCTGAAATTCTTTATAGACCTCTTCGCCACCTTCAGCGATTCCACTCAGGCTCAAACAAACGGTTATTTTAATCTGGCCTTGTTTCGCTTCGACAGCCTGATCTTGTTGGTCTTCGACGACTTGCATGAACGATCTCCTGCTATTCGAAAAATTTGATAATTTAAATATTATAAAACTTCCGCCTCGTTTCCAAACTGAAAAAACCAGCGAGTAGAATAATTTCTCATAAATCGGATGAAAATCCCAGCCATTTTAGTGACCTGCCTGCCGATTGTCAATATTTCCCGAGAGCCTGAATTTAAAAGGTTTTTGAATCCTGATAAATCCTCTGTTTAAAGTCACTGGCGCCTGTACGGCAAAAGCCTGTTAATGCAAACTGAGAGAGAGCCTGAGAGCTGTAACTGATTAAAATTCAATTGTTAAAATAGTCTTGAAGTGTTGAATGTGATAAACAGTGTCTGCAAACAAACCTACTACTACCCGTAACCCAAAATTCAGGTTGATTGCAGTAAGTCATAAATATAAACTCTCAATTTCACACTATTCTAAAACGCACGCTTTTAAAGGCAGTCATGATAAAAATAAACCAGAAAATCGAACAATCCCTGAACCATAAAACCGAATGCCTGATTCTTCCCTGCCTGGAAATAAAAAAACCCACAGGCTTGTTAAAAGAAATCGACGACAACCTACAAGGTGTGATTAGCGCAGCATTAGAAAATAAACGCTTCTCCGGCAAACCGAACCAAACCCTTTTGCTCAACAGCACCGGATCCAATATTTTATTGCTCGGTCTCGGCAAAGTCAAAGAAGTGACCGCTGAAAAAATCCGTCAGGCTGCAGCGACCGCCGTCAAAGTGTTAGAGAAATCAAAATTTAAATCCGTTGCGGCAGATTTAGGTGCCTTCGAAACAATTGGAAAAGGTAAAAGCGGACTTTATGGTGAATTGGCAGGAGCTGTTGCTGAAGGTGCAGGACTCGCCCTCTACCACTTCGATAACTATAAATCTAAAGATGAAAACGACGACCCGCCAATCCGCTTGGAAAAAATTACGCTCCTCATCACAACGAAAACACAGCAGACTGCCGTTGAGAAATCCATTGCCCGCGCAGAAAAAATAGTCAACGCCGTACACATCGCGCGCGACCTGATCTCGCATCCCGGCAACACCGTAACACCGACCTATCTGGCCGAACATGCAAAGAAAATGGCCCGCAAAAATAAAATCAACTGCAAAGTGTTGGGGAAAAAGGAAATGGAAAAACTGGGGATGGGATCTTTGCTCGGTGTCGCGCAAGGCAGTGATGAGCCTCCAGCACTCATTGTTCTTGAGTATAACGGAGCGGCAAAAAAGAAGGCCCCCACCGTTATTGTAGGTAAAGGCATCACCTTTGATACCGGCGGCATCTCTCTAAAACCCGGAGGGGGTATGGACGAGATGAAAATGGATATGTCCGGTTCTGCGACCACCTTGGCTACTCTGGAACTGGTAGCTAGCTTGAAACTCAAAATGAATGTTGTCGGCATCGTTGCTGCGGCAGAAAATATGCCAAGTGGATCGGCCATCAAGCCTGGTGACATTTTAAAAAGCATGTCCGGCAAAACAATAGAAGTTCTCAACACCGATGCCGAAGGCCGACTGGTACTCGCCGATGCTCTGACTTATGCGCAACGCTACAAACCTAAAGAAGTGATCGACCTCGCAACTCTGACTGGAGCCGTATTGCATGCTTTGGGTCATCATGCCGCCGCTGTTATTGGCAACAACCCGGCTATGATAAAAAAGCTAAAAGATGCCGGTGAGGCAACAGGAGAACGTGTCTGGGAATTGCCACTTTGGGAAGAACATGAAAAAGCCACGAAAAGCGATATTGCTGATCTGAAAAACATCGCGTCTCCCGGTGTAGGTGCAGGGACAACCATGGGAGCCGCTTTTCTCAAACCCTTTGCAGGCGACCAGCCGTGGACGCATATCGATATCGCAGGTACCGCATGGGGATTCGATAGGCCCTACACGAACAAAGGTGCATCCGGTTTCGGAGTGCGCCTGCTACTAAATTACCTTGAAAAAACTCGTTAAGATATTCGCTAAAAACAATGCAAAATAACATCATCATTTTTATACATCTTTTGGCGGCCGTTATCGCCATCGGCGGCTCAATATACAGTCTGCTCATTTACCTCCCTACCGCAGAAAAAGATCAGAAAGGGCGTGACGAAAATTCACCGTCTTATAAGATACTCGATCTGCTTGCGCCGACGGTGTTCGCCTGCCTGCTTATTCTGGTTGGTTCGGGAGTGTATTTTCTATTAGTGAATTACACAGCACAAACAGGGCTAAAACCGGGCTACTACAATTTGTTCGGCATAAAAATGATATTCGCGGTGGGGGCGTTTTTCATCAGCATGTATCTAGCGTTTTCACTGAGAATCCAAATCTCCGATCTCGATCTCAATCCGAAAAACAAAGCACTTGTTCCTGCAACCTTGAAGAAAATGATCGGCCTCAGTCGCATGACTTTGGCATTGATGACCATAACTCTTTTCCTGGGAATCTGGCTCGCTCGCTTCTAACCAGCCGGCCTGCGGCCGGGGCGATAGGTCGATGCTCGAAAAACGGACAGACGTTGATTGGACCTTTTACTGTAGGTTCTCTAGTATTTTCTACTGCCGAGTGAAAGCGACTTTTACCACCTGCGCTTTTTTGCCTTCCGCATAGCTGGTCCACTGCTGGGTCATCTTATCTGGGCCTTCAAACTCGACGGTGAAGGAGTGGATATGCATCTCATGGGCTACATCAATATCACTGTCTGAAGAGAGATCCATCGACATTTTATTATTGTCTAATTCTGTCAGAACCAGTTTGGGTTGGTTTGCCAGTGCACAATAATGGGTCATTGTTAGTTTTTTTTTATCATCGTGGTAGACCGAAACCATCTCATGCGGCATACCCATATGAAAAGTTTCTATAATCGTACTGTTGGCGGAAGTCAGTCTGTAATTGGCTTTTACTTTTTCAATGCCTTTTCCAAAATCTCCCTCCCATTCTCAATTTCCAGCTAGCTGTTTCATACGCTCCAAAGCTTTCGAGCCGACATAGGGTTTGTGGCCTTCGTCTGCAATAGCAGGTGACGCTCCGCCTGAGTAAGAAACAAAACATAGTAAAAAATATAAATAGGGTTTTATTCATTTTGAATATCTCCAAGAGTTGAATTCGTAATATTGATTTCAACATTTCTTCATTAAGAGAGGTATTGCAGATATATGGTTTTTTAAGTACTATGCAATTTAGAATTTTTTTGGAGTCCTCTATATGAACGAAACACCCCCCGAACCGTCAAACAAAGAGAACAACGTTGTTGAAGAAGGTGAAAGCGTTGAAGAAAAAGTCTTTAAGCCGCAGAACGATCTTCCCTTCCCAAATGAAATCGACCTCAACGAAGTTTTTCCAGATGAGGATAAAGACCTCAATGACCTTTTTCAGGACGAAGAGACAAAGATTCTGTTAAAAAAAATGCAAAAAAATAAAAAAGACCTGCATACCATGACCGATCGCTTTCTGGACGAAGATTGGTCAAGTGCTGATTTAAGTGGGGATGGTCCCGCTGCCGATGAAGACTCTGCGGAATCTCATAAAGGAACTGAAAATCCATAAATTCCTCGTTTTATAATTCAGGACCTATAGCGATCGCTAAGAGAGACAGAGAAGAAGCAGGTTCTAGAAGACGCAGAAAAAAAGGACCAAAAAAACCTGCTGCCAAAGTTCCCAAAAAATAAGAAAAAATCGCCGGTTACCCACCTTTCAATAATTGTGGCGGTGATAGTTCTTATCTGGGCGATTCTTCCTAAAGAGGATGGCAAGGGTGAAAGTAGCAAAACGGTGCCTGCCGTTGAAGGGATACTGGATCAGGTCTATATGGGTTGTACAGTCTATTGGTATCAAAAAGGTTCGCAATATGCCTGCACTCAAGAAATTGTCGACAAACTATATGATTCAAAAAGCACAGGTATAAAAATAAACATACCCGAGAGCAAGAGAAAAGATTTTTTGCAGTCGGTCAACATAATGACAATCCAATGGTTTTAAGCGTCAATTCCGATGGGGAGGTTTACATAAAGGCTAAAGAATGTGAGACCAATATAAATTTGGTCTCCACCTCAAATGTAAACCAAGAAGAACTTGAAGCCTTCTATATGCTAATCGGATTTGTGAATCAATCGACTCAATCAGATCGCATTTACCAAGTTTTACAGTTTTCTTCTACGCTTTTTTCATTAAATTAAAAATGAAAAAGAAATCGCAAAAAAAGAATTTGGTTCTCTCTGAAAGCAAACGGTTTTCCTGGATTTATTCTTTATTTTTCTTCTCGGGCATTTCCAGTTTAATTTACCAAGTTGTCTGGACCAGGATGTTAACTCTGGTTTTTGGGCACACTATTTATTCTGTTTCTGTTGTTCTATCTGCTTTTATGGCAGGTTTAGGCTTGGGCAGTTATTTATGGGGATCCACAATCGATAAAGGCGGCAAGCCTTTGCTGATTTACGGGAAAATAGAGCTTCTGATAGGCCTATCCGCAGCATGTCTTTCTATTTTATTTTCAAATTTCTCTCCCATATATGCTTGGCTATACCAATCATTACCCGATATATTTTTTCAGACAGGTTTGCTGAAAATAGTTTTAGCATTCTTCTTCGTATTGATCCCTACTATTTTGATGGGAGCTACTCTCCCAATAATGGCCAAATATTTTGTAACTGAAGACACGTCCACTGGAAAACAGGTAGGATATTTATACTCCATAAATACTTTTGGGGCAGCAGCAGGTTGTTTATTAGCCGGATATTTCCTTATAGAACATTTGGGAGTCTTACAAACAGCAGCAATCGCAGCATGTGTAAATATATTTATTGGAATTCTTTGTATATGGAGTTTTAAAAAGTACGAACCTGCAACTCCCATTGGATGGAACTTACCCAAACCCGCACCCCTTTCCCTTAAGATCGAGAAAGAAAATATTATCTGGATTGTTACAAGTTTTTTATGTGGGTTTACAGCTCTGGCTTACGAGGTTGTTTGGACAAGGATTTTGGTTTTTGGCATAGGTAGTACGGTTTATTCTTTCAGCCTCATGCTGGCTAATTTTCTTTTTGGAATTACGGTGGGCGGATTATTAATTGTCCCCTTTTTCAAAAGAAATATTGATTTACGTTTGTTATTGACCTTATTTCAGATTGGAATTGGTTCTTATCTGATATTCAGTATTTATCAATCCAGCTGGCTTCTTTCTTCTTTTATTCGACCTCTCAAACTTGAAAATCCAATTACCGAGTTTTGGATTGATATGCAAAATGCTTCCGCCCTAATGTTTATTCCTACAATTTTGTTTGGCATGAGTTTTCCTGTCTTAACCCACCTTGTGACTAGTGGATCAGAAAACGTAGGAAGATCTTTGGGAACAATTTATGGGGTAAATACTTTGGGAGGGATTCTGGGTTCTCTTGTTGCAGGCTATCTTTTATTGCCCAACCTTGGCTCCCAACAGACCCAGGTCCTTTTGGCCATGGTGAATTTTTCAGCAGGCATTCTTCTTTTCGCGTCCTCATCTTATATCTCCAGATTAACTAGAAATGGGATAGCTATTTTTGCGACTGGCTTGCTGGCATTCTTATTCATTTCCATGCCAGATAATTTATTAAAGAACATTTTTTTGCGCAATTCTCTAGGAAAAAAAGAACCTGAAACATTGATTTATCTTGATGAAGGTCTAACGACTACCGTTGCAGTCTTTAATGATGACGATGACAACTTGGGGATAAAGCGTAAAAGTCTAATATTGAATGGGGTCAATATGTCAGCCAGCCATATTCATTCACGAAAATATATGACGCTTTTATCCTACATTCCTTTATTGCTGAATGAAAATCCTAAGGATGTTTTGGTAATTTGTTTTGGAACGGGTCTGACATCTGGAGCGGCAGGAGTTTATCCGGGAATTAATTCGGTAGATGCTGTAGACATTTCCCCTGGAGTTTTTAACGCCGCTCATTTTTTTAGCGATGAAAATTTTAATGCTATTACTAATCCAAAAATTAATAAAATTGTCGAAGATGGGAGAAATCACCTCTTAACAACTTCAAAAACTTATGATGTCATCACTGCTGAACCCCCTCCACCAACTAATGCAGGGGCTGTAAATCTTTATACAAAAGAATATTATGAATTAGCCAAGAAAGCTTTGAATCCAGGAGGAATAGTAAGTCAATGGATACCTCTACATAGCCAAACAGAAACTCATATATACGAACATTTTCGGACTTTTCTTGAAAGCTTTCCATATGTCATCAGCTGGTATCCAGCAAAACAGGAGTTAATCTTAATTGGTTCAAATGATCCTATAAATATTGATTTCAAGAAAATTGATAAACGCCTGAAGCATCCTGTAACAAACGAAGTAATGCAAAAAATTAGATTCGAAAACCCATTTGCTCTCTTAGGAAGCATTTGGTTTTTGAAAGAGGAATTAAAAATTATGTCCTCAAACCAGAAAATGATAACTGACAATAACCCTTCGCTGGAATTTTTTCTGACTTCACCAGATCCTATATCCAGAGAAAGTATTTATCAATTTATTAAAAACCGTTCTCCCTTTGATACAGTATCTACAAAAATAATTAATCTGACATATCCTGATCAGAAAATCTTAAAAAGTTTTTGGGATCAACGTGTCAATGCTGAATTTGCGGGAGATGTGTTTGAGCTTGGGATTAAATTTCTAAATATGGGAGATGCGATACGGGCTATTGAAAAGTTAAAAGAAGCTGTAAAACTCGATCCCAGATTTAGTTTGGCGCATTATTTCCTTGGAGATGCTTTTGCAAGAATAGGAGATTTTAAAAATGCGGAAACTAATTTCAAGAGTGCTATTCGATTTCAACCGGACTATGCCGTAGCCTATAACGATTTGGGAAACACTTTGGCTGCTCAGGGAAACCTGGAAGGTGCTATCGAGAAATACCTAATTGCTATTGAAAAAAAGCCTGATTATTTTGAAGCCTATAATAATCTTGGGATTTCGTGGAACGAAAAAGGTGAGTTTGAAAAAGCTATCCCCGTATTTAAAAAGGCTATCGAAATACAACCTCTAAACGCAAATGCGCATCTTAATCTTGCGAACTCTTTCTCTGTCAATAAAAATTTCCAGGAAGCCATTAACCATTACCAGACTGCTTTAAAAATTGAGCCAAAACTAACTCAAGCGAGAGCAAACCTCAAGGTAGTCCTAAGTCAGGTAAAAAATAAAAAATAACCAAAATTTTTTCTACCTAATCATGAAAGACCGACTCTGCAGAATTTTTCAATTTCCCTCCAGGCTTGTTTATCATGATGAGCATACCTTATTTTTAAATCGGGGGAGTAGGAAGGAATAAGGAGATAGAGGATTAGGTTATAAAAAAGATCACAGGACGTATGAAATTTTTTGAATTATCATTTTTTTACTCATCTTCCTATTATTGATGGTTTTTGCAAACCCATGTAGCATATTACTTTTATAATTAAAGGAACCATGTCTTTTCCCTCCTTAATTATATTTGCGTAAAGGTTTCTAAAAAAGGGATCTGAAAATTATTTGAACTAGATAGTGATATGAATTTTGATGAATGGAAACAATTGGCCGAAGAAGGTGCAGCAGAAGCGCAGTACAATCTTGCTCTGATGTACAGCCTTGGCAAAGAAATCCCCAAAGACGATCAGGTAGCGATTAAATGGTATCGTCTTGCTGCCGAACAGGGGTTTGCCGAAGCCCAAACCAACCTGGGGTTGATGTATGGGAAAGGGCAAGGGGTAGAACAGAATTTTAGTGAAGCGGTTAAATGGTATCGCCTTGCAGCAGAGCAAGGGTTGGCCCAGGCTCAACATAATCTTGGCGTGATGTATAGGCAAGGACAGGGAGTGCAAAAAAATCTCTTTGAAGCATTCTGGTGGTTCAAGCGGGCCGCTGAACAGGGCTATGGTCAAGCACAATACAATCTCGGACTGATGTGTAGTCGAGGAGAAGGCGTTGCAAAGGATGATAAGGAGGCGGTTAAATGGTATCGGTTGTCGGCAGAGCAACGAATTTCGGGTGCTCAGTCTAATCTCGGCTTAATGTATGAGAAAGGACTTGGGGTGGAGCAAGATTATGTTGAAGCGCATAAATGGTTCAATATTGCAGGGGTCAACGGCAATGCCACAGGCAAAAAAAATGCTGATATTATTGAAAAGAAAATGCAACCCGGCAAGATCATCACCGCTATAGGTCTCGCAAGAGAATGGTTGGAGAAAATATAAAGTAAGCTTCCTAATAGATAAAAGTAGATTTTCGGGTGCGTAACATTTCCAAACTGTGAAACCTTTTTATTTTTGCGCGATGAATTTATCCAACGCATTTGCGAACTTAAACTTCTCTTTCTGGCCGAATCCACTTGGACCGCCGGTTTCTACTCCGCTCCCTCTTAATTCATCCATAAAATTACGCATACTCAACACTTGCCCGATATTATTTTTATCGTAAACCGTACCACGCGGATCAAGAGCCTGTGCTCCTTTTTCCACAACACGCGCGGCAAGCGGGATATCTGCAGTGATGATTAAATCTCCCGCTTCACACTTATCGGCTATCTCGTCATCGGCGATATCTGGTCCGGCCCCGACTTGGAGCAAATTAATAAAAGAGGAGTGGGGCAGGTGTAGTGGCGAATTGGCAACCAAGGTCACGTATATTTCTGTCCTCTCCGCGACACGATATAAGATTTCTTTGACCGCTTTTGGGCAAGCGTCAGCATCCACCCAAATTTTCATTTTGTTCTATAGACCTTAATATTGTAGGAAAAAAACGAATAAAATTCGTGTTGCAACCCAAATGTGATCATGGAGTCAGAAGCGCCTGTGCCTTCGGGAGCATCGTTGTTGTAATCCAGGATATGAGATAGGTTCAAAGACCAGACCTCTGTCAGTCGAGTGTCTAAACTCGCTTCATTGCGAAGTTTTAGTTCCCCTATTTTTGCAAAACTGGGGAATACAATCATATCATTACTAAAACTGAAGACTTCTGAAAAATAGGTAACACCCACTTCCAATTTCAAACTTTTTACATCGTCATCTTAAAGATAGTGACATACGCCTGACTTTACTGCCAGCCTCAAGTTAAGGTTCTTAAGCTTATCATAGAGCGCTTCCATAGATAGTAGTCTATATCATTTTCGTGAAATAATGATGGTATTGCATTCGACCAAAGGTGTTTCTCGAGATTATTTTGTCATTTTCCTTTGAGTAAATAGTGAGAAATTTAAGTTCAATTCTTTCCTTGTCAAATTTTAGTTTTCCTTTGTCCTCCCCCAAATTAAAGGTAACTCGATTGATGGCGACTGCAATGGGTCCAAGCGAGAGAACAGCTGTCGGACGGGATGCTATTTTCGGGTGCCTGGGGATTTTGAAATTAAAATTTTGCTTAGAAGGTCGGTTGGGATTGGGCCTTTCCCATTTATGATCGGGGTAGCCCGTGGTTGAAACATTCAAAGTTTCCGCTGTTATTTGAACAAGCACCTGTGGATTGGTGAAGCGATGCTCCTGGGCTTCACCCCATGAAGGTGATAAAAAAAGCATCGCAATGAGTAACTCATATTTTTTTGAAAAATCATTTGCAAGATTCTTAAATTAATAAGATTTACTGAATAGAATACCTATGTCATTCGAAAGGAGCAGAGCAATGTGAAACCGGAGGCGCTTAAAGAGTGTGTTTTTATGATAATCGTTGATGGATATTGTCTTCTGCATGGATTAAACTCTCCTCAGAGTTTAATCCAGCTTACTATTTGATCACCCATAAAATTTATTGTTTTTGATGAATAAAAGACCACTGAAAAAAATATTAAGGGCATTTTTTAATAAGCCGTTTTATATCGCTTTGATCAATATTTTTAAATATTTTGATCGCCCCACAGATATTATAAGGCGTTATGTGTTTGGGCAAGGTGACTACCCCAAAAAGCTTGCTGTAAAGACCCCCTTAGGAAAGCAGGAAGTATGGCTTTATTCTTTCCACGATATGATAACTATGGTGGAGTGTTACGGGAAGTTAGATTACCCGGCTGAAAAGGAAATTTCCTGCGTGGTAGATTTTGGTTCAAATATTGGTGTCAGCGCAGGGTATTTTTTGACACGCAATAAAAATATCAAGATCTATTTATTCGAACCCCTTCCAGAAAATATTAGCCGACTAAAAACCAATCTGCAGGGATTTGAAAGCAGATACGAATTGCACGAAGTTGCAGTGGGATTGGAAAACGGTCACGCAGATTTTGGTTTTGAAGCAACAGGCAGATATGGTGGGCTTAAGAGCAATCTTCCCGAAACAATTCAAGTGCAAGTTCGAAAAGTGGAAGAAATTATTTCGAGTATCCTCGAAAAGGAGGATCATATTGATATTTTAAAAATTGATGTAGAAGGGTTGGAGACCGCAATTGTCAAGAGCTTGTCTCCCGACAATTTAAAAAATATAAATAGAGTCTATGCGGAAACCATTTATTCGGAATGCTTGCCGGGGTTCGACAAAGAACAATATGGCGAGGTCGTTCGTTTTCGTAAAATACTCTAACCAAAAAATAGTAAAGATAGATAAAAAATGGAATTTATTCCATTGAAGTAAGAATGGAAATAGTCAATAACTTTTTATGGTTATTTGAAATTGTAGGCGAAGCAACCGCTGGAGCAGGTGACCATATAATGCGGGCAACTTTTACAAGGCTCGTTGGGCGAGGCTTCGAAAGCGTGGCTCAAGAACTTAGTATGCATTTTTTTAATCGATAGTTCGTTGACCTGCTTGAAGTCTTGAATGTTCCCTAATTTTTTGTCGTGGAAAGGGAAGCAGTTGAAACAGTCGCCCTTAGGGTCAATGTCCATCGGGCTATCATCGGCACAACCAAAGTAAACATCTTTGTTTTTCCACTCGGTGATGTCAGGTACAGACTGACTTCCATGATAAATGAACCGCTCAACGAGAGGATATTCTTCTTCCTTTATATCGTCCATCAAACAGGGCGGAAACGAACAGTCGAAACGAAAACGCAATTGTGGAAAATCTTTAAGCAGGTCTAACATCATACGACCCATTTTAGGATAGTCTTTAATGGGTAACGTGATGTGCCCTTCTTCCCCCACTATCGGGAAAGCCGGACTGACACGAACCTTGTAGGTCTGCCCAGGTGGCAATCCCAGTCCCTGATATATTTCATCTATCTCCCAAATCTGAGTAGCAAGGTCCTGCTTGATGGAATAAAGGTTTAGGCTGAACATCAGCCCGTATCCATTTTTACCTAGAATGGCTTCAGCCACTTCTTTACAACGCGCATGATTTTTTTCGGATATGTTTTCCATGGTTTGCCAGTTGAGCAGGACGGAAAACTGTATCTGCCGCTCAATACTGCCGCCACGTCCGACTAGATCTAAAAGCAGATCGAGAGCCTGATCCGACATCAATCCATTGGTAAACACGCCAAGAAATGTGAAGGGCTGCATATTATCCAAAGTTTTGGAAAGCATATCATTGAAGCGCGGATGCAAGGTAGGTTCACCACCCATAAAATTTATGAGGGAAGCGGTCTTGATCCGCGGTAACAGTTCATTTTGAAAAAAATCAAAATCCATCGATTTATCAGGAGTTTTGACGTTTTCTTCCATGTACTCATCGGCAAAGCAGTAATTGCATTTTAAATTACAATAGCTATTCAAGATGATGTTCAACGT
>ENA-OREN01003283-OREN01003283.1-marine-metagenome-genome-assembly--contig:-NODE-3283-length-15203-cov-14.930848_pt1 | contig 15203 bp, 27 predicted proteins | sample MGYA00248624_ERZ508555 | MGnify/ENA primary metagenome ERZ508555 (study PRJEB26222, sample SAMN06267773) | marine metagenome | isolation source: Saanich Inlet, British Columbia, Canada | place...
CCTCCTCAGGAACAGACGCCGAATCCAACAGATCCAAAGCCAACGCCGCCTGCTGAGGCACAACACCATTACCGAGCATCCGCAACTCCGCCGTCCTCGACAGGCCCAAGCCACACACCCAGCCTTCCGGTAGCCCCATCATCCACTCCACCAGGGACGGGTTGAGTCCCCGGTCGTCTACGGGTGCCGGTGCCGGCCTGCCGATCACGGTTTCCCACCTGGCGATGGCTGGGCCGTATGGCCCCCAATGCGTGCCGCTTCGACGTTCAGCGGCGGCGTGTTCCGATTCCATTGCGATGGCCCCGCCAGGTTCGCTGCATCCTGCGTTGTCGGTGTCGGTAACAGTTTCAGGCATCCGGGTTCTCCATGTTCATCAGGATTGAGGGGAGGGCTGTCTGGTGTTCGGCCCGTTTCTTCCAGTTGATGTTGGGTCCGAAGACTTTGCTGTCGCCAGCGGTCGGTGTTGGTAGCAAGGTCAGTTCTCTCTCTCTCTCTCTCTCTCTCTCTCTCTCTCTCTGTCAGCAACCGTGCCGCCTCTATCGACAGGGAAGCCCCATGCCCATTCCCGTTCCCATGCCTCGCCTGCATGTCAGCAGTCCACGCATCCCACTCAGCGGGCGTCTTACCTGCCCCCATGTCATTCACCACCGGAGTCGGCAACGTCACCCCCCCCCGCCGTTTTGCGACACAAAACCATCTCGCGCGGCGGTGAGGCGCTCCGGCATCTGAAGCTCGTACAACACCCCATCGGCAGTCGTACCCCAGGCCGGCAACCTCTCCAAGCACTCCGGGACCGCCGAGAGTAAGGATGCCTGCGACGTTCTCCAAGACCACGATTCCGGGTCGAAGAACGCGGATGGCGTCCGCGATGTAGGAGAAGATGGCGCGCTCATCGTCGCCACCCAAACGCTTCCCCGCATGGGAGAACGGTTGGCAAGGAAACCCGGCGCACAAAATGTCCACCGCCTCCACCTGGTCCCAGTCCACCTTGGTGAGGTCCCCCAAGTTGGGGACATTCGGGAACCGGGCCGCGAGCAGAAGCGAGCAGTCCTTGTCGATCTCTGACACCCATGCGAGGTCGGCCCCGTAGTGGCTGGCGACAGCATGGTCGAGTCCGCCGTACCCGGAGCAAAGCGACCCGAGCCTCACCCATCGGCCTCTAACGCAACGAGACGCAACACCAAATCATTCCAATCCTTCGCATCAGCCCGGTCATACGGCAGCTTCAACATCGGATCATCCACACCCAGGTCAGCTAGGCGTGCCCGTTCCCTGTCGCGGGCTTTGCGTTCCTTCGCCGTGAACGACGACACGACAGAATCAGCAGACGAGGCCATCGGCTTCCCGATCTACACGGCCGTCATACCAACGGTCAGGATCAGGTTCCTGAGTCCACACATACCGGTCCTCAACAACCGTGCCGCACTCCTCACACGTCGCCTGCTCCTCACGGCGAAACCGGTGACCCGTATGCCAAGTATCCGCCTGACATTCCCCGCACCACAGCTCACCGTCATACTCGGCGTCCGGCACAAAATCACTCACCAGACACCACCTGGAACTCAACCGCCAACGGGTCACCCGTCAACGGGTCACACCCCACAAACCTCGACTTGATCGTCAAACCCTCCCGGCGACCAATCTTGTACAGGTAGTTCCGAAACGACTCCAACGAACCACGCAACATGTCGTCCAACGTGACCGTCCAACGCGACCCGTCCAACCAGTCGGCCCACGGATACTTGGCAATCGAACCAGGCGCCGGCCACGACACAGGGCCTTCGATTCGCACAGCCATCACGCAACCCTCGCCAGCCGGCGGCGTTCACTACGCTCTTTAGCGCACCACGCCAACGCACATTCACGGCTACACGACACATGACCCGACCGCGACGGGACAAACGAAGCACCACAACTCCGACAATCCCGCAAAGAATCACTATCTGGCATAGAAAATGCTCGCAAACGGCGACGCTGATTCACCGTTCTACCGCCCCAAATACCGAACTGTTCGCAGTTATCTAACGCATATTGTAGACATTCGGCACGCACCGAACATTGCGTATTACAGATCACAATAAGTTCGGTCGGCGGATTTTGTTCAGGAAAAAAGAGTTCAGTACCGGTGCCTTTACACGCAGCATCATTCATCCACGGCTGCCGCAAACCAACCAACAAATCAGACAACTCCATCAGCCGCCACCGTTCCTCGAGGGATGCAGAGCTCCACCAGACCCGCCACCAGGGTTCATGTCCAGCGCCGCCGCCAAAAACGCTTGAGCCAACGCCACCAAGCCGTCACGGTCCACAACCACCGCCGTGTCCACCATGCGAACCACCGCCTCAGAAACATCGTTGACGGTTTCACCAACGAACACGACAGCCTCCCGCCCATCCGGGTCGTCGCCACGGAAACACAGAAACCTGTTGTCATGTCGAACACAGGGCATTACGAACACTTCACCAGGGACCGAAGTCAACGAAATCATGTCACCAGTCTCCGTCGTCATCGTCGAGCCAGCCTTTCGTTACGCCGCCCCACACGCCGAACTCCTCCCGCTTTCCGGCGTTGTAACACTTGTCTCTCACCGGGCAAATCGAACAGAACGCTTGCGCCAAGTCGTAGTACCGTTCCTCGAAAAAGACTTCCGCTTTCTCCCCGCGACATGCCGCCTCAAGCTTCCATTTGCGTAACTTGTAACCCACCGTTGTTTTCCCGAACTCTTAGAATCGCTGCCTGTGTGTCGCTAAACACGGGCTGCCGCCGCTGCCGTGTCTCACGTCTCGCTATGTCCAACGACACAGACCAGGCCCTCTTAGAAGAAAACTTGTAACAAGTTTCCAACGCACCGAAAATCGTTTCGGTATCAAACCCGGCATCCACCGCTTCACATATTCGCCTCGTAATCGTGTCCGTCCGAGTCGAAGCCAACATCGGCCGACAATCAGGTGTTGCCCGCCACGCCTGAAACAACCTGTCAGCCTGAGCTGACGAAGCAACAGAGTCGTAACCGTCGAACAGCTCCATGTCACCCATCCGCATCCGCCTTCGACAACTCGACTGCCCCCAACGCAGACAACAACACGTCCTGTTGCGAACATCTCGTCTGCGCTGCCACCAGATCGGCCCGCAACCCGTCGTGCGCCCGCTCAAACTGGTCCCACGCCACATCGTTCGCGTACTGGCGGTTCATTAGTTCCCGCACGGCCCGATCCAAGTTGTGCAACTCGGCAATCAGCCTGTGCCTGCCCCGAAACCAGTTCACAACCCTGGTCACGGCAACACCTCGACGAACTGCTCCAACGACATGACCACATAGGAACGGCCAACAGAATCGTTGCGGCGCTTCACGACGACAGCACCAAACGGGACGCGGGCATTCACGGCTTCCGTCTCAGCCTCAGCGACAAACGCCCCCAACCGTGACGACCAGTCCTTCACGTTCTTCACTTCGACAGCCCAATCGGGGATGCCGACAATGTCTCCACGATCCAACGCCCCATGCTGGGCGCGGCGCTCCACCAGATACGGCTTGCGTTCAGCGATGAACCGGACAACCTCGGTTTCAAACCGGGTGCCTTTCGCTTTGTTAGGCGACGACGACATTTACCAAAGATCCTCGTCGTCGGTGCCCGCAGCAGGCTTCCCGCCGCCGTCCTCAGGCCACCTCGAAACAGCCTTCGCCACGTCATCAGCGGTGATCTTCGACTTCTTCCGCTCCTGGCCCTCCTTGTTGACCCACGAATCTTCCTGCAACCGGCCAACCACGACGACGGCGTCGCCCTTGCGGAGCTCGGCCGCACAGTTGACGCCCAAGTCCTCCCACGCTTCTACGTCGATGAACAGGGCCTCAGATTTGCCGTCCTTGCCTTTCTTGTTGTGGGCAGCGATCCGCATGTTCGCAACCTGACGGGATGAACCCACGTCTCTCAACTCCGGGTCGGCGACCAACCGGCCATGTCCTTGAATCCTCAACGTCATCAGAACGCCTCCTCTTTAGTGTCAACTTCATCCAACGCAGAGTTCACAGCCTCGATGTCTTTGAAACTGCGAAGATCCGACCCTTTACGCACTTCACGCCCCAGCGCCTTTGACGCAAGCTTCAACAACGCCGGCGGGGCGATCCCCAACGCCTTCGCCCTCACCGCAAGCTTCTGAGTGTCAGCAGCAATGTCATCTGCCTCGTTGGAACTGGCAGCGGGGCCGTCAACCTTGTCGGAGGGGAGTTCCTGGTTGACTTCGGGTCGCCTGGCCCTAGACCCCGCTGCCTTGCTTGTCTTTGACATTTCTTCACGGGACGGCCGCGGCTTGGAACCATCCAGCAGCATCCCGTTCGCCAACGCCCGCCCAATCGCAGACGTTTCACAGTTCTCAACATGGCTCGTCTTGTTCACGAACCCGTCGCCTTTCAGCTCTCGCGCCCACCCCGTAGCAAACGGGGTCGTCTCGTCGCCCCGGTACAGGGCCGCTTTGAACACGACAACCCCAGAGTCCTCATCGAACCTGACCATGTCCGTGTAGATCCGGCCACCAGGGTGCGCCGCCCAAAACTTCGGCAACCGGTCCTTGACTTCCTCGTAATCCTCAAGGTTGAAGTTTCCGCCAGCCATCAGCCGACCTCCTCAAATAGCAACGCTTGACCGCCCTCATCTGGAATCGACAACCGGTACTCATGCAAACCATCCACGACAAGCCGGCAATCCACGACCCAGCTCCCAAACCGGGGTTTGCGAAGATCCCTGAGCCGAGCCGACACCGACGCCTCAGGTGCCCCAACAGCAGCACCAATCATCGACAACGTCCGCCACCGCCCGTCAACCATCAGGTCCCTGACGGCCACCCACTGTGCGGACAGGCGCTTCTCGTCGAGGGAAGCGGCGTAGGTGTAACCATCGAACGTCAATGTCACGACGACACCTCAATCTCGGTGCCGCAAATCGGGCAATGCCCGTCGTACTTGTCGGCCCGCAACATCTTCGACCCGACATACGTCATGCAATACTGGCAACGAAACCGTCGAGGCGACGACTGCTGCGAACGAGGCTGGGCGCTCACGCCGCCACATCCACAGGCTTAGGCGCAGTCCACGCCTCAGAAACAAACGAAGCAGCAAACTCGACAGGCACCGGCCCCGACTCCATGACACGGCACGTCGAGTTGTGCCGGCAGAAGCGGCAGTTCCACGGCTGGCCCCGATCCGCCTGATACCGCGGCGGCGAATCCACCAACCCGACACCAGGAATATCTCGAGGCGGGATCACACCGTCAGCGGCCGACTCCGAAATGCGTTGCAACCGCATCAACTCGTTCTCAACGAGCGACTTCACCGTGTCGCCCGCCTCATCAACCATGTCGCCCATCCGCAACCGGAACTCCTGCGTGTCGCCCGGCACCCGCCCCGACCGCTTATCCGTTTCCTTACAGATGTATATGAACCGGATCGCCTCAGCACCCATCCCGTACACGTAGATCCCGGCCTGCAAAATGTCGCCCAACCTCGGAGCGCCCGATGCCACCGAAAGGTTGAACGGATACGGCTTCATCGTCTTGATCTCATGGACCGTCAACTCGTCGCCCTCGACCATCACGCCGTCAGCCGAACCGGACACGTCGTAGCCAAACGGCCGCAAATCGACTGGCACCTCAGCTTTGAAATCAGGGAACATCGCCGCCACGCCACGCTGAACCAAGTCGTGCATCGCGTCGCCCAACTTGAATGCCAGCAACGTCTCGTACCCGATCTCCTCACACTCGGGAACCTGAGCCGCATCCAAAGCCAGACTGCGTTCACAACCATGCGCCGACGAAGCACGCATCGATGTGCCAAACGCAGTCGGCTTCGGACCCTGCGACTCACGCTCACCACGCAGAAAGGCCAGCGTGGTACTGGCAACGAGACCCGGTTCGATGTATCCTTCGTCACTCATGGCAAACCCCCAAAGGCAGTAGGCGGGGGGACCACAACACCGGCATCACACCCAGGGAATCGGGTCAGGGTTTGGAGGCGAACAACCTTTGCCTCCACAACCCCATGTTTCTGCTGGTGTCGCTTCGGTCCCTTTGTTTAGGTGTCTCACGATACACGAAGGATGTGCAACGTGTCAACACCCGACAACTTGCGACAGATAGTTGGACGTGAAACACTCCGCTTCATGCCTTCGTCTGATGATTGCGAATCCGGCGTGTTGACGGTGTTGGTTGACGAGTGGTTGGGGACGTGTCGCCCGGCGTTTGCGAAGTCGTCGGCTACTGCGTATCGGAAACGGTTGCGCCAGTTTGTGAAGGAAACCGGTGTCCGCCTGGTTGGCGATTTTGACGCGGAGCCATGTTCGGTGTGGGTGTACGAACGTGGTTTGCGGCCGGCGTCGCAGCGTTGCAGGTGGAACTCGTTGCGGTCGTTTAGTAAGTGGCTGTATGGGGAGGGGCATCTACGGTTTGACGTGATGTTGGAGGTGGATGGGCCTCGGGTGCCTCGCCGGGTGCCTCGCCCGTTGTCGTCTTCTCAGGCTTCGGCGGTGTTGGCGTCTGCGCGGCGGAGAGATGCTGCCCCGCAGGCAGCTCGAGGGGCTTCTAACGAGTTGATGGCTTCGTTGATGTTGCAGGAGGGTTTACGGTGCGTGGAGGTGCGCCGCCTGGAGTGTGCTGATGTGGATTTGGAGCGGGGCACCGTTTGGGTGCAGGGCAAGGGGGGCAATGAACGGACGTTGCCTTTGTCGGATCAGACACGCAGCGTGTTGATGCGGCATTTGGGTGCGGCGGAGTGGGTGTCGGGGCCGTTGTTGCGGATGCGATATACGTTTGAGGCATTGACGGAGTCTTCGATCAATCAGCGGATGGCCCGCATATTTGAGGGTGCCGGGGTAAAGCGGGCTGCCTATGACGGCATGTCGGCTCACGGGTTACGGGCGACGGCTGCGACGGATGTGTATGAGAAGACGCTGGATATTCAGGTTGTGAAGGAAATGTTGGGGCATGAGCATTTGTCTTCGACTCAGCATTATGTGGGGTTGGCGTCTCCTGAGCGTTTGCGGGCAGCGATGAGTGGTCGCAGGTATTGACATGTTCCGGGTGGGCGAGTAGATTTTCCGGTAGATCGTCTAGGGATAGTGGGGACTGCCTATGAATGGCTTGGCGCTAGCGATGCGGAAGCATCGAAAGATAAATGGCATCCGTCAAGAGGATGCGGCGAAGACTTTGAGGTTCACGCAGACGAAGTTGTCTCGCGTCGAGTTGGGGCAGTCGAAGCCTTACAAGAACATGGCTGTGATAGCCGAGTATTTGGGGTTGTCGGCTGAACGGTGCCTCAAGCTGTTGGAGTCTCCGGCTGGTGCGGAAAAAGATTTCGCTGACCTGCTTGGAGACCTACGCGACGTGCAAGACACCGTGGCGGACATGCAGACAACGATTGTCGGGCAGATGTCTGACATGAGAGCCATGTTGGTCGAGGCGTTGAATGCGGCCGCTCCTCCCGGTGCCGGCGTCGTGGCTGACGCCATAAGGGTGCGGCGCAACCATTTGGGGGTGACCGAGTCGAACGCCGCGGCGATGATGAAGGTGCCTGCGTCTACGTTTCGTCGAATGGAAGAAGGAAACGCGGCATTTGACCTCTACGCCTTCCAGGTGGCCGACTTCCTTGAGGTCTCCGGCGACGATCTGGCAACGATGTTGAATCCCCCCCCCCCCCCCCCCCGGAGGCGGGGTTCAACCGCTGTGACTAATCGGCCAGCGACGCGGTTCCTGGTGTGCCGGTTGTCCGAGCCACCATACTTTTCAACAAACTGAGGGCCGCTGCTGCTGCTGCGATCAAACCAGCTTCGACCGTTCCCAGGTCGGTGATAATGAACACCGACAGGAATGCCTGCAACGCTGTGAAAGTCAGACGCTCAATAGCGTCGGTAGGGAAAGTCACCATTTCTCCTTAGTGCGGTCCTCGACATAGATCGGGGCCTGAATAGACACCCCATACTTTGGGGTGACAACCATGAATGCCTGCTGGGGTGGCTGATCGGCGCAGTTGAGGCCGATGCGGGAAAACTCGTCTACGCCTTTCACGGTGCCGTTGACAACGAGGCCCGTAGCGGCAGCCAAAATGAGCTGATGAAAATGTCCGATCACCATGCAGTCGAAAGCATCGTTGACGGCTTTCTTGGCTCGCATCCGAAACACAGCCGGGAACAGACCAGCGACACCGCCGCCGCCGCCTCGAACCTGGTCGCCGTGGGTGAGTAGGAACCGGGTTGCATACACGTCCACGAAACAGTCCGCCGACTGGCCTATCTGCCAGGTGACCCGCGGGTCGTCTTTGAGATGGTTCGCGCACATTGTCGCCAACAACCAATCAAGGTTGTCGGTGACCCGGCCTTTCATTCTGGGCTTGCCCGGTTTCATGCGGCCGTGGTTGCCGACCACGACAGGTACATGCACGGAACCGAAATGGTTAGCCAACTGTTTGATCGCAGCAGCCAACTGCGCCGACCAGTGAACAACCGTTGCCAACGACGATGCCTCGTTGGATTCGACGAGTTCGTCGTGGATGTGCCCCGAGACTAGATCCCCGCCCAGCATGAGTACCAGGCCGTCAAGGTCTAAGCCTGCGACGTAGTCCCGGGACAACTCGATCACCTTGTCTGAAAAGCGTTTCAAACGGAGCTCGGCGATGCGCCTGTTGTAAGAGTTGGCTCCGCCGACCTGTTCAACTTCGACGACCTCATCCCAATGCGTGTCAGACAGGACGGCGACAACGGTTGCCGACGACTTCGACTTGGGGCGTTTAGGCGACACCCAGTTCGGGGGTTTCTTGTTGGCGGCGGTTTCGTATGCGCCGATGCGAACGTCGGCTTCATCCAACTGGTCTGCGAGCGCCCTGTTTTGCTTCCGGGCGACAGAAAGCTCGGTTTTGGCCCGGGTGGCTTGTTTCTCCAACCGGTTGAGCCGGTCGAGCATCGGAGCCGCGTCAGCGAACTCTGCGAGGCTGTCAGACATTCATTGCCTGGCGGTCGCGGTCATTTATCAACGCCTTCACCCGTTGCGGCGCCGCATCCGGGTATCCGACAAGCCTCAACCATGCCGCCACCTGTGACGCATCCTCGTTGGATGCCATGATCTGTTCCACGACTTCACGGGGGAGGCAATCAGACCACCGTGGTAGCCGCCGTGGCGGCTTCGGGGTTGCAGCGAACTCCGCGAGGGTTATGGAACTGTCAACATCCGGCATACAAGCGTGCCTTCCCAATACGAGTTGTCATCCGACAAGCGGATTGGTGCAAGTTCCAGGTCTTCGACCGTGACGGTTTCGGACCTGTCCCCCTCCTCATAGGTGACGGCTTTGGCTTCGGTGACGAGTGAACGCAAATGCAGGTAATGGTCTTTGGAGTCGTATGCGACTGGTGCGCCTGCGCCGTGACTGGTCAACGCCGTGCCCGCCAGGACGAGGGGTGCAATGATTTCTTCGATGCGTTCCGGTTGCGGGCGTGCATCCAGGGACCAGCGTTCCAGAATCGGCCCTGTCGTCGTGTCGGCGGCGTCTCTGGCGAGGGCTGCTTTGACAACGAAGGTTTCTGACGCCGGGTCCGTGGCGGTGTAAGAGGTTTCGGTACCGGATGCTGACAGCACCATCGCCGTGGATGTGTTGTCGCCGTCGGTGACAGTAACGGTGGTGGTGCCCGCCACACCGGCCACCAGGCCACGGTAGTTGTATGAACCGGACCTGTAGTCCACGCCTGCGAGCCGGTAGTCGAAGTCGCCTGAACCAGATGTCGCCTGTTCCTTGGAGAACCGGCCCGACACGGCCCTGGCGACCTTGGAGGCCACTGTTCCGAACGTGACCACGCCTACCGTAAGTTCGGATGCCGTCGAAAGGTTACCTGCATAGGACTCACCGTACAGCTCGCCGTTGCTGTCAGTAAACAGCATCTTGTCGCCAAAGATTTCGATGCTTTGCACGTTGCCGTATGACGATGAATCGTGAGCCAAGTGGCGGGCATACGCTGGAACCAGTGTGTCGGTGAACATCGTCAAATCGGCTTTGTATGTGTCGCCGTTCTTGGTGCCCCAGTAGGCGTACTGGCCGAAGATTCGCACCCCGTGGGCTGCACCGCCGTCGTCTATCACCGGGCCGAAAGTTACCGATGCCTGGTCGTTGGAGTTGATGACGCCGAAACGCACCCCGGTGGATGTTCCGACAACCATGATGTCACCGAAGGTGTCCACGCTGAACGGTCCTGAAAAGGTTTCGCCTTGCGGCAGAATCGCAGCAGGAACCGGGTACGACAGGGAGCCGTCTGTGGCGCTTACACCTATCGAATAGAGGGTTCCCTGCCCGTTGATGTTGTAAGCGGCGTACAGGGCCTGTGGACCGCCTCTCAGGGCAACACAGGTACCTGACAGGGTGTTGTCGAACGTGAGGACGGTGCCAGACGAGTTGAGTTCGACGAGGCGTGCGCCGTCGGCTGCGAGGAGGCGACCGTTGGCGTATTCGATCACGTCGGCAGCAAACGTGCCGACGGTGGAAGCCGTTGTCGTAGACGAAACCGTTGCCTTCTTCACGGCGGTGCCAACAGCGGCATACACGTTTGAACCATCTGAGGTCCAGTCGCTTATCGTGCCGCCCATCGGCGTCGTAGTAGACGAGTAGTCAGGGTCCGCGGCAGCGTTCGGGTCGCCGTACTTTAGGTCGGTGCCGTCGGAGAAATAGAACACCGTGCCGTTTACTACACGGGCATACATGTTCGTGTTGGACCCTGTTTCTTTCGTATCCAACGCCTTCAACATTGACATCCGGCCTTTGGTGAACACGTCGATGTTCTTAGACGTGTGAAAGCGGCGACGATCAGAGTCGGTTAGGTCGTAATGTTCCTGGCCTGCACCGTGGGACCAGTCGGTTTGCGAACGCACCCACTGGCCGACGTTTGACAGCGTGTTCTCACCGACATCGCTTCCCATGTCGCGCTGCTCTTTTTGCGCTGGGAGGGTGCGGCGGCGAAACCCGCTGTAGTCAACGAGGTAGCCGCGGCCGTCGATTGAAATGTCGTACTGCGGGGAAACAGCCACCGGTTACTCCCCGGAACGCAGCCACGTTGTTGGATACAACTGGCTGAGGCGTGAAGCCTCAGCAGAGATCCGCTGATCCCTGCGAAACCTCAGGTCACGCATCGAAGCCGAAATGGCCCCGGATGGGACTTCTTCGGAGCGGCGCACAGGTGCCTGATGTGTAATCGACTCGCGCTGAATCGGTTTGAACGACATCAGAGCCAACGCCGCCCCCAACGGAGGCAAGTCGTACCCCTCCGTATGCAATCCTGTAGACGAAAGCGTGGACGCAGCCGAAGTGAGAGTCGTGAAAGGTGCCTTGTATTCGACACGCACCGTTTGACCCGATGTCGGGATGTCTTGCAAGACGAGTGCAACGCCGGAAGCAAACGTCGCCGTGTCCCGGTTGCGGCGGATAGTCCAACGGCGAACCTCGGGTTCAGACTTGTCGGTCCCCGGGTCCGTGTAGGTGACCCTGTGGACACCCAAAGCGTTGGAAGCCAGGTCGTAGCCGTCGGTACCAGACGTGTAGGTAAACGTTTTCGTAGACATCTGGTACATGCCGCGGGCCGACAGGTCGTTCAAGTCGTCGTTCAAGGCGTCGAGAATCATGTTCGATGGGAACGCAGGGCTGGACCGGATGATGTCTGCTGTCGAATGTGCCGCTGCAACCGATCCGCCGTAGCCACGCATCACGCCGACGGCGGTGCCTGACACAGAGGTGACGTACATGAGTTCGGTGCCGATTTCCATGATGGACCCGGCAACGATGGGGCCGGTAGCGAACTCGGTTACCAGCGTGGACGCGGACGAGTTGATACCTGCGTTTAGGCGGTTGATTGCCTCAACTGTCCCTGAGAGCAGTAGGTCCCGGGTTCGGTCTATCCACGTTTGCGCTGTCATGTCTTAGCCTTTTGCTTCGGCAAGCAGCGACTCGGTGGCCTTTCGTGCCGCGTCTGAGCGCACGATCTGGCCTGCTTCGACTTCCATCTTAGTCTCAGCACGGGATTCAAGGTCTGCTGAACCGGTTACCCGGGGTGGTTGCATACCGTCTCGGCGCATCCGTTTGTATGCGTCCATGTCGCGGCTCATGTTGCGTTCCACGTTCGAGTTTGCTGCACCCGTCGAAAACGACAGGGACCGAACCTTCTCAGCGAACGCCTGCTTCTCGGCGTCGCTCATTTCCTGCTTGCCCACTGATCCTCCTCGAGGTTCTCATGCGGCTTCCACGTCGATGCGGTAACCGGCTGCGGCAAGCAGGTCTGATTCTGTTTCGGTCAAATCGTCGGGGCCTTCGTGGCCTCCGTACAAGGTTCGGGTGATCGTCGTGTTGTCTGACGGCTGGGTGGTGGTGACTGCCCCGGATGCGATCCACACGTTGACGCCTTTGGCGCGTGGCGAGTAGTGGCGGGCGAGCCGGTTGGCTGCTGTGAGCGGCCGATAGTCGGTGTCGCCTTTGGCGAGGGAAGGCAGCGTGTTCGTTGTGTCGAGTGTGACGCGGCGTACCTGATCTGGTGTGGGGACCGCTGCCAGGGCGGGGATCGTGTCGGGGGTGACGCTCGCTGTCTGCGACGCCGTCGCCGCTGGAACCGCACCTGCGGCGGCAACGACGCCGGCGGTGACGTTCGCGTGCCCTGCTGCGGTTGCTGACGGCACCGCTGCGACGGCGACGATTGTGGCGGCGCTGACCCCAGCAGCACCGCTGACCGTCGAAGCCAGCACCGCGGCCGTCGCCGTGACCACACCTGGGGCCACACCCGCGTCGCCGGACACCGTTGGCGACGGAACCGCTGCCACACCGGCCACCACGGCAGGAGCGACAGCAGCATCTTGGACACCCCGATAGGAGACACCGGTTTGGCGGTAATCAACGCCGGTCTGGCGGTAGTCAACCGCCACGGGTCTGCTCCTCCATTAGTTCATGCTTCGCGTCATGCACCTTTGTCCAAACGGTGAGGCCCACGATGTTGTCTGACACCTCAGACAGCTTCGAGGTCAACCCATCCAACTTCTTCATGTTGTGGGTGTGCCGGTCACTGTTTTCGCGTCGCAACGTGTGGACAAGCACCGAGAAGATCCCTGTCACCGATGCTGCGCCAACAACGCCGGCGGCTTGCGCCCATTCAGCCGGCATCAAACATCGCCTTATGGGTTACGGGGCCGACGATGCCGTCTACTTTCAACTTGTTGGATGCCTGCCAAATCTTTACACCGGATGCGGTATGAGGTCCGTACACGCCATCTACGGCGGTGCCGACTTTGGCTTGGACCCAACGCACAAGGGTGCCTCGCATCCGGGGGCGGCGTAGGCGCAGCAGTTTGCCGAGCGGCGGGGCGATGATCTTGGGTGCGGCGACCTGTCCACGCAGGGGTCGCATCTCGTTGAGGGTGTCGTATGCGGTGTCGCCGGGGCATTCGGTGGACGCCACGTCGCGGTGCCCTTTGACATGAAACTCTGGGGCGATGTATCCGCGGGCTACGCCTTGGGCGATGAGTGCCCGCACCGAGTCGATGGCCTGCTGGCTGATCTGCTGCCGGGTTGTATCACCAACGACACATATCGCATACGAGCGATGATTCCAGCGGCGGGTGGCTCCGGGGCGGTTGCGCCAACCCCGGCCCGTATATACGCGTCCCGATTCGATGCCGACGAGAAACGAATACGCAACGTCGGCCCACGGAGGGATCTTGTTGTAGTGGTGGCGTTGATATGAGCGGATCAGGCGGGCTTCACCGGATTCGGTGTGGTCGCCCAGGAGGGTGGCTCCGTGGTGAATGAAGATGTGGTCCACGGGGCGTTTCTGTCGTGTCGTCCACCGTGGTGGGAGTGCTTTCCAGGTTGTGCGGGTGACTGGTTCGAGAATCATGCGGCCTCGAGTACGGCGACGCGGTCTGCGAGGTTGTGTAGTTCGGTGGCGAGCGTTCCTGTTGCTGGTGCGGCGTCGAGGCCGTCGAGGCGGTACCAGTCGATGTCTGCGGCCATGTTGGCGGGTGCTTTACGCCACCCACCCCAGTAGCCGTTCAACCATGCGGTGGTGACTGCGGTGTCGGGGCCGACGGTGATGGGGTGTTGCACCCAGTTGTTGCCGTCGAGACGCATCCGAATGTGTCCGGCGTCGAGGTCTGCTTCGACTTCTACGGGGATGTGGGGTGCGCCGACTTGGATGTTGCCGACTGGGATTGTGTCGCCCCACATCTTTTTTTGGGCGGCGTGGTAGACGTAGATGCCGATGGGGACTCGGCCGTTCTTTGTTTTGCCGAACCATGTGCGGAATGAGAAGCCGTTGGGGCGGGGTGGCCGGTTGCCGTGTGCGACGGTTTGGCCGACAAGGTTGGCCCAGCGGAGGTCTGCGAAGCCGACGAGCTTGCCGGTTGTGTTGGAGTTCCAGTTGGATGCGACTCGCAGCCAATAGGAGAGTTTGATCCGGCGGGTCGAAGTGATGTCACGGCGCAGGTCGGTGCCGTAGTGGTTGCCTTGCCGGAACAGGATGCGTAGACCTTGTTCGCCTTCTGTGCGTGAGTCGCTGGAGTAGGCGTTGTGGGGTTTCCCGGTCCATCCGGTTTGCCACCCTGGTTCAAACCGTTCGTGAACGAGGACGCCCACGTTATCTACCTGCGGCGATCAGCCCTGTGCCCGTCCTCATTTACGATCCTTCATGTTCTCCTCGTTTCTGGTCGGCCCGCAACCCCGACAAGCACCTGTCCCGCTCATGCACACCGTCGTCATCTGTGATCGGCGACCAGGACCAGTCCAAGGTTTCCACTTCAAACGTCGGAAACGTGTATTTGCCGCAACAACAAGGCGTGGCCTGTTGTGTGGGTGCCATTATTCAGTGACCTTCATTTACTCAGCCGCTTCCTCAAGCGCCGCCAAACGGGCATCCTCAACGACCTGATCGGGCGGGTTGAGCGGCCAAACAACCTCAGACACACGGGTGAACACCGATGGCAGATCCCGTAGTGCCTGCCTGTAGGTAGCCCATTCCTCAGCGGTGTGGTCACCTAAAGCAGCGTCACCTATCTGTGTCCAGTCTGCTGCTGCCAGCATTCCGTCACGTTGGCCTCTGACCATGTTCATGTCCAGATCAGCGGCCTCAGCCTGTGCGGCCAGTTCTGCTTCTTCTTCTGCTGTGAGGTCGTAGTAGACCCCGTTGACAACCTTCTGTCTAGCCAT
>ENA-OREN01003284-OREN01003284.1-marine-metagenome-genome-assembly--contig:-NODE-3284-length-15202-cov-4.136000_pt1 | contig 15202 bp, 14 predicted proteins | sample MGYA00248624_ERZ508555 | MGnify/ENA primary metagenome ERZ508555 (study PRJEB26222, sample SAMN06267773) | marine metagenome | isolation source: Saanich Inlet, British Columbia, Canada | place...
ATTCTCGATGGAAGAATGATAATCGGCATATTTGATGGAATAGTTTTAAAACTGAATGTTTTCGTATCTACCCCAGCCCCACGAATCAAACGAATATTTTTGGGGTTTATCACACCTTCAGATAATAATTGGCGCTGATCATCAGGATTCTGCAATATAAGTTTTGTCTTTTTGCCTTTAAATAATAGACTAAAAATAACTTTTAAAAAGGGTCTTAATATTTTTGCACTTCTTTTACTGGATGTAAATACAAACCCTAAACCGGCCAATGCAAAAATACGAGATTTTAAACCTGAAAGATTACATGCAATTGCTGAGTAGATAACGGGTTTCATTGCTACGGAATGAATCATACTTGGTTTGAATTGGCGAATAGTAGAAACTATACTCTTTATAGCTTCTATCTCTTTATATAGATTTCTTGAACTTCGATTAAGAGGCCAAGCTATTGTTTTAATACCTTCGGCTTCTATAATTTCGCGATGATTCGTAAAATGACTTAATAATGCAACCTTATATCCTGAGTTTATGGCTACTTTCGCCAAGTATAAACGATGAGATACAAAATACCAATCTTCAGAAATAATGAAAAGAATCCTTAACAAACTTTATTGCTCATTATACATGATCAAATGTGCACCCGATATCAACAAGTCATCATCTGACAAACTCTCAAACTCATTTGCCATACTTTCACGATTTATAGGTAAAGTATCCCATTTTTTAATATTTTTGATTTCCACATTGAGACCAACATCTTTACATATTTTAATCATTTCAGATAATCTAAGCCGGTTTGTATAAAAACCACTTTTTGATGCAAACCAATTCTTTTCCCACAGACTTGAAGGAAAACGCATATTATTTAAACTTCCACCTAAGTGATCTTTATAATCAACAACATGACTAATTATTCCATTAGGTTTTAACAATCGTTTACACTCTAACATCGTTTCTTCAAAATCTTTTAACCGAACATGTTCAAGGACTGCTTGTGAAAATATTAAATCAAAGCCATCCGATTCTAATTTATTAAGTGATTTCAGACCATCAGTATGATATGAACCTCCAGCCATATCTAACAATTCTTCAATATCGTTCGTACTTGAATAATTCGGCAAGGGTAAGTCTGGAAAATCATTTTTAAACTGCATAATTTGAGTATGGTATTTATTTATATCATTATGCGCAAAATTTCCACTATCTATTAATACAAGCCCGGATGATTCAATTGCTGGAGCAAGCAGAGCTGATAATATACCATCCCCGGGGCCAAGTTCTAATCCATTCCAATTATTAGCACCTTTGAGAAAGGAAGCATGTAATGAAAGAACTTTCCACGCATAAGTATAATCATCCATTGCGCCATGACGAAACAATCCTATTTTTGACCATGTTTTATAATTTATTGGCAACCTAGATAAGATTATTTTTGCGATAATTTTTAGATACCACAAATTATATTTAGCAGATTTCATTTATCTTATTTAGCCATGTTTGGAACATCAAAACATTCCATAATTGATATTGATAATTTCCCTTCCCATCTTGGTGCTGATTCCACTTATCATGTATAATCGACGAATTAAAATACCCTTCATCATCCAATTTCTTGGGATTAATTAAATCCCAAGCCCACTCTTTTAATGGACCACGAAGCCAACTATCAATGGGAACGGAAAAACCAGTTTTCGGTCTATTAAAATATTTTGAGGGAATATATTCATACAAAACTTGTTTTAGAATCCATTTACTCATCCCATTTCTAATTTTATAATGTGTAGGAAGTGCGTTTGCGAATTCAATGATTCTATAATCTAAAAAAGGTGCTCTAGTTTCAAGACTGACTGCCATAGCTGCCCTATCCACTTTTACTAAAATATCATCGGGTAAATAAGCTTTAAAATCACAATACATCGCGTATGATTCATCATCGATAAAATCATTAATTGAATTTATTTGATATTCTGTATCTAATGAATACCCAGATAGAACAACGTCATCGGGGTCATTCCAAATACTTACAATCCTTTGCATGAACTCACTTGAACTGGATGAATCCAAACCTTGCATAATTTTATGAACCTTGTATCCAAGTTTACCTGAATTAAAATATGGATTATTAATTCTATTATAAAAATCATTAGAAAAAGACAACAATATATTTTTCATTATACGCCTTATTGGTAAAGGGATTAGATTGATTTTAGACCAATAACCCATACCTTTATAATATCTCTCATATCCGCCAAATAATTCATCTGCTCCATCTCCAGAGAGACTAACAGTCACGTTGTTACGAGACATTTTCGCAAGTATATATGTAGGGATACCTGAAGCATCCGCAAATGGTTCATCATAAATATTTGGTAATTCTGTGACAACATCTAATGACATTTTAGAATCAACTATTAATTCATGGTGATGTGTATTTAAGTAATTAGAAATTGACCTTGCATAAGAACTTTCGTCATATTCCTTTTCGTTGAAACCGATTGAAAATGTATCAATTGGCTTATTCGAAACACTTTGCATCATAGAAGCAACCATAGATGAATCAATACCTCCTGATAAAAAAACACCTAAAGGGACATCAGAGATCATTTGTTGCTCTACAGAACTCAAAAGTAATTCCTTTAACCGTCTAATTTGAGATTCATCATTTATTGAATGATCGTTGGCAGTAGTAGATTTACCAAGTGACCAATACTTTCTAAGCTTAATATCCATTCCATTATTGACTATAAGATGGCAACCTGCAGGTATTTTTTTCACATCCTTGTATATTGTATAGGGTGCGGGTACATAGCCATATTTCATATATGTTGCTAGAACTTTTCTATTTACTTCTCTCTTAAATTTAGGGTGGACCAAGAATGCCTTTAACTCAGACGCAAAAATAAAATCCCCGGATATTTCCCCATAATACATGGGCTTTTCTCCTGCCCTGTCTCTACATAAATGTATTCCCCCCCCTAATTTATCGTATAAAGCAAATGCGAACATTCCGTTTAATTGCTCTAAAGTTGTTTCTATACCCCATTTTTCAATCGCTGAAAGAATCGTTTCCGTATCGCTTGTTCCAACCCAACTATTAACCCCAATTTTATTGCGAAGAAGTAAATGATTATATATTTCGCCGTTAAAAGATATTATATATCGGCCAGAATTAGAAACCATGGGCTGGTGTCCCTTCGTTGACAAGTCAATAATAGATAAACGATTATGCCCTAAGGCCACCCCATTATTCTCATCAAAATATATACCTTTAGAATCTGGGCCTCTATGATTCAATGATTCAACCATTGGATTTAATAAATCAGATAAATATGGAATATTTTTATTTTTTGATATAATTCCAGTAACCCCACACATGTTAGTATACTAAACCCTTGACCATAAATGTTGATATTTTGCAACCATGTTTTTTTGATTAAAATACGTTTCAATTCTCTTCCTACATTTTTTTCTTCTACGATTCCATTTTTGTGGCTGAGTATTTCTTTCTAATATTGCGGTCTCAATTGCTTTTGAAAGCTGTTTACTATTTTCTTTTTTTATAAGCCACCCAGTATCTCCAATAATATTTTTGCAATCACCTACATCTGTAGAAATGCAAGGGACCCCAGATGCCATAGCCTCCATTAACACTAATGGTTGAGCTTCACTTTTACTACTCAAGATAAAAATGTCAACTTTTTTTAATAATTGGTGGATATTATCTCTTACACCCAATAAATCAACAAACTTAATTAGTTTATATTTTGACAAAATATTTGTTAAATATTTATTATCATTATTGATGTTTTCCCCAATAAACAAATATTTGACCTGCTTATTAATATCATCTGCAACCAATGATATACCTTTAATCAAATTCGAATGATCTTTTATCAGATCAAACCTGGCTATATTTGCAATTTTAATATCTTTTGTCTTATGCTTACTCGTAATTGAGAATTTCTCAATATCAATCCCATTATTAATGGTAGAGAATTTTCTTTTTGCATATCCTATAACAATATGAAAACGTTTACCTTCTCTTGAAACAGACACTATTGAAGTAGGTATTATGTGTGAGAGCATTGCGCTCAGATATCTAATAATAGATAATATCTTTGAATCAAGCTCAATATTATGGATACTCCATATAATCTTTTTGACACCACATATTTTAGATAAAATACCGCCTATTAAATCTGAATGATACATCCAAGTTTGCACAATGTCTGGATGCTCATTGTTAATTATATCCATAATATTGATGATATTTTTGAAAATTTTTTCTCTTTTTCTGAAATCTAAATAAAATGTTTCTATACCCATGGCATTAAATTTGTTACCATAATAGCCATCACCCGTTAATGACAATACTGAATGATTATATATTGTATCGCTTTCAATTAATTTATATAGTATAGATTCAGCACCCGCTTTATCCAAACCAGTTATTATGTGCAAAATTTTTCTATTCTGTTTTATTATTAATTTCCTTATTAATAATAATGCCTATTGACAAAAAAAATGGACTTATGAAAAAAAAAGAATAATGAAGCAAGGTAATAAAAAGAAATACACCAATATGATTTAGCTTACGAAAGCCTATAACCAACATTATACCACCTAATATCAGGCCATTCTCTATTAAAATCTTGATTAAACTGCTTTCATTTCCAACAGCTAAACCTATAATCTCTTCCTGGTATCGAATTATTTCATATGGATCATTAGGAATAAATGAGATGCCAGCAAAAAGATAATCCGGATTTATTAATAGAGGTACCATTAAGGCAAAAGAATAATATCGTGAATTTGGTATAGCCTTTAATATATCAACTATGGCATCTGAAAAAGATGCTGTAGCATAAACAAAAATTAATAAGATTAATGCTGAAACTTTTATATTGGCCAAATATTTTGTTAGATTATACTTATAAAAAAAATAGAAAACATACCAGATAATAAATGCAACAAGAGCAGTATAAGATGATGTTAATAGTAAAGAAAAAAACGTAAGAAATAAGATAATTCGATTTTTCTTTTTTATAGTAATTAAATAAATAGCACATAATGCTATAAAGGTTGAACTCATATGCGGACTAAGAAATAACCCAATGGGACGACTAAAAATTAAATCTCTATAATTCGTAACAACTATACTACTTGGGACTAATATAACATTTCCATAATGTTGCAATATTATCAAGCCTATATTTAAAAAATATATTAAATAAATTACTCTCTTATTATTTAAATGTTGAGATCTAAAAAATATTACCGTTAATATAAACATTAATGATAATTTTATATTTAATAAGGCAATAGTTATTGGGTTAAAAATAAATGACACTAAATGAGTTATTAATAATATAATAAGAATAAATATATCAACCTTTTTTAACCCATAGGAGATATTTTTATATAACAGAAATGCAATAAGTGCAAATTCAATTATAATTTGCAATGAATCAAATATTGTATTTCCCAAGATAGTTGAGACCAACATTGCTAAAATAATAATTTCATTTTTAAAAAATATTGGTTTATTGACCTGCATATTTTTAATTATAACTTTTAAATGAAATAACTATTAATGGTTGGACTATTTTAATTATGGCCCAAAGATTTAACCCGACTTCTTATAATCATATATTTTATTTTCAACATGGTTAATACTGAGATTAAATTATAATCAATTTTATTCAACTCTGAAATGGTTGATTTATAATCTTTCCTTGTATAGAATAATCTCGACTTAATATAATTAATCCACCATAAATTCCGATTACCAACATCATTGCTATAATATTTTTTAATATTTTCGAAATTTTTAAAAACTTGAGATTCATAACTTATCTTTTGGTTACCTATTCTATAATAGCCAAGGCAATTAGGGATACGTTTGAATATAAAATTATTTTCTGCTACTTTTATCCAAGTATGATAATCTTCCCAAGATATTTTATCTTTATCTTCAGTAATTAATCCAACTTTTAATAATACATCTTTTTTTATAACAACCGATGAATTATTGATACCATTTCCATTATACAACAAATCTTTTTTTACAGGTTTATTGAATTCACGAGTTTTATTCTTATTATTGAATATATTTATTTTTCCTTTTGAATTCCTATTATATAAATCATGGTAAACTATATCGGCTGAATATTTTTCTATATACTCCATTGATACTTGTATTTTTTTTGGTTTCCACGAATCATCATCATCACAAAAGGCTATATATTTTCCCTTTGCTTTTTCTATGCCAATATTCCTTGGTCTTGCCGGTCCACCCCAATTATCAATTTTGAGATAATTTATTCGACCTGCACTATGGCGCTTAACAACTTCTTCTGTATTATCGGTGGACCCGTCATCTACTACAATTAGTTCGAAATTTTCATATGTCTGACTTAATATTGAATCTAATGTTTCACAAAGAAGATCAGCCCGATTATGGGTAGAGACTATAACGCTTACTAATGGTCCTGATTTCATTACAATTGGCCAAATTTTTCAAAATATTTTATGGTTTTTATTAACCCTTGCTCTAATCCAACTAGCGGTGACCAATTTATTTTTTTCATCGCTAAGGATATATCAGGTTTTCTTTGTGTAGGATCATCTTCAGGTAATGATTTATAAATTATTTTTGAATTGGATTTTGTCATATCAATTATTAACTGCGCTAAATCAATGATGGTATACTCATCCGGGTTACCAAGGTTAACTGGACCTACAAATCCATCATCTGATTCCATAAACGAGATGAAACCAAATATAAGATCATCAACATAACAAAAACTGCGTGTCTGTTTTCCATCACCATAAATGGTAATGTCATTCCCCTGTAATGCTTGCATAATAAAGTTACTGACAACACGACCATCATTGGGGTCCATCTTTGGGCCATAAGTATTAAAAATACGAGCAACTTTAATTTTTAAACTATGCTGTCGAAAGTAATCAAAAAACAAAGTTTCGGCGCAACGTTTACCTTCATCATAACATGAACGAATGCCTATTGGATTAACTTTACCCCAATAGGCCTCTGGCTGAGGATGAATCTCAGGATCTCCATAAATTTCAGAAGTAGATGCTTGAAATATTTTCGCATTCAAACGTTTTGCCAATCCAAGCATGTTAATAGCACCATGTACTGACGTCTTAGTTGTTTGTACAGGATCATGTTGGTAATGTATGGGTGAAGCAGGACAAGCAAGATTATATATTTCATCCACTTCTACATAAAGTGGGAAGGTAACATCATGGCGTATGAATTCAAATTTTGGATTTTGAAATAAATGAAAGATATTTTCTTTGTTACCTGTAAAATAATTATCGACACATATTACCTCATGTCCATCATTTAATAAATATTCACATAGATGAGATCCTAAAAAACCTGCACCGCCAGTTACTAGTATTCTTTTTTTTTCATGCATCATAAATAACCTTCAATAATTAAAATTAACTTTTTCAAATAAATACCTTTTCAAATAAATAGTGCATATGATTCTATAATTATCACAATTCGGTTTCATTTTTCATCCATTTGTTGTTAGGTGTTATTTTTCTATTATTCATAGTAGTAAAAAACATATTTAAGATAAGCCTAAAAATTTGTAAGTCGAAGACAAATCACAATGATGAAAATACTTTGATCTTATTTTTTCCCCATTTTTTTGAAATTCCATCCTCTTATGATAATCGTAATTCAAGAATTTTTGAATTATATCATATAATAATCTGGGTTCATTTGAATAAAAAAGGAATTCCTCATCAATATCATTAGGAATGGGGTTATGATCAAAAATATCAAACCCTTTCAAAATAATAGTGGGGATTCCACATATTAATGATTCAATGGAAGTTGATGAATAAGAGGAAATCAATACGTCTGTAGTGCTTAATACATGTTCAAAAGATTGATTTAATATATCTATTTTCAAATCATCTTGATTTTTATGTTTATCCCAATATTTTTTTATTTTGCTAGAATTATGGAGAGGATGCGGTTTAATAAATAGCTGAAAATTAATATTATTGCCTTGAATTCCTTCATTTACAAACTTCATCATTTTAAAAGCAATTTTATTTTCTATAGGCAATGATATTACTACATTCCTACTAACCTTTTTTTGATTCTCATAGTTCCAAACATGCTGATATCTAAAAGCGGGGGCAACATTTATCGTTAATTTTTGACAATATTCTTTTATAGTATGGATTAAACCATTCCCTATGACATGGTAAACATGCGGTACAAATCCTTTATCAAATTCATTCTCTGTTGGCTTTAAATAAACATGATAATCATAATCAACGATAAAACCTTGATAACCCATAGTCTTAACCTGAGGCAGATGATCGTGAAATCCTTTAACTAGTCCCCTATCTCCAACTTGGTTTTCATTCCAGTCTATCAGTGAGAAAATATCAAGATTACTATCTTTTAACCGACTTACGAATTTATAATTTAATAATCCACGATATGTTTGTTCATTGATAAATGAATTCTTTATGTCGTACAATAAATATTTAGAAATTTCAAACCCTTCAAAAAATATAGGTGCACCAAATATTTTTTTTGCCTTGCCTCTCAATTTTAACATTTCTAAAAAAGCTGAGATGTAATCCCTTAAATGTAGATAATCTTCTTTAAGTATAAAATTATCGGATTGATTTCTTATTTTTAAAAAATATTTTAAATATTGCAATATGTTTAAACCTACAAATGTAGGCAAATAAAAAAAAATGTCCCTGTCATCTGAATTCAGACTAGATAAGGCTCCCGTATAATATCTATCTGAATATGTTGAATTATTACTATTAAAACTTGAGGGGATTACAAATGTATCAATAAGAGAAATTGATTTTGGATATATCTTTATTTTAAAAAAAAAGAATCTTGTAAATCTTGAGAATAAATATTCTGAAAAAACATTTGACAAAATTAAAACTGTACTTTTAATGGGTCTTAATTTCTCCATTAATCTATCAAACATTTTTTGTTCAAAAATTGATTTACTATTGTACTTATTCTCCTTAAAATAATTGTTAATTATTCTACTCAATATCTTATCATTTGATTTTATAAATACAGGATCATTCTTTTTTAAAATAAAATTTTTTAAAAAGAATAACTGACAGCATCTCCGATGTATTTTAGTCAAGGAGGGATGACGACTAATTATACTACTCAATTGCCAGCTTAAATCATGAGGGTAATAATCAGAAATATCAGATATGATTTTATTATATTTTAGAGATACTAATGGAATGTTTTCATTAAACCTCTCTGTGTTTTTTGGTGATAAATTATCTAAATCTATCAATTATTTTATATTCTGTAGAATAAATTCAATTTGATTACCATAATCATGTTTTTCTAATAATATTTTGTATTCAGTATCGAATTGGTTAATTAAGGTTTTAAGAGAATTAGATAAGTCATTCCTATCCTTAATTACGCCATTTAGTTCTTCAATAAAATAATCCCCCCCTACTTTCCCTGTCGTAGATGCTTTATTATTTAAATACCATCCAATATGATTAATAATACTATAGCCCTGTTTTGTATTAATTGAATATTTGAGATTATTATTTTTCTTTAGTTCAGTGGATATATTTTCTAATGTTTTGGGCGAAAAATAGTTTATTGCATGTTTATCATAAAAAAATGTTTGAAAACTTCTATTGTTCCAAATATCCTTTAAGCCATCCTTTAGATTGGGGGTCACAATAATTATCTGTCCGCTTTCATGAAGTAAATTAACAAGTTGCTTTAAATACTCTACAGGGTTTGGTATATATTCTAAAATATAAAAAAGAAATATATACTTAAACTTGATACCTGATTTTTTAATCTCAGAAATATCTGAAAAGCATTTTAACTTTAATTCATTATTTACATACTTGCGCCTTAATGTATTTATCTCCAGCCCATATGGATTATAGTTTCTCTTTTTTAATAATGTTAAGAAATAACCCCAGGAACATCCAATCTCAAGAGCATTTTCAGATTTTCCATCATTTTGCAAATATGCATCAACATACTCTTGGGATTGTCTAATCCCATTTTTAAAGTCAGTTGTAATATTGGGTATTTCTAATCCAGCTTTTTCTAATCTCGTTTTATCGAGATTATTGTTACTTATACTCTCAGAAGGATCAGTTATAAAAAACTCATAATCACAATGAGAACAAATGTTAAGTTCAAGGAATTCGCCACCTCTTACTTTTTGTTGATATGACTTGGTACGTGATTTGCAAATAAGGCAAAGTGACATTTTAAAACCTATTTAAAACAGAATTTATCATTTTATCTAGCCCACTAAGAATATCTACTTTAGACTCAAATCCAAAATCCATTTTGGCTAATTGAGTATCTGCAAAACAACCCATTAAATCCCCAGGTGTTCCTTCTAATTCATTGATATTTAATCGGTCCTTTTTCCCGAGTATTTCAGCAATTTTTAAAATCAAATCATGGTAGGTCGTTTTTCGGCCAGAACCAATATTGTATGCTTTATTTCTCACTCCTTTCTCTAAACAAAGCGACCAAGCAGATATTATATCATCAATAAACACCAGGTCTCGAAATCTATCTAAACTTCCTTTGATATCTATTGTATCGCTTTTAAGCAACATATTTAAAAATATACCCACAACACCTTGATCCGGTTTTGTAATATCTTGACCTGGTCCATATACATTAAACATTCTTAAAGAATTCCAGTGAATTCCTTTTGGCCCAGCATAATTTTTCAGTAAATGCTCTGCCGCAAGCTTTGACCCTGCGTAAACTGATTTTGGTTGGCAACAGGTATTCTCATCTAACGATTCTTTTTCCGGGTGATCACCATATACAACAAATGACGATGCAAAAAGTATTTTTTCTATATTATTTTTCAAACAAAGGTTTATGGTATTAAGAGTACCTAATACATTTAGTTTTATATCAATTTCTGGAATAGAAAAAGAACGTGGGCCTGATGATTGGGCAGCTAAATGCAATAAAGCATCACAATTTTTAATAACGGGAAAGTCCCCCTTCTCCTCCCATAATATATCGAATGGCAATACTTCAACATCTGGAAAACTATCTGGTTTTATAGCTTCAGGGTGCTCTAAAATAATAACATTAATATTATTTTTTAGAAAATGGTCTGTCAACTTTTTACCAATAAATCCAAATCCTCCAGTAATTACAATATTTTTCATTATATTTCTCTTTGAATAAAGTTATCTGTTACATTTATAAATTTTTCCATAAGACGTTTAGGCCCGATTGTAATAGTAATATATTTCTCCCAAGGCGCTCCCCAAGGGCCTTTTACATAGATTAGATTCTTTTTTAAATGATCTACATATTTTTGTGCTCTGTCTTGATTCTCCATATCAAGCAATAGGTAATTCCCTTTCCCTCCATTCGCTTTTATACCCTTAGTTAATAAAACTTTTTGCGTATAATCTCGAGCTTGTATGACTTCTGAATTATACTCTTCAACAATATTATAATTATCTAATAGGTATTCAGCCACAGCATTACTAACTGAATTACTTTCATGGGCAAATCTGGTTTTTGAAAAAATATTCATATTAGATATATTGCTAATTAAATAACCAAGACGAATAGATGGCACACCAAATCCCTTTGAGAATGTCCGGGCTATAACCACATTTTCAAATTTATTAATCAGGCTAACCCCCGTATCACAGCCGAATAAATGATACGCTTCATCAATAATAAAAAGACAATTAGCATCTAGTAATTTTTTCGCAAGTATTTCAAGTTCTTTAACTGTAAATGCACTTTCAATAGGTTGATTGGGGTTAGGTAAAAAAAACATTGTTGGTTTTTTTTCAATAAATCTTTCAAACTCAGCATAATTAAATGACAAATCCTTATTATACGTAATATTTTCTAATCTAGTTTGAAAAAGTTTAGAATAAACCATATACATTGCATAAGTAGGTGAAACCACACCGACTAAATCACCCGGCTCAGTCATAATCTCAAAAAGAGTTTTAATTCCACCATCAATTCCTGATGTAACAAGAATTTCTTCTTCTTTGACGGAATTAAATTTTGCTAATCTTTCATATAATCCTGATAAATCTGGATAAACACTCAGAAAATAATCAGGTTTTTCACCGAAAATCTTTGACAAAATATTATCCGACCATCCATCTACCCTTTCATTTCTGTCTAATCTAAGTCCTGACTCAAGATCGCGGCCTTCAGGAATTCTTATGCGCTTAATATCTTCTAAATATGTTTTTCTTTGTACAAACATTTTTAAACCTTTCTTTTATTTGTTCATTAATGATGCTACTTTACTTAAATCTTCTTCAGTGTCTACCGCGTAGGTTTGAAATGGTGTCTCAACTAGATGAACTTTACCACCGTACTCTAGAACACGTAACATATCAACTGATTCTGCTATTTCTAATGGAGTGGATTCCATCGAATTATATTCAATTAAATAATCTCTTTTAAACGGAATAATACAAACCTGCTTGTAAAGTGTTTTTGTTTCAGCTCTTGACCTTGTTGGAATAGGCTCGCGAGAAAAGTAGAGTGCATTCATATCACAATCAAATACAACTTTAATACAATTTGGATCAACAAACTCTTCTTCACTTTCAATTTTTGAAATGAGATTAACTATATTCATTTCATTGTTACTTACAAATGGTTGAATGGCCGCAGTTATCATTTCAGGTTTGACCATAGGTTCATCGCCTTGCACCATAACAACAACATCATATTGTTGATTATATTTACTTTCAATATGAAGTAATGCTTCAGCGCACCTATCAGAAGCACGTTCATGACTATTGCTTGTCATGACTGCAATACCCCCAATACTATGTATATAATCAAAAATTTCCTTATCACACGTTGCTACAACAGTAAGTGATACCTGTGTCGAGTTAGAAACATTTTGGTAAACATGACCTATCATTGGTTTCCCATTAATTAGAGCCATTGGCTTACCGGGAAAACGTGTGCTCCCCATTCTTGCTGGTATAATTGCTACAACATTCATTAATGGATATCTTCCTTTTTTAATAATGGATTATTTAATTCTTGCATTAAAAAGACTGCATCTATTGAATATGCTATAAAACGATACCCTTCCGAAATTCTTTTCTTCAGTATTGCTGGTTTTGGATAAACAATATGTTCTCCACAAGATATATTTGCTTCATCACATAGTTTTTTTATTTTCCCCATTATGTTGATAAACTCCCGATTTTCAAATTCTGCTGTTATTCCCATAGACGCAGATAAATCATAAGGGCCCACTATAATGGCATCTAATCCATCTACCCGTAGAATCTCGTCTAAATTATTAACTGCATTTATATGCTCAATTTGAGCAACCAATAATGGGGATTGCGCTTCTTTTTTATAATATTTAAAATTCTTACCAAAAAGATTTGCCCTAGAAAATCCAACGCCTCGAGTGCCAATTGGCGGCCAACAACATGCATTCCGCACCATTTTTAGTTGTTCAGCGCTTTCAATCATAGGTGCAATAATACCTCCAGCTCCAGCATCCAAGGCTTGTTTGCAATCCCTGGGTTTTGATTCTGCTATCCGTGCAAGCGGAAGCGTTTCGCCCAATTCGATTGCTCGAAATAAATCCGGTAATTGAAACGTATTCATTGAACCGTGTTCTAAATCCACGGCCACCCAATCATATCCTGCATCTCCCAATATTTCAGAAATGGAAGCATTTGGAATCTGTTGCCAGGTTCCAATAGATGGTGTACCATTTTTCAAGTTTAGTCGAATTTGTTTTATTTTATCTTGGCGCTTCATGAAAATCCTTTATAGATATACCTTTATACTGCTTTTTAAATTCCTGGTTGGAATCATGTTGCCTTAATATAAAAGGGATACCGTTCTCTTTTGCTGCAATAAAGTCTTGTTTCGCATCTCCATACATCAAACAAAATTTTGGGTCTTCCTGGTATTTTTTCAGGCAATTTTCTATTGCTTTGGCTTTAGTTATTGGTGAGCCAAAAACATCATCAAAGATGGAAAGTATATTTAACTCTTTAAGAATATAAATAAGTTCATCCGTAGGTGTTGCCGATGTCACAAAGTATAACTGTCCTTCCTTCTTAGCTTTTAAATATTCAAGCACACCCGGCACCCAAGGGGAAGACACAACTTTTTCAACTACCATACTACCGAATTTTTTTGAATATTTATTTATTTGCTCCGTCGTTGATTTTAAACTCATATAGTTCATATATATTGGGAGTTTATCATAACGAGACATACCCCCATTATTCTCGTGGTGTGATTTAATTTTTTCTTTAATTTTATCACTACATCCATCAAATAGGTTCATAAAAGCCCATGTCTTAACGTTAACAGAATCTTTTATGACTCCATCAAAATCCCAAAATATAATTTTAGGTGCGATAACGTAAAACCTTTGCAGGGTTTCCTGCCACAATCGCATATGATGGAACATCCTTTGTTACAACCGATCCTGCACCAATAACCGCACCTTTTGAAATTGTTACATTTTTAAGAATAATAACGTTTGCACCAATCCAAACATCATCTTCAATTATAATTTGTCCCTCATCATAAGTTTGCATATACATTTTTTGTTCTTTTCCAATACCGTGATTTGCTGCTCTCATTACAACATTTGATGCAATCATTACATCATTTCCAATTGTTATTTCACCATTGGCAGCCCCAAATTGAATATTAGTACTTACTCCACAATTATTTCCAATAGATAATGACCCTTCATTTGCATAAAAAAATATCATACCCATTCCAGAAAAATTATCGCCTATGGATATATTTCGGCCTGACTGAAATTTCATATTAAAGCCTGGATCAAAGTTGCTGCCATAATGTTTAAAAAATAATCTTCCAATAATAAATGGATAAATCATACGGATACATCGTAGTGAATAATGAAATAAGTTTTTAAGTAGTCTCAAAATCACTTTTTAAGTTATATTATTAAAATCTTTGTGATTTATGATGGTATCGTAATAAACATTCACACTAGCATTTGTTTGCTTCATTAATATTGCTGCTGGGCTTTGCACATCATCATTTTCGTATTTCGAAAGAAGCATTAAAGCATCTTTTTTCATTTTTCCAGATACCAAAAAAGTAATATTATGAACACTCATTAAAAAATTCATT
>ENA-OREN01003286-OREN01003286.1-marine-metagenome-genome-assembly--contig:-NODE-3286-length-15199-cov-3.090530_pt1 | contig 15199 bp, 11 predicted proteins | sample MGYA00248624_ERZ508555 | MGnify/ENA primary metagenome ERZ508555 (study PRJEB26222, sample SAMN06267773) | marine metagenome | isolation source: Saanich Inlet, British Columbia, Canada | place...
CTCGCTCGTCACGACGAACAGGCTCACCGTGGTGAACTTTTCGTCGCCTGCCGAGCGGAGTTGTTCGTACGAGTAGACGTTGGGAGCGAGCTCTTGGATACGCGGAAAATCGTCATCCGTATAGCCGCGGGCGTAAGGGTCGGCTGTACGCAGGAGCTCCGTGACTTGGGGCTGATCCGCCTCGCTCGAGGTTTCAGAGCCCGTACCCGTGCAAGCGCCCGTGACCAGTAGGGCGGTCACGGCCAGCGTGGTAGTCGTTCTCATGCTCCGGATTCCCGCTCCGCCTTCCATGCGTCATATCTCATGCGCAGTGTCTTCACCGGGTTCGCGTTCTCCTGTGGCGTGATGTCCTCGTCCGTGGCGCGTAGGTACATGTGGTAGTCGCCGTCGTTGAAGGAGTCGCCGTTAGGGTCGCTGGACAGCGCCTCCGTGATGTACGCCACGTGAGCGGTCTTGCCCTCACAGGGGACGTCCTCGAGGACGGGCGCGCTTTCGCATGTGCAGCGGCTGTCGCCTCCGGCTGCGTCGGCGGCTTCCATCGCTGCCATCACGCGATCGGCTAGGGACGGGCCGGCAGATACGAAGGCCGCCACCGCGCGGCGCACGACGTCGTCTGAGGTGAGGATGTTGCCTTGGATGGAGAAGTGGATGGACGTCTGAGGTACAGTGCTCTGAATGTCCAAGGACGCGGAGCCGTTGCCGCGGCCAGAGAAGCCTGCGGCGCGTCCGCGCATGTCCACAATCCCAAACTGCCGCCGCTCGATGGCGGGGTCTGCCCGCAGCATCTCAATAATCTCCGCCGGGTCGGTCCCGGCTTGGATCTGACGGTAGATCATCCACTGATTCTGCCTGGAGCCGTCCACCCCCGCTTGGGCGGCGGCAACTCCTATCCCCGGCACGACGATCGCCTGAATGTCCATGAGTCCCGTGGCCCCTTGTTCACCGAAGCTGGCGAAGCGGCCCTGTGCCACGCACGTCGCCGAAGCGATCACGATGCGCCCCGTACGCGCATCCACAGCGATGACTGACCAGGTCGCTGAAGCGGCTGTCGGGAGAAGCCCAAAAAGCAGGGCCGCGAAGAGGATGACCAAGGGCTGTGTGCGTGGGCTGCGGAGTACCATGTGTCCGGCCTTCATCAAGGGGATGAGAGGACACAGAATGCGTCGAGCAGCCCGTTAGCCGCAACCACCCGCCTGCCTCTTAAGGTGGCCAATTCTGCCCCGACGATCGCGATAAACAGCGCGAGAAAACCAGGCGTTGCCCTTCGTGCTGTAGGACGTTCCGAGCGATCACATAGAGATTAGTGTCCGGAGCCAATTGTACCGGTGCGGGATTTTGAGCCAGCGCGCCAATGCCCAGGCGTCCCAAGTCCTCGGTCAGAGGGCCGTTGGCGCAATAACGCCACATGAAGACCTCTTTCCCTTCTGCGGAGAGCCGCTCGGCAGGCACACTGAAAACGCTGACATCCAATCGCTGGCCGAGGTTCTGTACTGGGGGCCCTGGCGGTGTGGAGAACCAACAAATCGGGTGTAAGATGCCAGGCACAAAAACGGGCAGGCCGTGTTTTCGGCCTGCCCGTTTTTGTTGTCAGAGTCCGCTGTCTACTGGCAGCTCTGGCAATTGTGGTTGTTCATGGCGCCCAGTCCCTCGAGTAATGCGATTGTCTCAGGGAAGGGCTGCACACGCTGCTGCGGGCCGTTCGCCACGTCGACCGTTGTCTGCCCACGGCGACTGACGTGCGTCACGTCGGCGCCCTGTGAGACCAAGTACATGATCATCTCGTTATCACCGCGTGCCGCCGCATGGTGCACAGGGGAGTAGCCGTCGTGGTCACGGGCGTTCACGTCCGCGTCAAGCTCTTCGACGAGGTATTTCACGGCCGGGAGCCAACCATCAGTAACGTGACGATGGGAGTTCCCGGCGCGCGAACCCGTGTATCCGACCCCGGAGGCTGCGTGAATTGGGAAGACGGCCGGTCCACCGTTTGGAACGGGCTCTAGCCCCGAAGGGTCGGTAGTCGAGCCCGAACTGCCCCGCCTGCTTCGGCCCGGAGTCTTCTTCGTCGGGATATCGGGATCCGCCCCGTATCCGATGAGAAGCCGCATGGCAGCCACGTCTGTGGCGTGTGCAGCGCGCCAAAACGCAGTAGCCCCGTCGAACTTCACGCCCAGGATGTCGAAGTTGAACGACGCGTACCAAATGTGTCGTTCCGTCCGGTGGTTGATGTCGGCGCCAGCCTTCAGCAACGCTTCCATCATGGTGAGATAGTCGGTGGCCTGCTGTTTGAACGCGGTCGGCTGCGGGTAGAATGCCTTCGGTGCCCACCGGTTGTTCAGAGTGGCGAAGAGCGGCGCTGCGCCATCCTCACTCGCGATGTTCGGGTCCGCGCCCAGCTCCAAGTACTGCATAGCTATGTCGTAGTTGCCGTTGATCGTGGCCATCAGGAGCGGAGTGGTGTTGTCTCCCGCAGTGGGCGTGTTCACATCTGCGCCGGCCGCCACGAGGAGCATCGCCGCTTCATGGTGCCCGTCGCGGGAAGCGTAGTGCAGGGGCGTCAGTCCTCCCTCGATCCCGACCAGGTCCGTATAGGAGAGAGAACGGGCTCCCGTTGAGCTTGAAGAGGTTGTTGATCCCGTGCCGCCCGTGCCTTGGGTCGCTCCACCAGGGACTCGGTCCGAGCCGAGCTGGGAGTTATTGTCATCCTGAGCCAGCGTCTGAGCGCCATCCCGGTTTTCGTCCGGGTCGTCATCCGGATCCTCGTCCTGCGGCGCCGCTTGCAGCGCCTGTGCGGGAGTCACCGCAACAGCCTGCGGCTGGGCTGAGGGTTGTTCAGCTACCGCAGTCGTTCCTGTTTGGGTTGCTTCTGCCGCTCGATCCGCCTCGCGAACCGCTGCGACCACCTGTTGGCGACGCCTGCGGTCGGGGGCAGCTGCTGCGGATATGGCGGCGTAGTCGATGACCTTTGTGACCGCCTGTACGTCCGCACCAGCCCCAATGAGCGTTTGCATCGCACTGAGGCGGTTGGCTGCCGTCGCCCAGTGAAGTGGGGTCTGTTGGTGCGTCCCTTCCGTGGCGTCCACCTGGGCGCCCGATGCGACGAGCGCCGAAACTGCGCCGGCGCTTCCAGACGCAGCTGCGAGATGCAGCGGGGTAGCACCGGTCGTCGTGCGAGACGTGGCATCTGCACCAGCACCAGCGAGTGTGGTGATCGCCTCAGCATGACCGTTCTTGCTGGCCAAGTGCAGTGCGGTAAACCCACCAAGTCGGGTCGTGGCTTCGCTGTTGGCTCCCGCATAGAGCAGGACCTCCACCATGGCAGCGTTGCCCTGCATGCCCGCCCAATGGAGGGCTGTCATGCCGTCGCCCTGTGCACCATTCACATCCGAGCCATCGCGTAGGAGGGCCCGAACGGTTTCGGTGTCATTCCGCTGCGCGGCGTCCGCGACGGGTGACTCTGTCGAAGCGGCCGTGATCAGCAGGGTGAGCAGGAGCGCTGCGATCCCGTTTGCGTGGAGTCGATTCTTCATTCGCCTAGTCTCCTCAGGCCGACCACGAGAAGTCGCCGTTGCTGTTCCCGAACGTCTCGACGTTGTCTATGCCCAGCTTGTGGATCATGGACAGCATCACGTTCGCCATCGGAGTCCCGTCAGGTGCCTTGATGTGCAGACCACCGCGCGGGAGATGGCCGTTGGCTCCACCGGCTACGATGAGCGGGCAACGCTTGTGGTTGTGCAGATTCGAGTCGCCCATGGGCGAGCCGTACACGATCATCGTCTTGTCGAGCAGATTCGAGTCGCCTTCCATGGTGTCCTTGAGCTTGTCCATGAAATACGGAAGCAGGCTCACATGGTATTTGTTGATCTCAGCGAACTCGGTCACGCGCTCAGGCTGGCCGCCGTGGTGCGACGCGTTGTGGAAGCCCGAATCGATGCCCGAGTCCGGGTAGACGCGGCCAGAGCCATCGCGGCCCATCTTGAACGTGAAGACCCGGGTCATGTCCGCCGCAAATGCGAGGGCCTGGATGTCGAACATCAACTTGACGTGATCCGTGTAGGAATCGGGTACGCCGGCCGGCGCTCCAGCCAACTGGCGTTCTCCACCGCTTCGGTTCCGTGCTTCGATGCGCTGAATGCGACCTTCGATCTCGCGGATGTTCTCCAGGTAGCGCTCCATGCGCTGCCGGTCTCTCGCCCCGAGTTGGTATTTCAGCGAAGCCACCTCGCCTGCGATCCAGTCCAGAATGCTCTGGTCCGTTTTGCGTCGGGCGGCTCGTTCCTCAGCCGTGGCGCCCGCGCCGAACAACTGATCGAAGGCGACCCGCGGGTCCCTGATCATTGGAAGCGGCTCACTCTCGGACTTCCACGAGATGGTGTCGGTGTACACACAAGCGTAGCCATAGGCACAACCACCTGCCTGATCCACGTTTTCGATGCAGAGCTGCATGGACGAAATCGGCGTGTCGTCACCGACTTCTTCTGCGTAGATCTGATCAAGCGACTTCCCGGCGCGTACGTCGGACCCTTCCGTCTGGAACGGGTGCTCCTGGGTGAGGAATACGGCACTCGACCGGAAATGGTCACCACCGATCTCTTGGGCCGCGCGCGCTTCGGCGCCCTCGACGTCTGTGTTGGAGACGATCGTGAGGTAGTCGCGGAACCTCTCCATGGGAGCCAGGCTGCCGCCGCTCAGGTCGAAGTCACGCCCGATATCCGCAGGGTTCCAGAGGTGTTGCGAGGCACCCCACTCGTTACTGCCCGCTGCGCCGTGCACCATCTCGATGCCCACGAAGCGAGTCTTGTCGAGTTCCTTCGCGGTCTCGGACCAGGGACTACGGGCCGGGATCATCGCGTCTAGAAAAGGCAGTGCGACGCTCGCGCCCATTCCACGAAGGAAGGTGCGCCGCTCAATGTGCTTGTTGGTCAGGAAAGTCATCGCCTGAGTTCCTCGGGTCTTAGTTAGCGATTCGTAATTGCTTGTGTTTCTAGTGCCCCATTTCGTCCGCGACCGCTTCTACTTTACTCATGCGGAACGCCGGGCTCTGGACTACGCCCATGATGAACGACGACATCTTGTAGCCGTTCTCAGATGCATCTGCTTCAATTTCACGAATCGTCGGCATGTCGAAGTATTCGACCCGACGACCCAAGGCATAAGCCATCATGTTGCGCGCGAAGGTGCGCACGAACACGGATGGACGGCTCAGGATGGCGTTGCGCAGGTCGGCCGGGCCATTGATGGGTGATCCATCGTACAACTGCCCAGACGCGTCGATTTCCACCCCGTTCTCTTTGATTCTCCATGCGCCGGTCACGTCGAAGTTGTCGAGTGCCAGGCCAATGGGGTCGATCACGTTGTGGCAGGAGCTACACGACGGGTTGGCCCGGTGCTGTTCCATACGCTCACGTGTCGTGAGTTCACGTCCATCGGTGGCGGCGTCAGTTTCTTCGAATGCTGGAACGTTCGGCGGCGGTGGGGGCGGCGGACTTCCAAGCAGTACCTCCATCACCCACTTCCCGCGTAGTACAGGAGACGTCCGGTCCGCGTGGGACGTCATCATCAAGATGCTGGCGTGTCCGAGTAGGCCGCGACGGTTCGCGTCCGCGATGGGAACCTTGCGGAAGTGCGGCCCAGTGACGTCTGGGAGGCCGTAGTGCCGCGCGAGGCGCTCGTTCACGAACGTGTAGTCGGCCGTGAGCAGGTCGAAGATGTTCTCGTCTTCCTGCACGATGTTGTGGAAGAGCAACTCCGTCTCGCGGTTCATCGCTTCAGCCAACGTGTTGTCATAGTACGGATAGAGCTGCGCGTCCGGGTGGACCTTCTCTAGGTCCTGGAGACGCAGCCACTGCGACGCGAACCGCGTCGCCAAGGACTCGGCGCGAGGGTCCGCCAACATGCGCCGCGTCTGTTCTTCGAGGACATCCGAGTCGGTCAGGTCCCCGCTTTCTGCGACCGCGATCAGCTCTGCGTCTGGGGGTGTAGCCCACAGGAAGAACGACAGGCGTGTCGCGAGATCATTGGCGCTGATGTCGTACACGTCGCCCGGTGTGACTCCAGACGGAATCTCCTCCAAGCGGAACACGAAGTGCGGACTCGCCAGGATTGCCTGCAGCGCGGTTCGGATCCCGTACTCGAAGCCGCCCCCGTCGTTGCCCTGGTCGAAGAAGACCATGAGGTCGCTGAGGTCGTCACCCTTGAGCGGGCGCCGATACGCCTTGGAGGCCAACTGTTCCACGATTTCTTCAGCGCAGGGACGTTCCTCAGCCATCGACGTCGGCCGGCACGTGAAGATCACGTTGCGAGCGGGGGTCTCGGAAACTCCCGAAACGCTGAAGGGTCCGGAGATCGTCATGTCACGCAGGTGCGGCCCTGTCGTAACGCCGTACGCGGTCCCGATCTGTGAGTCGGCCAGCGTATAGTCGACCGGGGTGATCAGGTCGACCACGGGCCCTTCGAACTTCTGGATGAATGCAGCGGAGACCCGGTGCGGCCCGGCGGGCACATGAATCGAAGGGGTCTCGAGGCGTAGCCCGGTCGGGTCGGATTCGGACATCCACCGATCGATGTGCAGCAGCGCCACACGCGAGCCATTGATCGAGACCTCAAGTTGTTCGTTCGGTGACGTGAGGCCGTAAAGATTTCCTGTTGGCTCCGGGTGGAGCTCGAGTTCGAAGATGTACTCGCCGTCGGCTGGGAAGTTGTGTACAACCGATGTGCCGCCACGTGTGCCGAGGGGCGTCCCTTCGATGTGAACCATCTGGGACATCGTCTTGGCGACCTTAAATACCGCTGAAGACGGCGAGGCGTCGGGATCCCCGACCGCAGCTCTGCTCAAGAACCCTGCAGCGCGCATGTAGCCTTCCATCAACGTCGCGGACAGCATCTGCATGTCGGCGATGTTGTCGAAGTTCTCGCTCATGGTCTCATTCGGCAGGAACGCAGAGGCGTCCATTTCGAAGCCGAAGAGTTCTCGGACCGCCCCCTCATACTCGGCGCGATTGAGCCGCTGGAACGTCCGGTACCCCGGGTTCGGGTTGTCTCGGGCTGCCTCGTCGAGGGAGTTCTCGAGGGTTTCAGCCAGAAGCGCCAGCGTGTCCTCAGGGGGACGGCGAGAGGTGGCGGGAGGCATCATGCCGGCGCGGAGCTTGTGAACAACCTTTTCCGCCAGCTCGGCCTCGGTCATCGGGTTGCCGACGTCGAAGCCTTCGAGTGACATGTTGCCCGTCATGCGACGATCCGAGTGACAACGCACGCAGTACTGCTGAACAACCTCGTTCAGTGTCTCATCCAGCGGCCCATCCGGCACGGCGGCGGCGGACACATGAGGAGCGTAAGCGACGACCGGATCCGTCCCGGTCGAGGGGGCGACCCCAATTAGCACGAGACCCGCAATCAGCATCGCGGACGCGTAGTTATTCATTCTGACCTCGGTTCACACGCACAAGAAATTGCAGCCTGTTACATAGATAAGGACACTTGGACAGCCAAAATGCTGACCGCGACAGGGCCCTACTTGTAATTTAGGGGAACAATACGCGTGGTCATGCGCTTTCGCCAGCGAACGGGCGGGGGTGGCGGCGGCTCTAAACGTGGTGATCTTGGGCGCATCATGAACCAAGAAAAACCGCATCTCGAGTGGCTTCACCGATTCTTCGACGCCTATTACGCCAGGCGACCCGTAAACGCCACCTTCGTCGGCGTGCACGAGCACGACGGGTTACTTCCCGATTTTTCCGAGGTTGGTCTCGGGGAAGCGGTCGCAGAGATGGAGGAGTCGCTTGATACGGCTTCGACGGATGACCTCGGATTCGTGGAGAATCTCGACCGGAGACTCGCGACTGGCTTCTTACGCACCCAACTGTGGGAATACGGCTCGGCGCACGGGCCGTTGGGGAATCCCACGCTGTATACGGGCGAGGCTGTATTTGGAGTGATGTCCCTGTTTCTCAGTGATTACTCTGACTTTTCCGTCCGAGCTGAGGCCGCTGTGGAGCGTTTGGACGGGCTTCCTGCGCTCCTCCGACAGGGAAGGGCCAACGTCAAAGAAGCCCCGGCATCTTGGACTCGAAGAGCGATACGCGAGTGTGAGGGAGGATTGGCCTTCCTCGATTCTGGTATCGCTCACCTAGCAGCCAGCGCCCCGTCATCGCCTACGGTCGATCGTCTCGTGCGTGCGTCGCGGGCGGCCGCTCAGGCGTTCTCAGACCATGCCACGTACCTTTATAGGGACCTCCTCCCTGCAGACGTCGAGTCGTACACTGCGGGTGAGGAGGCGCTCGATTTGGCGATTCGCGAGGCTCACTTCCTGCAGGAAGATGCAGATGAGATCGTGCGGTATGCCGAGGACCAGATGGCTGTCGCCAAGGCCTTCCTCGACGAACACGCGGGTGATTTTGGGGCCTCGGACGCAACTGGCGCGATGGCCGAGCTCGCTGAGGCCCATCCCGCGGTCGACGGATACCTTGCACGGTATTCGTCTGAGTGGGAGCGCATCCGAGCGATCACGGAGGAGCACGAGCTCCTAACCTGGCCCGATCACCCGATTGAGTATGTGCCGCGTCCAGAGTGGACGCGTGCTGCAGCGCCCCACTTGTACTTCCTGTTCTATCGATCTCCCGCGGCATACTCCCGTCCGCCACTCCATCGGTATCTCGTGACGCCCATCGAACAGTCGATGGCGGTCGAGAGACAGGAAGAACTCCTGCGCGCGAACAACAACAGCGTGATCCTGCTCAATCATGTGATTCACCATGGGAGCATTGGGCACCACGTTCAGAACTGGCACGCCTTCCGAGCTGAATCCCGGATTGGGCGTATGGCGGCGGTCGACTGCGCGGCGCGAACTGCGATGCCCTCGGCGGGCACAATGGCTGAAGGTTGGGCGTGTTACGCGACGGATCTCATGACCGAGTTCGGAGCTCTGACACCGCTCGAAGCGTACGCTGAGAAACGCTCACGGGTGCGCATGTGTGCACGGGCGATCGTGGATGTGCGCCTGCATCAGGGACGGATGTCGTTCGCCGCCGCCGTGCGCTTCTATGAGGAGCATGTTGGGATGTCCGAGGCTGCGGCCGACGGAGAAGTGACAAAAAACAGTATGTTTCCGGGTGGAGCGCTCATGTACCTGACCGGAACGGACGGGATCCATGAGCTTCGCCGAGAGATGTCGACCCGTCCTGGCTTCTCTCTGAAGGACTTTCACGACCGCTTCCTTTCGTATGGATCCGTTCCCGTGGCGTTGGTCTCCGAGCACATGCTCGAGGAAGTAATCGATGAGTGAAGATTCGCCGAATCTGTCACAGGCGACGCTGGCATATGGCCTCAGAGCCGCCCAATCGATCCTCGGACTCGACGCCCTGTACCGCTCCGAGAGCGGAGACGGCACAGGCCTGGCAGTGCTCGACATGTCGGAGCCCGGCGAGCTTGAGGCGGATGTTTTTGCCGACTATGCTGCCGCCGATCACGCGTTCAGGGGGCTGAGGGCCGACTCGGATGAACTGGTGGAGCCGGATCGACAGCGCTACTACGACCAGCTTTGCCATTCGTCCCTGGCGTTCATTCGATGGCGCGATCGAGGACTCCCATTCAAGGAACAGCTCGCCGGTTTTCTCCACGTGCCCGCCGAGCCCGCGAGTGGTGAATCGATCGACGCGTTATGCACCGAGTTGGCGCAGAGGCTCAAGGCGATGGGCTTCAATGGCGGCCTGGCGGAGCAGTGCGGTACGTGGGAGGAGAAGAATCGGGTTCCTGCCGACGAGGTGCCTGGCGTTCTGAATGAGCTGTTGTCGGAAGCGTGGGACCTTACGGTCGAGCACGTGGTGGATATCCCTGCCGAGAAGTCCGACGGGATGCAGTGCGCAGCGGTTACCGATGTGGCCTTCAATGCGCGGTGTGACTACCTGAGGCGCACGATCGACGTCAACGTCGAGCCAACCTTGACGCGCCCTGGCCTAAAACATCTCGCAGTGCATGAGGGTTACCCGGGCCACTACCTGCAGTTCAAATTGCGGGAGACCTCGTTCCGAGAAGGGCGAGGTGCCGCGGATAATCTGCTGTCCGTGGTGAATACGGCCAGCTCGTCGGTCTTCGAGGGCATTGCAGACGCCGGCCTCGAAGCGATCGGCTGGGCGGACGGGGAGGACGACACGATTCAGGCGCTCCTCAATCGGCACCGAGCCGCGATAGGAACTGGAGCGGCGTGGCGGTTGCATGCGTTGCACCGCTCTAAGGGTGAGGTGACAGATTGGCTCAGAGGCCAGGCACTCGTTGGCGGCGACGGCTGGGTGGAGAATCGGATGCGCTTCATCGCTGCACCGGAGCGGGCCGTGCTCATTTGGTCGTACTGGTGGGGCGAACAGGTGGTTGCGCCGGCTTGGGCGGCCGCCGAGAACGGCAGCCGCGACGCATTCGTAAGATACCTGTACGAGCGTATGCACTCGAACGAGACCGTCCGGATGGGGAATGGCGCGCGTTGACCTCACCGGGGGTGGGTTGATTAGACTCCTTTGCCACTGAACCATGGGGCTTAGCACCTCCAACCCATCAACCCATCGATCGACCGCCGGAGCATCTTCCTGTGAAGCGTTCTACACGTGAGCTCGTCCTTCCCGCCGCTCTTATTGTGGCTTCTGGCCTCGATCGCCCGGTCCCCGGGTACGAAAATCCTGAGGCCTGTCTGAGCAACAAGGCCGAGCGGGTCGCGTTCACAAACCGCGGGTTCGACGCAGTCGACGCGACTGTGTCAGGCTGGAGCTCAGACGACCTACGTGAAGAGACGAATCTGTTTGGCCAGGAGATGGTGCAGCGTGGAAGTTTGCCGGTGTGGCTCACGAGCACGCAGTGTGGACGCTTGGTGCGCACGTGCGGTTCCAGGGTGGCGCGCCCGCGCGCTTTGACTTGGTTCCAAGCGGCGACTAAGCCCGCGAGAGCCGACTGGGCGTCACCATGAATGGTTCCGCTTCACGCGCCATCGTCGGGGTTGTTGCCTCGGCGATGGCGTTCGGGTGCGGCGATGAGGCACGCGATCCGCTCGAGTTGATCGACGGCCGGCAGATTCTCCGTGTCGCGTACGAGCGTGAGGTCGACGTACTGAATGCGTTCACGAGTCAGATGCTTGTGGACATCCACTTCAGTATGGTCGAAGGTCTCGTCACCACAGACGAGAACAACACGTACATCCCAGTCCTCGCAAAGGAGATCCCAAGCGAAGAGAACGGGCTGATTGAAGATGCCCCGGACGGCACGGTGCGAATGACCTGGCCGCTGCAAGAAGGTGTGCGTTGGCACGACGGCGAAGCGTTCACGAGTGAAGATGTGTGTTTCACGTGGCGTTTCGTGTCGAGTGAGAATTCGCAGACGTACAACCGTGATTGGTATCTGCGGATCCTCGACTGTGAGATGCCGAACGACACCACCGTGGTCTTCACCTGGGAGAGCGAATACGCCTACTATGCAGGCCTCTTCGAGGCGGTTCTCCCGGAGCACATTCTTGGGGGCATGACGACGGAAGAGATCGTGAACTACACGCCGTACAACCGTGGCGCCGAACTCGTCGGGACCGGCCCGTTCCGCTTCGCAGAGTGGAAGTCGGGCGAGTACATCCGGGTGGTACGGAATGAGGACTACTGGCGAGGGCCTGACAAACCGGCGATCGATGAGATCGTGTGGTCGTTCCTGCCGGACCAGAACACGCGCCTCAACGCGATGCGAGCAGGGCAGTACCACTACGCCCGTCTCGAGCCTACTCAGGTGTCCGAGGTGCAGGGGCTCGACGGTTACAGCGCGAACCTGATCAGTTCGAACACCTTCATGCACCTGGATCTGAGCCTGAACACGGATCGATCCAGGATCATGTTCAGCGACCAGGACGTTCGGCGCGCCCTGTTCATGGCCATCGATCGCGATGCGATCGCGAACCAACTCATGCAGGGCACCGTCCACGTCGCGAACACACCGATCAATCCGACGAGTCCTTATCACAATCCGAATGTCTCGGCGACGCGCTACGACCCGACTGAAGCGGCGCGTCTCCTGACTGTGGCAGGATGGATTGAAGGGTCGGACGCCATCCGTGCGAAGAACGGGCAGCGATTCTCCTTCACATTGCTGAATCGCGCCGGAACCGCGGACCGCATCGGGATCGCCCAGGTCATTCAAGCTCAGCTGAAGTCGATCGGGGTCGAAGTCACCTTCGAGACGCTGGAGAGCGCCGCTTGGACTCAGAAGTGGAGGAGCTTCGACTGGGAGGGTGTCGTGTCTGCGTGGTTCTTACCGGCGGACCCGAGCTTCACAGGCCTGTACGAATGCGACGGGCCCAACAACATGACGGGCTTCTGCGATGAGGCGCTCGACGAAATCATGCTCGCGTCCGACAGGGCGCTCGAATACGTAGATCGGAAGACTCTACTGGACGCTGCGCAGGTAGCCCTGGCCTCAACCGACCGGATGCTTCCCATCTACTACAATGTGATTCCAGAGTTGGTGAGCGACCGGATCACGGGGTACCGCGGGAGCGGTACCAACTTCGGAAGCTTCTGGAATTTGTGGGATTGGAGCGTCAGGTAGAGTTGCTGGTCTTGGACGCGTTGTAGGCTGTCACGCGACAGATCTGCCGCGAGGCGTTGGATCCGTTGATCACTTCGCTGGGACAGAATCTTCCACACGAGCCACGGTTTACGAAAGCGCGTCTGAGGAGATCCCCACCTTTTTGGGCGATATCCTCAAGGTCGGACATCGACAGGCCGGATGCACCACCAGATCCAACGCCCTCTTCGATTTCGGCAGCCTGCCTATGATGATCCTCAGCCCCGCCATGTGTTCTCGAACACCCTCACCCAATTTCCATACGCGATTTGGGCCAGGTCTTCTTCTCCGAAGCCGGCGGTCCGCATCGCGTCCATGAGGCGGGGCAGGGCCGTCACATCTCCGAGATCGGTCGGCATGGTGGCTCCATCGAAGTCCGAGCCCAATGCGATATGTTCGACCCCAATCCGGTCTGCGATGTACCGAGCGTGCCTGACGATCTCTGTGAGCGGCGTGAAGACGTCCCCGCTCCCATCCCCGTCCTCCCGAAGGAAGCCCACGTGGAAGTTCACGCCGATGATTCCGCCACTCGCCCCGATCGCGTCGATCTGAGCGTCGGTCAGGTTGCGTGGGGACTTCGACAGGGCGTGTGCGCCTGAATGAGTCGCTACAAGAGGAGCGTCGGAGAGGTCAGCGACATCCCAAAAACCACGTTCGTTCAGGTGGGAGAGGTCGATCATCACGCCGAGGGCATTACACCGTTCGATGAGGCGGCGGCCCGCCTTCGTCAGGCCCGGGCCGGTGTCAGGCGACCGCGGGAAGTCGAAGGGCACTCCATGGCCGAAGATCGTGGGCCGGCTCCATACCGGGCCGAGCGAGCGGAGGCCTGCCTCGTAGAGCACATCCAACATTCGGAGGTCCGAATCGATCGCCTCGGCGCCTTCGATGTGGAGGATGACTGCGTACGTCCCGGTGCCAATGCATCGACTGAGGTCAGCCGAGTTGCGTACGACCTCGACCTGGCCGTCCGAAGCCTCGACGATCCGCGAGAGATCAGAGATGACCTTCAAGACGTAGTTCGTGGCTTCTTGGCGTCGCAGCTTGGGTGGCAGCGAATGCGCGACTCCGCCAGGGACGACGTTGCCGGCATCGTCGATGAGGGGCTGAGCGTCTCCCGCGTGGTACGGAGAAGCGGTGAAGATCGCGTGGAATCCCCCCGCGAGGCCGCCTTCGCGAGCCCTGGGCAGGTCGATGTGCCCCTTGTCACTCCGTGCCAGGAATGAGCGTACATCGTCACCCGTCGCGTTGCGGATCTGGGTGAGGGTGTCGTTGTGACCATCAATGATCGGGATGTGGCTCATGCGTCTCCTTGCGTAGCTGGGTGGCCGATCGGCACGTCGCAATCTAGTGTCTGCGCCATGTTCAGCTATATCGCCCGGCGCGTCCTCCAGATGATCCCGCTCATTCTTGGGATCACAGTAGTGTTGTTTGCCGTGATCCAGGCGGCTCCCGGTGGGCCCGAGGCGGCGCTCCTCGAGTCTGACCGATTCATAGACCCGGCCGTAATCGAAGCATATCGCGAGCGGCTCGGTGTCGACCAGCCCGTGCCCGTCCAGTATATAAAGTGGGTGACGAGCGCGGCGATGGGGGACCTGGGTACGAGCTTCTCCACAACCCGGCCGGTATCGGAGATGATTCTGGAACGACTCCCAGCGACGCTCGAACTCATGGGGGCTTCGTTCCTGCTGGCGGCCATCCTTGCGTTCGGTCTCGGTATCCTGAGCGCGGTGAAGCAGTACACATGGTTCGATCACATCGGGACCGGGGTCTCCTTCTTGGGCATTGCGATGCCCGTCTTCTGGTTCGCCTTAATCCTGCAACTCGTCTTCGGCGTGTGGCTCGGCTGGCTGCCGGTCGCCGGCACCGAGACGGTCGGAGCTACCGGTTTCGTGGACCACATCGCCCACCTGGTGCTGCCGGCGTTCGTTCTTTCCTTCCGATATGTGGCTGGGTGGTCCAGGTACCTGAGGTCGTCGCTGCTGGGCGTGCTCACCGCGGACTACATCCGGACGGCCCGGGCGAAGGGGCTGCCCGAACGATCGGTGGTCGGGGTGCATGCCCTGCGTAACGCCATGATCCCGGTGGTGTCGGTCATGGCCCTGAACATGGCAGGGTTGTTCTCAGGCGCGGTCATTACGGAGACCGTATTCGCCTGGCCGGGCATTGCCAGATGGGCAGTAGAAGCTGTGTTCAGCAATAACCTTACGGTGCTAGGCGCCGTGACATTAGTATTTACCTTTGCATTCATCGCGGCGAATTTCGTAGTCGATATTCTGTACGCATTTGTAGATCCTCGATTGAGACTCACATGATCAACCGAGGATCAGAAACTAACCCCACAGAAAAAATGACATCACAACCAGAACCACCTCGCGGAATGTTGGCCCGAGGTGGTCGGTATCTGGCTGGAAAACTAGGTAGAACAAGCGAAGTTGATCAGAACTCAGCCGAAGCAATGGTGGCCAGGCGAATAGCTGCAAGCGCCGGCGATGACGAAAATCTCGGAAGAATCGCAAGTGCCCTCCGGTTCTCGCGACGCTGGCCGGTATTTTCTACGATCGTTCTTGTGTTCATGGTGACAATGGCCATTTTCGCGCCACTAATCACATCTAACGATCCC